>Ga0123337_10001664_pt1 | contig 27729 bp, 26 predicted proteins | sample frozenSSSSmetaG_FD_89792 | JGI IMG/M metagenome (GOLD analysis project Ga0123337, IMG submission 89792) | Glacier valley bacterial and archeal communities from Borup Fiord, Nunavut, Canada, to study Microbial Dark Matter (Phase II) -... | ecosystem: Environmental > Aquatic > Freshwater > Ice >...
CCATACTTTTTATTTAGTATTTTTTACTACCTTAGAGTTTGCTCTCACTTATTACTAAGATAAAATTTGTTTACCCTAGTAACTTAGGTATTTCTGCCAAAACTGGATGCTCCCAACCAGAGGATGTATGTTCTGAAATTGCAGGTTTGGTTAAAGAGCTTATCGATCAGAAAAAAGTTCAAGACCCAAATCAAATAGCATTTTTGTATCCATCGCTTAAAAGCGCACAGGTACAAAGAATGATTAATGCATTGGAAGCTTTGGGGCTACGGGTTTATGCACCAAGAGCGGGGCGATTTTTGGAAGTTGATGAAGCCGTTGCAGTTTTTGGTATCTACTTAAAAATTTTTGGTAAGCCAGCAAAAGGTAGTTTTGGGGGAACTGATTACGACGATTTTCATAAGTGGTTGGATAACTGTATTAATGTTGCTAATACTCTAATTCGACAAGATTTGGCTCTTGCGGAATATGTAAAGGAACGTCAAGAGGAAATTAAAACAGTTATCAGTGATTACCAGATATTACTGCAAGTTGTTGAGCAAAACAAGTGGGATTTAACTCAACCTTATGATATTGCTCTAATGAAGCGATCGCTTTATACTGCTAGGGGATTATCAGATGCTGCAAAGAAGTCATTGGAAGGTTCTTACTTTGAGCGCGTGATTAAAAAACGCATCGAAGACGGAAAACCTTTTCCTCTTAGTTATGTAATTAATGCTTCAACTTCTGTTGACTGGAGTGTTCTTGATTTATTTTATCAACTTTGTATCTTTGAGCATTTTAAAGCAATGTTTGATGCGGCAGAAACAGGAACAGATGAAGGACCAATCTGCAACATGAGTTTAATAACTCAGTACTTAGCTCGGTTTACCGATGAATATGCTTCTATAATTACTGCCCGGTTCCTCAGCGACAATAAGTTTCAAGCTACTTTATTTATGGGCTTTCTTTACAGTTTGTTTCGCTTAAGCGAATCCGAGTATGAAGATGCAAACGATCCTTTTCCCAAAGGTCGAATTCCATTTTTAACAATTCACCAGTCGAAAGGATTGGAATTTCCTGTTGTTGTATTAGGTAATGCTAGAAAAGATAATAAAGGACCGCAAGAGGTTGAAAGAATAGTTAATCCTCTGATAAATCGCGAAGGTGAGCCATTGGATAGGATGACAAGTTTTGACATTATGAGGATGTTTTATGTGGCATTATCTAGAGCAAAAAATCTACTAGTAGTTGCTCATTTTAAAGGCACAGGGCAAATAACCAGTGAACCTTTCAAAACTATCTTCTCTGGAAATATCTTTTCTGCAAATGTCACTCGTATCCCCAATTTTCATATGAGTTCTCTGCCATCAGCTAAAGAAGAGATAAACGATTTGCCGAAAACCTATTCTTACACTAGTGATTATTTACTTTATCAACAATGTCCCCGCCAATACATGATTTTTCGCAAGTATGGTTTTGTTCAATCGTACTCTCAAACAATGGTTTTTGGTAACGTGGTTCACAAAACAATTGAAGACTTACATTATTTACTAATGCAAAGGGGAGAAAAACTATGAACGATCAAGAGATAGAAGCTAAAATTCGCAGCATGTTTGAGGAAAACTATGAGTTGATGCGGCTTGGTGGAGGTCGCGCTTTATCTGCGGATGTAAAAAATGCTGCACTGTATCAAGTACTGCTCTACTGGCGCAAAATGCGAGAAGTTGCCGAAACCGTTACCGACACCGAAGTAACGCTAAATTTGCCCGAACAAATTACACCAGAAGGTAGAAAGTACGGTATTGAAGGAGTTGTGGATATTATCCATGAAAATAATAATAGGACAGTGATGTATGACATCAAAACCCACGATGCTGATTATGTAAGGGCTAATACTAAGGAGTATGAAAAGCAGTTAAACGTATATGCATACATATGGCAAGGGTTGAGGGGGCAACAATTAGATCAGACTGCTATCATTGCGATGTCCTACCCTAATTCAGTCAGAGATGCGATCGCTGCCAATGATGACAAGCTAATTATAAAAGAACTAGAGAACTGGCATCCCTTAATTGACATTCCTTTTAGCCAAGAAAGCGTTCAAGAAACAATTAGGCAATTTGGGGAAGTCGTGGATGCAATTGAGTCAAGAGAGTTTATACCACCCCCTGTAGATAAACTCACGACTCTTTTACCTGGTAAGAAAAACACATTTGCAGTTCAGATATGTCGTAACTGCGATGCAAGGTTTTCTTGTTCAGCTTATCGCAATTACGCAAGGTTATCTGCTTCTAAAGGTGATTCACCACTTAAGAGATTCTTAGAAGATTTTGGCAGTGATTTAGATCCTGAAGATTGGCGGGTTTCAAATTTAGAAGTTACATTATCTCCAGAAGATTTAGAAATTTAGATTTATAAGATATGAAAATTGATTTACAGAATTACGAAATTTGCAGTAATTACATCCGATCAAGGTAACTAATAAGTATATAGTACGTTTTATTACCAAAAATTCAGTGTATATTTGAGTAACCATTAACTAGCTAGTTGTATCAATTAGAATGACAAACAAATCGGGAGACAAAAACTAGGATTTCGTCTGGGCAGTATAAATACTCTTAGATCGATAGGCGATATGCCTCCGGCATGTGCCACAGGAGAATGGAAGCCTGCGGGCATCGCATTCAAAGGGAGGAGTAACAACCTTAATCCATTTCCAGCGAGTTAAGTCCATCTTACATGCTGTTGCAAGTGTTGCAGGATACTGTCTATTTAAACCAAAAGATAGCAGCAGGTTGGTGGTTGGTGACAACGAAAAAATCCGGCTTTTAGCCTGTGCCTGTTGAGAATGGAATCAATAACGGGAGAAATTGCCATGTATCTTTTTATATCAAACTGCCTTTTAATCCTTGCTGGATAAGGATTAAAAGGCAGTTTGTCACCTCCTCAGGTAAATACCATACTTTTAACGTGATGTTTTTAATTACTTTGGAATTTACCCACACTCCATATTAAAATAAAATGGATTTGACCTGTCCATTTAAGTATTACTGCCAAAACTGGATGCTCCCAACAGAACTAGGTTGGGTAGCCTGGTAAGTAAGCTTTGCTGAAAGGTTTCCCAATCTTATGAGTGATTTTCCACTATAGCGTGATGATGTATGGATGGCGTTATTCTGGCGAAACGATGTGTGGAGCTACAAGTTCTCTCCAAACTAAGTAGCCTTGACCATTAAGGTGTAGTCCATCTGATGTGTACTGAGTGTCTAATTGAGAGTTTTTATCTGTTAGATGAGTAAATACATCGATAAATTTATAATTGAAATCTATTGCTAATTTTTTTAACTGCAAGTTGATTTTTGTGATTTTGTGGTTATTTTGTAAATAATGAGTGAGGGTGTTGTTTACAGGTAAAATACTTGTAATAAAAACTTTTGTAGTTGGACTTTTTTGCAGCTGTGTCAAGATAGTTTGATATTTTAATAAAACTTGTGCTTCAGAGTTATCATTCTGGAGTAAGTCGTTAATGCCGATCATTAAGAAAATCTTGTGTGGTTTTGATTCGATGATTTGATCTAAGCGGTTTAAGATGCGATCGGTTGTGTCGCCGGATATGCCACGATTTTTAATGGGAATTTCTAATAACTCTGACCATTCGCCTTCATCGGTTAAACTGTCTCCTAAGAAAATTATATCTGAGTTGGTAATTGGTAATTTCTCAAATTGGCTTTTTTTGTGTATGTAGTAAAATGGGTATTCGTTTTTACGTGGGAGCTTTAGGGTACTGAATATATACGGTAAGCCGCCTTTTTTTGTTAGCCAGATAATTCCTAAGCACAAAGATACAAGATTTAATAGGCTGGAAATAATTAAGGCGATCGCAACACTATTGCTCATGATTATCAAGAATTGTAAAGATGCGTTTCTTTAATGGTTAGAAATTCTTGCACTTGCTGCCAAACTTGTTCGAGTAAATCTGGCGATGCAGCATCAAACCAGTTAATCTCTGGGATGGCGCGGAACCAGGTGCGTTGTCGCTTGGCAAATTGGCGCGTGTGTAAGATGGTTAAATCTTTGGCTTGATTCAAGGTGATATCCCCGGCTAAATACTGCTTAATTTCTTGATATCCTAAGGTATTGAGTAATGGCAAGTCTGTACCGTATTTTTGACATAGATACTCTACTTCTGTAATTAAGCCATCGGTGAGCATTTGTTCAGTGCGATGGGTGATGCGTACCGTAAGGTCAGCGAAGCTATCGCGTATACCATCACTATCCAAGCCAATATGCAGAATCGGATAAGTTGGTGGATTCTCGCCTTGTTGGGCAGAAATTGGCATACCTGTGACATAAAAGACCTCTAATGCTCTTAAAGTTCGCACCGGATCGTGAGGGTGGATTTTTTGAGTGCTGATTGGGTCAACTTGTTTGAGCATGGCATATAGTTGGGCTTGACCTAGGGATTTGAGTTGCGATCGCAATTCTTTTTGTGGTGCAACCCGAGGAATCTTCATCCCCCGTGTAATGGCGCGAATGTATAAGCCAGTACCGCCGACTAAGAGGAGGGGGGGAGTGGGGGAGGGGGGGAGTGGGGGAGTGGAGATTAGGGCTTGGGCTTGTTGTTGATAGTCGGCGACGGTCATGGTATCTGTAGGAGCGCAGATATCAATTAAGTAGTGCGGTACTGTCTTTTGCTCTAAGATTGTCGGCTTAGCTGTGCCAATATTGAACTCGCGATATACTTGACGCGAATCGGCGCTAATAATTGCCGTATTCAGCCGCATCGCCAACCCCAACCCCAATTTTGACTTTCCGGTAGCAGTAGCGCCACAAATTACAATTAATTTCGTCATTAGCTATAAGTATAAATAATTTCCCCACTCCCCCACTCCCCTCAGATCCACCCCAGTACATCCCCTAAACAAACTCGCATGGAAAACCCCCCAGGGTCGTCATCAAGGCTTTTATGCTATAATTCATGAGTGTTTTTGCTTTTGGGCGACTTCAACCCCATAATAGGAGAATTTACATGACGAGTAGTTACAGCGCCGATCAGATTCAAGTTCTGGAAGGTCTGGAACCCGTCCGCAAAAGACCGGGTATGTACATTGGTACTACCGGACCTCGGGGACTTCATCATCTAGTTTACGAGGTGGTGGACAACTCGGTTGACGAGGCTTTGGCTGGGTATTGTACCCATGTGGAAGTTGATATCAATGCTGACGGTTCTGTGACTGTAACAGATGATGGTCGCGGTATTCCCACCGATACTCACCCTCATACAGGAAAATCAGCACTGGAAACAGTGATGACAGTATTACACGCCGGTGGTAAGTTTGGCGGTGGTGGTTACAAGGTTTCTGGCGGACTTCACGGCGTAGGTATTTCTGTCGTTAACGCCTTGTCTGAGTCAGTTGAAGTCACGGTTTGGCGAGATAAAAAGGTTCACGTCCAAAGGTTTGCCCGTGGTATTCCCGTCTCGGAACTAGAAGTTAAACCAATCAAAGAATTGCGTACCGGAACTTCTGTCACCTTCAAGCCAGACGTGGAAATTTTTACCACCAGCATTGAATTTGATTACATTACCTTATCTGGTCGCCTGCGCGAGTTGGCTTATCTCAACGCCGGGGTAAAAATTATCTTTACTGACCACCGCTTGGAATTGCTGAAAAGTGATGTTCCGAAGGTAGAAACTTATGAATACAGGGGTGGGATTAAAGAGTACATCGCCTACATGAACCGCGAAAAGCAACCGTTGCATGAAGAAATTATCTTTGTGCATGGGGAGCGTACCGCTGTGCAAGTTGAGGTAGCCTTGCAGTGGTGTACTGACGCTTATACGGACAATATTCTGGGGTTTGCGAATAATATTCGTACCATTGATGGTGGGACGCACTTGGAAGGGCTGAAGGCTGTTTTAACACGCACCTTAAATGTTTTTGCCCGGAAGCGCAATAAAATCAAAGAAAATGAACCTAACTTGAGTGGCGAACACGTCCGCGAAGGTTTAACAGGTGTGATTTCGGTGAAAGTGCCAGACCCAGAGTTTGAAGGACAAACTAAGACTAAGCTGGGTAATACGGAAGTACGAGGAATTGTTGATTCTTTTGTTGGCGAAGTGCTAACTGAGTATCTAGAGTTTCACCCGAATATTGCTGACGCAATTTTAGATAAAGCGCTTCAAGCTTTTAAAGCCGCCGAAGCCGCCCGTCATGCGCGGGAGTTGGTGCGACGCAAATCGGTGTTGGAGTCTTCTCCACTACCCGGTAAATTAGCCGATTGTAGCACTAGAGACCCCAGTGAATCAGAGATCTACATAGTAGAAGGGGATTCAGCGGGGGGCTGCTTTTTTATACACACAGAGATTTTACTTACTGAGGGACGTAAGATTACCCTTGGAGAACTTGTTGCTGAACAAGAGATGGGTAAGGAGCATTTCTGTTACACCATCAGGGATAGCGGCAATATCGGTGTAGAGCGAATTATCAATGCCAGGATGACTAAGGCAAATGCTGAAGTCATAAAACTAACATTGGATAACGGTGAAACAATTATCTGCACACCGGATCATCCCTTTATGTTACGAGATGGGACTTATAAGGCAGCAGGTAGCTTGGGTCCTGAAGACTCGCTGATGCCGTTAAATAGTCAATTGTCGAAAAAGAACGAACGTGGAAGCGGACTGAACGGCTATGAAATGGTGTGGAATCCTCTCAGTGAGAAATGGATTTACACTCATATGCTGGCAGATTTCTATAACCTGAAGCATGAAGTTTACCAAGCACAGGATGGTAATCACCGCCATCACGTAGATTTCAACAAACTCAACAACAATCCGACAAACATTCAGCGGCTGCCTGCGGAAGAACACTTAGAACTGCACCGCAGAAACATTGAAAAAACATTGCGTCGCCCGGATGTGATTGAAAGAAGTCGCCAAACTCATATGACCGAAGAATATCGCGCTTTTATGAGCGAGCGGATGCGGCAAGAAGATACACGGCAGATACTCTCAGAACAGGCTAAGGCACAATGGGAAGATGAAACTTACAGAGCTTATATGCTGAGTAAGTGGCGCGAGTTCTATGACACCAACGAAGCCTACCGTCAAGAAAATGCCGAACAATTAAATCGAGCGCAGCAAGAGTATTGGAGTGATGAAGCAAACCGTGCAACTCAATCTCAACGGGTTCGAGATCATTTTGCGAATAACCCGGAAGCGCGACAAACTCACTCAGAACTGGCAAAAGAGCAATGGAAAGATGAGGATTTGTTAGAGTGGCGGCGACAAAAAACTAAGGAACAGTGGATGTCATGGCAAACTCGGTCAAAACGCCGAGATTCGCTGGATAAAACATACTACCTCAAAACTATGGCGGCTTTGAAGGAAGTAGAAATCCAGTTGGGTTGTTTGGATTTGGAGGCTTATGATGCCTATCGTCGACAATTGCGCGACAAGTCGTTATTGCGCTGGGATACTTTGTGCGATCGCTATTTTGGTGGTAGTCGAGCAAGTGCGCGGGAAATGCTGAAAAACTTCAACCACCGAGTTGTCTCCATTGAACGCCTAGAGGAACGGATGGATGTTTACGACATCGAAGTTCCGAATACCCATAACTTTGCTTTAGGCGCAGGTGTATTCGTGCATAACAGTGCGAAACAAGGACGCGATCGCCGGTTCCAAGCAATTCTCCCATTACGCGGTAAAATTCTCAATATCGAGAAAACCGACGACTCAAAAATCTACAAAAATAATGAGATTCAGTCGTTGATTACAGCGCTGGGTTTAGGTGTCAAAGGTGAAGAATTCGACGCTTCGCAGTTGCGCTATCACCGGATTGTGATTATGACTGACGCGGACGTAGATGGCGCACACATTCGGACGCTATTGTTGACTTTCTTCTATCGTTACCAACGAGCGCTAATTGAGGAAGGTTACATCTACATCGCTTGTCCGCCTCTATTTAAGGTTGAGCGAGGACGCAATCATTATTATTGCTATAGTGAGCGCGAGATGGAAAACTTGACCCGCAACGAGTTTCCTGCCAACGCTAATTATACGATTCAGCGGTTCAAAGGATTGGGAGAAATGATGCCCACTCAACTCTGGGAAACAACGATGAACCCAGCCTCTCGCACCCTCAAACAAGTGGAAATCCAGGATGCAGCCGAAGCCGACCGGATATTCACGATTTTGATGGGCGACCGAGTTGCACCGCGCCGGGAATTTATCGAAACCTACGGTTCTAAACTGAACTTTACCGATCTCGATATTTAGGTAGAAAAAAGGGTGTGGGGTGCAGTGACCATACTGTGTTTCACACCCATTCTTCGGGTATTCTCAAGAGAATTCTGAGCATTATGGGGTGATTACACGAGAATGTCCACAATTTGTGGACATTTTCCTAAGGTATTACCAGTGTAATTCAGGTCAATATCGGGTGAATACCCTTTTTATGAATAGAAAACGACAAAGCTACATAATTTTTTACTTTAGAAATTTTAATAAATTTTCTCATCAAAACAGTTTAATCTATCAAATTAGTGGCTTTGTAGATCGAAATTTTAAAATTCAGGAAATTTAGCATGAGCAGTAATTTAGCAAGCAAATTGCGTGTCGGCACTAAAAAAGCTCACACAATGGCAGAGAATGTCGGATTTGTCAAGTGCTTTTTAAAAGGAGTTGTAGAAAAGAATTCTTACCGGAAATTGGTTGGTAACTTTTATTTCATTTATTCCGCAATGGAAGAAGAAATGGAAAAGCACCACGACCACCCAATTTTAGGAAAAGTTTATTTTAAACAACTCAATAGACAGCGCACCTTGGAGCAAGACTTGACCTACTACTACGGTAGTAATTGGAAAGAGCAAGTTAGCCTCTCCAAAGCCGGAACAGAATACGTCAAGCGCATCCGCGAACTTTCGGCGACCGATCCACAAATGTTAATCGCCCACTCCTACACCCGCTATCTCGGCGACTTGTCAGGAGGACAAATTCTCAAAGGTATCGCTCAAACCGCAATGAATTTGAATGAAGGCGAAGGTGTAGCTTTCTATGAATTCGCAGACATTCCCGATGAAAAGGCATTTAAAGCTGAATACCGTCAGACTTTAGACGAATTACCCATTGATGAAGCAGCAGGCGATCGCATAGTCGAAGAAGCAAACGCCGCCTTTGGGATGAATATGAAGTTATTTCAAGAATTGGAAGGTAACTTGATTAAAGCGATCGGTGTAATGCTCTTCAATAGTCTGACACGCCGCCGTACTCGTGGTACCACCGAACTTGCCACCGCCGACTAAAATTAAGTACAATCATTGAATTATAGAGGCAGTAACCTTGAGATTATCCGCTTTCCTGTGGTCAATTTTAAAGATACTGCCTCTACTGTTTCTTCCCAAGTGAGCAAAAAATGGCAGCAAAAATTCCCGTCACCGTCATCACCGGATTTTTAGGTAGCGGTAAAACCACCCTAATTCGTCACCTCCTGCAAAACAACCAAAATAGACGGATTGCAGTCTTAGTCAACGAATTTGGCGAATTGGGAATTGATGGCGAATTATTAAAATCCTGCCAAGTGTGCCCAGAAGACGCCGAAGGCAATAGTAATATTGTTGAATTAACCAACGGCTGCTTGTGCTGTACAGTGCAAGAAGAATTTCTCCCGACAATGCAGCAATTGTTAAAGCGGCGAGACAGTATCGACTGTATTCTAATTGAAACCTCCGGCTTAGCCTTACCCAAGCCCCTAATTAAAGCATTTCGCTGGCATGAAATTTGCAACGCCGCCACAGTTGATGCCGTAATCACAGTAGTAGATTGTGCTGCAGTCGCCGCCGGAACCTTTGCTAGTGACCCGGAAGCAGTAGCTGTGCAACGCCAAGCCGATGATAATCTCGAACATGAAACACCGTTGCAAGAACTATTTGAAGATCAGTTAGCTTGTGCTGATTTAGTAGTGTTAAATAAAACTGATTTGGTAGACGCAGCCACATTAGCAAAAGTAATGGAGATAGTCAAAGCCGAATTACCGAGAGTTGTGAAAATTGTAGAGAGCGATCGCGGTACACTTGACCCGTCAATCCTCTTAGGATTCCAAGCAGCAGTCGAAGACAACCTAGACAAACGTCCGAGTCATCACGACACCGAAGAAGACCACGACCACGACGACGAAATCACCTCAACCCATTTAATACTAGACCGTAGCTTTGAACCAGAGAAATTGCAGCAGCAGTTGCAAGCCTTAGTACAACAGCAAGAAATTTACCGCATCAAAGGCTTTGTCGCCGTCCCCAACAAATCGATGCGCCTAGTACTTCAAGGCGTAGGTAGCCGATTTGACCAATTTTACGATCGCCTCTGGCAACCAGAAGAAGCAAGACAAACTAAACTAGTCTTCATCGGTCGCGATTTAAACTCAGCAGAAATCGAATCACAACTAGTAGCCCTATAAACACTCCACCAAGAAATCAATTCCGCCTCTGATAACGAAACTCCATTAAAATGATCTTTAAAATCAGCACTCACCACTCACCGCTATGACAATCGCTCAACTATTCGACGGTGCTAACGTCTTTGTCTTACCATTTTGGCTACTGATGATAGTCCTACCAAACTGGAAAGTAACACGGTGGGTAATGGAATCATACCTACCATTCGTCATCCTAGCCTCAGCATACATATACTTATTTATCATCAGTATCACACCAGAAAACGCCCAAGCCTTATCCAACCCGCAACTAGCCGACATCGCCCGCTTCTTCGCCAATGAAACAGCCGCAGCCACAGGTTGGATACACTTCCTAGTACTTGACTTATTCGTCGGACGCTGGATTTACTGGGAAGGTCAAAAAACAGGCACATGGACAATTCACTCATTACTACTGTGCCTATTCGCCGGACCAATGGGACTGTTATCACACATCCTCACCAACTGGCTAACCCAGAAACTCTCCCCAACCCAAAACCCACCCACAAATCAAACAGCATAAAACACCCCTCCGCGTACCTCCGCGCCACCTCCTCCTCCTCCGCGTTTCAAAAACTCCCCAAATAAGCGCGAAAATCCCCACTCACTCTCGAAGATTGCGCGGAGGTACCAATCTTCCCACAGAAAACTTCTGTTCAAGCTGACGTAACCCTAACCACATAGCAGCAAAGACCAAAAGAACAAGCGTCTCCACAACAGCTATCGGCTGACTAAACCAAAGTGACACAAGCGGGAGAGTTATAACCGCGAAAGCTTCAATCATCACACACCAAAACTTAATTTGCTGAATTTTAGCAAGTGCTGTACGACAACTGACACAATTCTCCGTATGTGAATGATAACGATCTAGAAGTCGCTCCGCAGGCAATGCTGGCGGTAAAGTTTCTCCAGGAAAAGGATTAGCTTGATATTGGTTGAGCCATTGGTGTAACTCAAAAACGTAGCGATCGGCTTTAGTTGGCAAGTAGAATGCTTTAGTAAAGCTAGAACTACCACCATTCGCCTCAAGATAACGCTCTTGGTAGTGTAAGAAAATTTGATCATCTTCTAAAATCGCATTCTGTCCAATATGCGAATACCAACGTGGAGTCAACTTAATGAACAAACCAGGAAGTTTGGCGGAAAATTTGAAGGGAAAACGCGCAAACAACCGACACTCACCTTTGCGGATTGGCGTAGCGTAAACCACCGTCATAGTTCTGCCAAACTGTTTCGAGGTCAGGTCGTGCCACATTAAAGCCGGGGCAATGAATGTTGTATCTTGCCTACCTAGAGTGCCGCGTCGCGGTCCTTCCTCCCAAATACCTTTGAATCCTTGTTTTCCCGACTCAATCACTTCTAGCTCAACTGAGCCAGCGCTGCTTCTCTTGCTGACTGTGCGGTGATGTGTAAAGGGGACGTGACTCACGTCCAAGACATTTTCTAACAGTGTCAGGGCGTCATAAGGAATATCTCGAAAGGTGTTCAGTACAACCCACTCATCCGATGACTCTTCTAGAGGATCGACAATCGGAACTTTTGCTTTGGCGGCATTTTCGGGCTGACCCGCCCAAACAAATAATAGTCCCTGACGTTCAGTTGTTGGTAATGATTCGACACAAGCGCGTTTGGATGTCTCCGCTGTTCCGCCTTCGACTTGCTGAGGAATGCGCTGACAATTGCCATCTCCCGAAAAAGCCCAGCCGTGATAAGGACACTCTAACAGTCCATCCTCAGCAATTCTCCCTTCTGAGAGTGGCGCTAGGCGGTGCGGACATTGGTTTTCAAATACTCGCCAGGAATTGGCTGGCTTGTCCCACCAAATGACAATGTCTCTACCTAACAGCGTAAAAGTTGCCAATTTCGACTTATCGAGATCTACAAGGTAATAAACAGGATACCAAGCCTCTTTGTAGTCGAAAATATCTGGGTCATTACCGCCGACTGGCATCTCATCTGTAAGTGTATCTGGTGTCTGTTGCATTTTATCTGTAGGGGTGCCGTAAGGTCGGCGACGCGATCGCTATTTATTTTATTGTAAAGTTTTATTTCGTCCACTTCATCGACTTGTTATGCAGCGATCGCCCATATTAAATTTTTTGCTTGCCAACCCAACTAACTTGCTTCTGAACGGCGAAACCATCTTGAATAGTGTGGTCTGGATAAGAACCTACTCGCGATTGAATGACAATTAAGCACAAATCCTTAATATCTAAGATATTTCGCATACAGCGTTCTCCTTCAGTATTTACTCGCATGGCGGAGCCTGTGTTTTCGTCTTCATGAATAGCATTTGCTTAAGCAATATTTTCTATCAATTCTGGTTCTACCGCTTCCTTTATGAAAAATATTCTTTCAAGATGGCTTGTCATATAAGAAGGCATTGAGTTAGTCTAGGGGAAGTATAATCTTCCGCCCTTCAATCTAACTCAATGCCTATGCAAGTAAAAGCGTAAACATCTTTTGCAAATTAAAAGCTGTATACTACTTCTTATCTAGATCTTCTAGAGCCTCGGCTCCGTACAGAAGTATTTATTTTGGGTGGTGGAATAACAACTTTGCAATCAAAAGTCTTATGAAGGAGACTTTTAAAGCTAATAACTCTCACTTTTCCACCGTGATAATCTCCACTTTCACGGCTTTGAATGTTGATAATTTCGTAGCCTAATTCATCAAGTTCCATAGTAAATGAAACATTCCCAAAATAGTCGTAAAAGTCACTTATGGTGTCATTTGCTTCCCCTTTAGGCATATCCCAACACACTATCTGCGATGTTAGTATCAGTGGGTGATTAAACTCATCATTAGAAGAAAATGCATACTTGTATTCAAGAGCTTTATGAACGTCTTCCGCTAAAGTGTTTTCTTCAATAGCAACAGCAATACTATCAATTCCCATAGCAGAAAATGTTCTTGGACGTAGCCAAAGATGAGCGTATTGTGAATCAGCAGGAACTAAATGAGAAAACATAGTATACAGTGCGCCTACTGAATGTTCCTCTCCGATAATAGGCTCTACAAGCCATTTACCTTTTAACTGTTCTATATCCTGCACCATAAACCGGGGTCTTTGTTGAATATTTTGTTTTAAAAGATTCAATTTCTCAGTATATGTGTCTAACTTTACGTCATGGTTATCCTTATTTAATCTGTCTATAAGCTCACGGAAAAATTCGTTATTCTTCATTTCTGCATCAAGAAACTTTCTAATTTCATCGACGAAAGATTCTTGATTGAGAATTTTCATTGTCGCATCGGCTAATGAGTTTCTATTTGTTACAATATCAAAACTACCGTTGATCATAAAAATGTAGTGAGACTGTGCAGTAGCTGTGCTAAGTACAGAGTACTTCTCTAATTTACTATGTTCAAATAATTGATTATGCGGGCAAATTTTCACGCCCTCTGAGCAAATAAAAACTCCTCTTTGATCAGTTAATCTAATTCCGGATCTATTGTTACCTCTCCTTCCAAGCTCTTTATATTTATTTAAAGCTTTACGACAACCATCAATCGCTAATACAAGAGAGTAAGTACTAGCTTCAAAATGGAATGTTTTTGCCCCACGAGAAGAAAATTGACCATGATTTAAACTTGCTACTTTCGCGGGGCTACTTATAAGTAATTTCTCAAGTTCATTAGGATATTCTAGATATGGATATCCAGTTTCTATTACTTCCAAGTTATAAGTTTTCTTATATGTATTTGTCCATAAAAATAATTTACAATCTTCATTGTATCCTTTAGTTTGTTTAAAATTCTCAGCTATCCTATCTGGAAAACCAGTTTTACTAGGTCTAAGAATCCTCATATCTCCATGTCTAGTATTGAAGCGTATGTAATGCTTTAAGTATGACCATTTATTTGATGGGGTGTCTTCGGAAGAATCATAAAAATCTGAGAATTTATCCACCTCTAAGCCTTGAACAATAATTAGTGTCCCTTTTGTAAAATTTTTATGAAAATACTCTTTGTTCAAATGATCAAGGATAGGTACTATTTGTTTGTTAGCTCTGGGAAATAAGTTTCTTAAGGTTTCCCAAGGACTATCATCCATTGCTGGCTCTATATCGTATTCAGGGTTTAAATTATCTTTAGGATTATCTATAGATATCGAGCGCCAATTTTCTTCATCACTACAACGGGTAATCAAAATAAATTTCTTTGAAGCAAAGCAAAGCTTTGAACCCTGGCATTTATAACCGATGGATTCACCTTGAGTTTTAGTAGATTTTCCAATAGAGAAGAAGGCGTTATATGGCGCTATACTACAATTAACACTTTTGGTTTTGCTAAGACCAATACCATTATCAAAAAATATAAATCCTTGATACTGGGACTGTAACAAGGGATAAATCTCTATTATTGATGCTTCAGCGTCATAAGAATTAGATATTAACTCACGAATTATTTCACAAGGATCTTTGCGATTAACTGAAAGTTCAGACAAAACGTGTGTGTAAGATATTTCTGGGAATTGCGCCATTTAACTTACCTGTAAGCATATTCATTAATAAGTATGATGTAATAAAAGCTCTATGTAAATCAGTGCCAATACTTAAATGATATTCATGTACAGAGTCAACTGGCATGAAAAATACTCAAGTTTTAGTTGAGCAAGACTTTTTAGACTAGATTGCCGGTAATTAGGCTCAATGCTATATCTACCTCTATTGTGGTTGTTTATCGGCTTTTATTTGGTTGCCTTCCTGACTTATTACCATAGAGGTAATTTTTGCTTTATTGTCTCGTTCAAAGCGAATGGTGGTATTAACTGCTTTGCTGAAAAACTCAACTTCAGATGACGATTACCGCCAACGAGCATGTTATCTGTAAGTGTATCTGGTGTCTGTTGCATTTTGTCTGTGGGGGGTACCGTAAGGTCGGTAACGCGATCGCTATTTATTTTATTGTAAAGTTTTATTTCGCCTTCAATTATATTCGTCTTGAGGAAAGAAGCTTTTTTGTTAATTTTTTCTTTGATGGAACATTAACTCCTCTTCAGCCTGAAGCCAATGTTCTACAGACTTACCATTTGGATAATTCATTTGTTGCCAGATTTCATAAGCCTTTAAACGGATTTTATCTTCAGTTGGATGGTTACTAATAAAATGTTTGCAGGAATCAGTTGTAAAATTATAGGGAATTTCCCCAAAAAAATCCTGGCGGCTGAGAATTTCCGATGTAAAGCGGTAACAATCTTGTTTGATTGGGCAATTTTTTCCTGGGCACATAGTTACATCGTAAGGCATATATTTTTCCTTTGTTTAGACACTTATAATCGCTTCCGCCTGCTTCTATCTGATGCCTGGAATCTACAAAGAATCCTACTATCGTGCATCTTGGCTCAATGTCTTGTACTATTGAAGGTAATATTGACGTATCGGCTCAAAATTTCGGGGTAGAGATTTATTCAGACTGCCACGACCAACCAAATGGGTTAGAAGAAGACATTTCTCGAATAATGTTACCCAAACAGGGAATATCACCGAGTTGTAAAATCCGGTCACGTATATACTGAAAAAAGCTAATACCTAGCTTACGAGTAGTGGCAACAAGGGACATGAAAATATCCCATGCTTTGGTACCAAGTTCTGTTTGGGTCGCATAACTAATCTTGCGTCGCTGTACCATAGTTCTAGCCGCTAACTCAGCCGGATTATTATGCAAGGGCAATTCTGGATGCTCCAAAACAAGAAGTAATTCTTCGGCTTTTGCAGCAGTTAATCGTTTTCGCTCATTTAACTGCTCGTAACCAGTTAATGATGCAAAAAGTATCCAAAATTCTAACCTTAGTTCGGAGGCTTTATCTGGATTAGGGGAGTCTCGGTAAGCTAATAATTTCCGGTAATATATCCAAAATTTTTCCAAAAAGTCATCTAAAATCTTTTGGTGGCAGGCGACAAATGGACTCAACTTTTTATAATGGCGTCCTTCATGTACCCAACATAAAGCCAAATCTGAAGTCAGTAACTTGAACTGCGGAGCGTCGTCACACAGGAGGGTTTTGATTACAGGAATAGTTGATTGCTGATGATAAAAAGTAATTGCAGCAGCTTCGTATACACGGGTACGACCTACAGAACCTAATTTATTCAAATACTCATCAACTAACACATAAAACTCAGTTTCCGTAAAAGCTGTAAAAGCCGGCAATAACTTGAGTTGATTAATCCACTTTGTTGGTAGGTTAAAATTCTCTAATAACTCGTATGTTAACGAGTTGAGCATAAACTCAAGCTCGGTTGTATTTTGCAATACCTTTAATACGCTCAAACGATCTTTGTTTCGTGTCGTCTGATAGATTGTGTATAAAGGGTTACGCTCTTACGTTCGTTGTGTGGTTGACTCCACCTACACGCGCTCCTGTTTGATCAAAATGCTGCCAAGGACTACTTGCTAAACCTGATTCATATACTTCTTGATACTCGGCGACAAAAACTTCTTGATTTTTAATTAACAAATTCGATAAATATCCTGCACTCATCGAAATACCAAGAGCTTCTAAAAATTCCAGAAGCTTACCTTGGGTCATGTTTCCGCCGTAATATAGACTCATTACTAAGGCTTTTATTCCCGGACCGAATTCTCCGTCGTAACCATCTGGCAGGGATGCTAAATAAGTTTTTCCCGTTTGGGTTGAGTAGTATTTTTGCTTGCGGAATAATACGTTATCTGTTTTTAGTAAAATATCTTGGATTATTACTTCTTCGTAACCCTTAAATTTTGCATCTGGTGGCAATTTTTCTTTCGGGTAAGTGACTATCTCTTCTCGATCTATTTTTATCGTCTCGTTTTTACTTCTTTTGCTATGTTCTGTTGGGGTTTTTCGCTCTTTTTCTGATGAGTGGTCGTTTTTAAACCCTTTTTTCTTATTAGCTTTTATGTCTGGTTTGCCTTCTTCGCCTTTAAGACGGTTGTTTTCGTCCCGCAGTTTTTGGTTCTCATCTCGTAGCTCTTTAATTTCTAATTGTTGCTGCTCTATTAAATTGAGTAATATTTCTACTGTCCGGCGCATTGATTCATCTGCAATCTCTTTAGTGTCGATTGTTTGCAGCAGTGAAGATACTAAGTTCTCGGCAGATGATTTTTGCGTCATGTCTTATATTCTATAACGCAGTGTGTACCAATTTACATTCTGATTTTTCTTTCTACCCCGATTTACCGAGCGGATACATATTGACCATTAAGCATGAATAGCTTTCGCGACCTACTGGGAAGAAAGCAACTTACGTGCCTGAGTAAAACTTCCATCACAACCTATAACAAATAGATGCCTAACAAACAAAATAAAACGGTATTAATTACAGGTGCATCTTCGGGAATTGGTTTAGAAACAGCAAAAATATTTCAAAACAATGGCTGGAATGTAATTGCGACAATGAGAAAGCCAGAAAAAGATCACCAATTGTTGAATTTGCCCAATGTTATATGTTTGCCACTTGATGTGACCGCACAAGAAACAATCCAAAAAGCAATTGATAGTAGTATCGCTGAATATGGTGCGATCGATGTGCTGGTAAATAATGCTGGTTATGCTTTGGTTGGTGCGTTTGAAGCTTGCTCCTCCGAAGAAATTGAACGGCAGTTTGCAACCAATGTTTTTGGATTAATGGCGGTAACTCATGCTATTTTGCCACATTTTCGGGAACGACGACAAGGTATAATTGTAAATATTGCTTCGATTGGTGGAAAGATGGCGTTTCCACTATACAGCCCTTATCATGCGACGAAGTGGGCGGTGGAAGGCTTTTCCGAATCTCTTCAATACGAACTTAAACCCTTTAATATCAAGATTAAAATTATTGAACCTGGACCGATAAAAACTGACTTCTACAGCCGTTCGATGGCAGTTGCTCAGAAGCCAGGATTGGCTGACTATGATAGTTATGTTGCGTCTGTATTGCCGCAAATGCAGAATTCTGAATTCGGTTCACCACCATTAGTTACTGCACAAATTATTTATCGTGCGGTGTGTGATGGTAGTTGGAAATTACGTTATCCCGCAGGTGGTAACGCCTGGTTTATGCTTGCCTTGCGGAAGCTTTTACCCGATGGGCTATTTCAACAAATGATTAAATCTGGAATTGAGCGTAATTAATTCTTTACAGGATAAAGCTTTACTTCCTCTTCTGGCAATGGTTCAAAGAAAGCGTCGCCGAATTGTGCTTTCAGCAAACCAAAAGCGGGGTGCAGAATTATTCTGTAAGTTGAGGTACAATCACCATCGATAAATAGGAAGCATCACATAGCGTAGTAATAAAATCAAAAACACTAACCAACAGCAAATTCGGTAAATTGCCTTTTATAAGGAGAATGAAAACCTAATACAATATCTAGTTTATCCACGCCTAAATCTATTAATTCGTCAGCAACATTACCCTCTGTACCATTATGCTGAACCCAAATTTTTTCATTTTTGATGTCAAAATGTAATACACAACCATATACGCGCCGCTGTTTTTCCCAACCTACATGTACTAATTGATAGTGATCGTGTTCGGTATCAAACATTATTTGCGCTTCCACTGGACTATCAGCTTTTGTATATTGCTGGTAGTTTCTAATAACTTGTTTAATAGCATCTCTGTATTTTTCTAATTTAGCCATTGGGAAATCTCCTGCTTTTCAATATCGTAAATTAGCAAACGTAATTGATTCTGTTGAACTATTGCTTGAGTAAATGGTAATTGAAAAAAAATATTATAAGTATCTAAAGGAACTGCTAAATATAAAGTCCGCTGTGTTTGCTCTTGTGATAACACAAAACGATAATTGATAAATTGACCTAATGCGGTATGAAATTCTGAAATAGTTGATTGAGCCAGAAAACTTTTTACTTCGACAGCAATTTTGTGTCCTTCTTTTTCTGCTCCAATAACTTTTTCTGCTCCTAAGTCAATATATACTGCTACTAAACCCCACTCTATACGTAAAGGGTCATCTGTAATTGTCCACTTATCTTTTTCTAAACTGGTTTTGACAATATTATGAAATTTATCTTTGGCTGACATCGATTATCTATAGTTATTTGCTTTTGGAGCGAGGCTTATATTCTATCTCTAATTTACATTACCTCTACTATCTTAATCCGTTATTCAGAGGTTTTCAAGTCCTGGCTTGTAGCTAGATATATGAAGATTTAAATAGCTGCAGATTGGTGATGATATTGTCGATGCGATTCTCTATGAGCTTAAGTATATTCATTAGTGTTCCAAGCCACAATTTACACTTGTTTATCGAAGCAAATAGAGAGAAGAGGTTAAATATAACCCCCTCTCTGAGAAGTGCTTTAGGATTCTTTAAAGCATTTTTTCCAGAAACTGTTTCGCTCTCTCACATTTAGGGCTGGAGAAGAACTCGCTGGGTGTGGTATCTTCAGCTAAACTCCCTTGGTCGAGAAACATAATTCGACTGGCAACTTCTTTCGCAAATGCCATTTCATGAGTAACGATCGCCATTGTAATACCAGTTTGCGCTAATCCCTGCATGACTAAAAGTACCTCTTTAACCATTTCTGGGTCAAGAGCGGAAGTTGGTTCATCAAATAATATCATCTCTGGTTCCATCGCTAAAGCCCGTGCAATCGCAACTCGTTGTTTCTGTCCACCAGAAAGTTTTGCTGGAAAAACATCGGCTTTTTCTGCCAAACCGACTTTCCCCAGTAACTCCAAACCGAAAGAAAGGGCTTTTTGCTTATCTACACCTTTGACCTTGATGGGTGCATAGGTGACATTTTCCAGCACTGTCATGTGGGGAAACAGATTGAAGTGTTGAAACACCATCGCCAGATGCTGCCGAATCTTCGCAATGTTGGTACTTGTAGGATGAGTGATTTCGCGATCGTTAAAGTAGATATGTCCTCTGGTGGGACGTTCTAACAAATTCAAACAGCGTAAGAAAGTTGACTTACCAGAACCAGATGGACCTAAAATCGCAACGACTTCTCCTTTCAATACCTGAGTCGAAATATCTTTGAGTACTTCAAGTTTACCAAAAGATTTACACAAAAATTCCGTGCGAATAATTGTCTCACTCACTCCGTCTTAACCTCATTTCTAAAGTTGTTGCACTTCTAGTCAAAGCCATCACCAGCACATAGTAAATCAATCCCGCAAACAGCAATGGCTCAAAGTAGATATACTTGTTTGCACCGACAATTTGGGCACTGCGTAATATTTCTACCATTCCCAAAGTGGACACTAATGCTGAATCTTTCAACAGTCCAATTGCTTCATTTACCAAAGCCGGTAAAATGTTCTTCAATGCTTGCGGCATAATGATGTCAGTCATCATCAAATAGTAGGGTACACCCATTGATAATGCTGCTTCTGTTTGTCCTTTATCTACCGCTTGGATGCCACCTCGGATAGTTTCCGACAGATAAGCCCCGGAATTTAGGGTAAAAGTTAATACCCCTGCTTGCAGGGCGGAAATATCGTAGCCGGTGAGTTGTGGTGTAGCGTAATAAACCAACGCTAATTGTAAAAGCATGGGTGTGCCGCGAAATACCGAAGTATAGGCATTGGCAAACATAATCAGCGGTTTGATACCTGTAATTTTACATACAGTTAACAACGTTCCCCAGATTAACCCAAAGAATAGGGACAACAAAGTGAACAACAGACTTACGGGTATTCCCTGAAGGATAAAAGGAATATCGGGAATAATTCGGCGTAAATCGAGATTTAGTCCTTTAGCTGCTGGCTTGGAAGTGGTGGTTGGGGATTTTTGGGCAAACCACTTTGTTTTCAGCTTCTCTACTTCACCCTCAGAGAGCATTTTTTGCAGCACCTGATTAAAAGGTGCAACTAAAGACGAATCTTTAGCAAAAGCGATCGCTGAACCACCGGCTGGTTTGTGAGAAGATAATTCATGAAACTCTAATTCTGGGTTAGATTGGGTGAATCCTCGCGCTACAGTATCTCCGAGAATCACCGCATCAACCCGCCCAGATTTGATTTCCTGAATCATATCCGGTGCTTTACTCAGCAGCTTGATTTCCAATGAAGGTAATTTTACGGCAATTTCTTTGACACTTTGCTCTTGGGTTGTTCCCAATTGCACCCCCACCCGTTTGCCTGCCAAATCTTCTAATTTGGTGATATGACTGCCAATAGGTGCGATGATTGTATCCTTGCCTTGATAATAAATCAGCGAAAAATCAAGATTTTGCAGCCGTTCCGGGGTGGGATTCATACTCGCCATTGCAAAATCAGCCCGGTTTGCCTGCAATGCGGGAATCAAGCCGCTAAAATCAGACTCCATCACTTCCAGTTTGAACCCTAATTCCTTGGCGATGTAGTTAGCAATATCAATGTCAAAGCCAACAATTTTCCTTTCAGCACCCAGGTCGTAATATTCAAAGGGTGGATAGTCGGGAGAAGTAATCATCCTCAACGTATCTTTGCCTACACTGGATGCAAGTAAGGGATTTTGACTGATAACGATAGCGATCGCTACCATGACCCCAAACAGCAAAGTAAATATCCGCCTTCTCGATTTTGTCATTAGTAGATGCACGTAAGCCTTAAATTGCTCAAGAAACTATAACAATGTAGCTTTTGATTTCTCAAAATAGGGATAATTCGCCACAATGGATTGTGATTTAACCGAGCAGAAGCTGTCAGACTGTCTTACTTCAGTAAAGAACATGTGTCATGCGATACAAAAAATGGCTATAATTAATTACTTCTCGTCATATAATTAGGAATATTAGGAGAAAAAACTATGCCAGTAATTAAAATACCAAAACATTATCTTGTATCTCAGGATGAAGATTCGATTACAGTAGATGTACCAGAATCAATGCTGTTACATTGGAAAAAGGACTATGAAAAAATTGCTAACGCTAAAGGAATTTTAAAGGACAAGTCTGAAGCACTTCTTGCTCATTTAAATACTCTTCGTCAGGAATGGGAAGAATGAGATATCTTTATGATACGAATATTTTTATCTATTATCTTGCCGATGAGTTAGCAGTTAGTTCATTGTTTGTAGAAGATTTTCTGAATTTACATGAAATTCTAGTGTCATCAATTGTCCGCATTGAGTTACTTAGTTTCTCTGGATTATCAGAGAAAGAGGAGCAGTCAATCGAGGATTTACTATCACAGTTTAACTTTGTTCCATTATTGCGAGAAATTGAAGACCAAACGATCCAGTTAAAACGAAAGCATAAAATTAAGCTCCCGGATGCAATTATTGCGGCAACTGCACTCCATAAAGATGCAGTTTTAGTTACAAGAAATGTTAGCGATTTTCAAGGTATTTCTGAACTCAAAATTGAAAACCCTTTTGTGAATTAGCTAATAGTAACGGTTTTTTAAAAGTAAATGGTTCCTGTGAGAGAATAAACTCATTGCCATGATTAAACAAATAAGCAAATGTGATGTTAAAGACCGTTTTCGTTCTTCTGTATCTGCAATCGCCTTTTATATTGTTGATGATGGAATCGCTATTTGTGAGCTTCCTCTACCCCTTCAGACAGACTTTGGTGAGAAAACGTCTTTTTTGGTAATACTTGCTACACATATTGTGATGATTCCGCACTAAAACGAAATAAATCTACCAATTTGCTTCAAGTTTGTTCACAATAGTGACTAGCACCCTCGCCTTAAGGAAAGATTCGATGAGAGACGCAACCGACGTAAATAAACCACCTCACCAGGTTGTGATTGTTGGTGGTGGTTTTGGTGGTTTGTATGCAGCTAAAGCCCTCGGTCGCATTGGGGTACAAGTCACCCTAGTGGACAAACGCAATTTTCACCTGTTCCAGCCTCTCCTGTACCAAGTTGCTACCGGGGCGCTGTCACCTGCAGATATCTCTTCGCCATTGCGGTCAGTTTTGAGTCGGAACAAGAATACGCAAGTGCTGATGGGCGAAGTGACTGATATTGACCCGGATCGGCAAAAAGTGATTCTGAGTAATGGTGAACTGAATTATGATTCTTTAATCGTCGCTACAGGTGTCAAACATTCTTATTTTGGTAAAGATGCTTGGGAAACTGTCGCCCCAGGCTTGAAGACGGTGGAAGATGCTTTAGAAATGCGGCGACGGATATTTATGGCGTTTGAAGCTGCAGAAAAGGAACTTGATTTAGAGAAACGCCGTGCTTGGTTAACTTTTGTGGTGATTGGTGGCGGTCCTACTGGTGTAGAATTGGCGGGAGCGATCGCGGAGTTAGCCTACCATACCCTCAAAAACGATTTTCGTAACATTGACACTTCCGAAGCACAAGTTTTGTTACTCGAAGGTCTTGATCGCCTGTTACCACCCTATGACCCAGAATTATCCGCAGAAGCAGAAGCATCCCTAACTCGGATTGGTGTAACTATCCAGACAAAAACAATGGTGACGAATATTGAAGATAATATTGTCACGATTAAACAAGGCGATGAAATCAAACAGATAGCAGCACAAACTGTATTGTGGGCGGCGGGTGTGAAGGCAAGCGCTATTGGTAAAATATTAGCAGATCGGGCTGGTGCGGAATGCGATCGCGCGGGAAGAGTCATAGTTGAACCCGACTTAAGTATTAAAAATAATCCCAACATTTTTGTGATTGGCGACTTGGCAAATTTTGCTCATCAAAATGGCAAACCCTTACCAGGTGTAGCCCCAGTGGCGATGCAAGAAGGTCAATATGTGGCGGCGCTGATTAGACAACGTCTCCAAGGTAACATTCTGCCACCGTTTTATTACACAGATCGCGGGAGTTTGGCGGTAATCGGGCAGAATGCGGCGGTGGTAGACTTTGGCTTTGTGAAATTTAAAGGTTTCTTTGCGTGGCTAATTTGGCTATTTGTCCACATTTATTTCTTAATTGAGTTTGATAGCAAATTGGTGGTGATGATTCAGTGGGCGTGGAATTATTTCACCCGCAAGCGTGGGGCGAGATTAATTACTGGAGAAGAATCATTTTTAGAAAGTTATGGAAAAACGCCGTCAAAGCAGGAAGCAAAAGTGAATGTGTAAAGCTTATTCGGCATTCATCGTATAGGTTAATGGAAGGGTGACAATAAATGTTGTCCCCACTCCAACTTTGCTGGCAAAAGTAATTTCACCGCCATGCAATTCTACATAGTGTTTGACAATTGCTAATCCTAAACCAGACCCTGGTATCCGACCAACATTACTACCGCGATGGAAATAATCGAATAATTTTTCTTGGTCGGCTGTGGGAATGCCAATCCCGCCATCTTGGATGCGGAAAATTGCTTCTTTTTGTAAACAAAAGAGGTCAAAACTCACCTCGGTTTCTTGCGGCGAATATTTAATGGCATTAGAAATTAAGTTGGTGAAAATATGACGTAGCAATTTTTCATCTAAACAAGGTAGGGATTGAGGATTGGAAAAAATATTTTCGCTTTGAGAGGAATCAGATTGGATAGAAAAATTAATTTGGTGGTTGGTAGCACAAAATTGGATTTCTGAAACTATTGTTTGACATATTTTCACTAAATCTACTGGTGCTGGATTAAAATCTGATTTGGCTGCTTCTGATTTACCAATCACTAATACATCATTCAACAATTGGTCGAGATGTTTTACCGAGTTTTGGATATGAGATATATATTCGAGCTTTTTAGCCTCAGTTAATTGGTGACTGTAATGAGATAATAACTCACTAGAAGTAAAGATTGTACTTAAAGGATTGCGAAACTCATGACTCACCATTGAAACAAAACGACATTTGAGTTCCCGCAACTCTTTTTCTTTTTCTAAGGCTTGGCGCATTGCTAACTCTGCTTGATGTCGCGTAATAGCAATTTCAACAGTTGTGATTAATTGTGTTTCTTCAAAAGGTTTGAGTATATAGCCGAATGGTTGGGTAATTTTCGCTTTACTTAGAGTATTTTCGTCTGAATAAGCAGTTAAATAGACTACAGGAATATTGAAACGCGCCATGATATTTTCGGCGGCTTCTATGCCGTTCATCTGCCCTTTTAACATAACATCCATTAATACTAAATCTGGATGAAACTCGGCGACTCTTTCAACTGCTTGTTCTCCATAAGCAGTAATAGCCGGGACATGATAACCAGATTTTTCGAGACAATCTCTAATATCTGCCGCAATAATTCTTTCATCTTCAACAACCAAAATTCTTTCTTTCACTTGAATTTATTCTCCCTAATTTAGTTCGACAAAACTAATCGTATAAAAAGTGCCAGATTTAGTATTAACAGCAATTGAACCTTCTAATTGCTCTACTAAATTCCAGACTAAGCGCAACCCAAGTGACTGATGTCGGCGAACTTCTATATATTCTGGGACACCAATTCCATTATCGCCGACAATTAAAGAAAATTTATTTTGCAGCATTGAGATGAATTCTATGTAAATTTCTCCGATTGCCTCACCTTTAACAAAAGCATGTTTGAGAGAGTTAGAAACAAGTTCGTTAATGATCAAACCACAAGGAATTGCAGTGTCAACTCGTAACCAAACTTGCTCAATATTTAAGTTTAATTTAATCTGATTGTGACTAAGTCCGTAAGAACGGCATAAGTTGTTGGTTAACTTGCGAATATAATCAGAAAATTCAATTCTCGCAAGATCGTTAGATTGATATAAGTTTTCATGGATCAACGCCATCGCCCGGACTCGATTTTGACTATCTTGGAAAATATCCAAGGCTTGTTGGTCTTTGATATATCCAGCTTGCAAACGCAATAAACTAGAAATAACTTGCAGGTTGTTTTTAACACGGTGGTGAATCTCTTTGAGTAAAACTTCTTTTTCTTTAAGAGATGCTTTGAGTTGATTTTCGGCAAGCTTGCGATCGGTAATATCAGTATCTGAACCAGCGATGAAACAAGGCTTACCACTTTCATCTCTCAAAACTGTACCCCGAGTCAAAAACCAGAGATAACTACCGTCTTGGTGGCGCATGCGATGCTCAATTTCATATTTAGGAATTTGCTCTTCTAAATAAGCATTGATTTCGGCTTTGACACGGTCGATATCATCAGGATGGACAAACCGCAGCCAATGCTCAAAGTGATTGGTATTAGAGGATTCTGCATAACTTAGCATTGATTTTAAGTTGGCATCTATATAGATTTCATTTGTTTGAATGTTCCACTCCCAGATTCCGACTTTGCCAGCATTAATAGCGCGGGCATATCTTTCTTCACTGATGCGGAGCGCTTGTTCTACCCGCTTGCGTTCTAGGGCATTTGCTAGCATTTCTCCGACCATTTTTAAGAGGGCAATGCTGTCTTCTGACCAGGTTTTGGCAACTCTTAATGAGTCAAATCCTAGGTAGCCAATTAGTAACCCGCCACAAACAATGGGGACGACAATCAGTGATTGAATATCGGCGGCGGTGTCTAGCTGCTGCTGGGGGTAGGAGGATGGAAGATCGCTGACACATGGAATATGTACGGTTTCAAAACGCAGCAATTTTTCCATCGCCCACGGAAATAGTTCCACCGAGAGATCCTGAAGATATTGAATTTGGGGTTCAATACCTTGAGCACACCATTCGTGGGTATTATCCATTTTGGTGCCAGAGTCGCTAAACAAAAAGACATAACTACGGTCAACATCCGCAAATTTGGCAATTGCTGCTAATGCTTGGTTAATGCCGTTGTCGATTTGGTCGGGAGCAAGGTTGATAAAGTGGGTAGAAATAGAGGTAATCAGTTTTTCAAATTCGATTCGATATCTCAGCGCTTCCTCAATCCGCTGGCGTTGAATAATTTCTTGCAGCAAGCGCTCATTAGTATTACTTAATTCGGTTGTGCGTTCCTGGACTCGGATTTCTAAACCTTCTTTGGCTCTTTGTAAGGCTTGTTCCGCCCACTTTCGTTCGGTAATATCGCGGACAATCACAATAATTTGGTTGGGCGGTGAGGGTAAAAGCCTTGCTTCAAAACTTTTTTCATCTCCCGGAGATGGTAGGGTGAATTCGATCGCGACGATTGATTCGGTTTGATGTACTTGGAAAATTGCGGTCTCAAATTGCTCTTTGACAATAGATGGAAGGACATCTTGGACTAGTTTGCCTAAATAAACGTCTGCCCAAAAGTGAAATGCGGAGGCTTGTCCTGCGTGATAACTCAGAATTTTCCCTTCAGGATCGAGCCGAAAATATACATCGGGAAAGGCTTGGAATATTTCTTGCAGTTCTGATGTCGTTTGCAATAGTTGCGCTTCTGTGGCTACGCGATCGCATATGGCTCGTCGCAACATTTCGTTGGTTTTGGAGAGTGCGGTCCGTTCTTGTCGCTGTTTGTCTAAGTCTTGTTCGGCTTTAGCGAGTGCTAA
>Ga0123337_10001666_pt1 | contig 27726 bp, 15 predicted proteins | sample frozenSSSSmetaG_FD_89792 | JGI IMG/M metagenome (GOLD analysis project Ga0123337, IMG submission 89792) | Glacier valley bacterial and archeal communities from Borup Fiord, Nunavut, Canada, to study Microbial Dark Matter (Phase II) -... | ecosystem: Environmental > Aquatic > Freshwater > Ice >...
CGGATCGAACCGCCAAGACTGCGCTTACCTTCACTAACTGGTTCTGGCAAACGTTCTAAAATGATTTCTGTTTTACCATCCGAGGTACTGCGGGCGCTACCTAAAGGTAAGAAAAACTCGCCATCATAGCTGAGTGGTAATATTTGCTCATTGGCACCTATTGGCAAATCAACAAGTAGTTTGAGAGGGTCAAGGGGGGTGACAACAGAGGCATCTTCTACCTCGGTTAATTCTAAGGCACTCAAACCAGGATCAGTGCCGCGACTACTTGTGAAACTAAAAGGTTGAATTCCTGAACGTCCTTGTAACATTGGGGGTAGGAGGTGATTACCTAAATCACGGGTAGATTGGCTGACAGTTGTTAGCCGCGCATTTGCTTTTAAACTCGGATGCGACTGCAAACTCACCCCAGACCCTAAAGAAATACTGCCATTTTGTGGAATTGCTGTTGTTGCTTGAGGACGGACGGTGACGAGGGAGATTTGAGTAGTTACCCAGTCGTCGTATGCTTCTTCTTCTGGTTGTGCGCTTAAATCACGAGATTGAATCCGAGTCATCAAACGGTTCAAGGTTCCACCACCTGGATTAGTTCTCGGAATAGCGCGTGAAGGCAAGTCTAACTCGTCTTGTGTGAGTAAGGTGGCATCAAATTCCGCAGTGCTGACAATGAGTTTGAGAAGATCTTTAACTTCTGTAATTCCCTGTTTCCATAAGGCTTCTGGGACTGAGGAATAAATCGGTTTACCACTCAAGGCAAAAGCCTCTTGTCCTGGCTGTAGCCAAACGCCGCCGGTGGGTAACACCGCACTCACGGCGTAGCGGTCTGTTAAGTCGAGAAGGGCGCAATATAGTGGTTCGGTGCTGTTGTTTGTGAGTTTGACTTTGAAAGTAGGACTTTTGGATTTGCCATTTTCTTGGCGGTACTCTAAGCGAATCTCGGCATCTTTAAGTTCTTGTCCATCGCGATAAATCTGGATTTGTACCGCATTAGGTTGAATGCGACTAGTTGCGGGACTTGAAAGCTCAGCGATATTTGTCCAGCGGGTAATATGTTCTAAGCGCTGAATTGCCATTGCGGCTGTAGCGGTGCTATAACCGGGGATTTGCGCGACTAGAGGACGGTCATCAACTGGGCGGGTAATCAGATATTTGCCATCACGGGCAATTAGTTTAAATTCGGCATCCGGTGTTGTAACTTCTTGAATATATAAAGATGATTGAGGTGTTTTCAAGGCGGTGCGAGCCAATTCTACCCCGGCAGCTTCACCGACAATTAAAACTTTTTTCGGTGGTAGCGGTAGACTGGTGACTACTGCTTTGAAGGTCATTTCTGGCTGCAACTCTACACCAGTTATCGTAATTTTACTGAGTTGTGGCATAACTTCGACAACACGGGCTACACCTAAGGATGTTGATGATTGCTGTAGCTGTTCTGTCTGGCTGTCGAAAGGAAATAGGGCGAGAATAGTTGTTTCACTACCTGTCGGTTGCGAAATTCCATGTACAGCACCACCGTCTAATACCCAGCCGTAATTGTTGTCGTGTCTGACATTAAAATAAGGAATGCGCTTTGCGATCGCACCTCCTAAAAAAGCTTGATCTAAATCTTCAGGAATTGTCGCTTCCATCTGCGGAGATTGTGCCGTCACCTTGCTGCTAACCAAAGCTTTAGTGCGTTTGAATAAATCGCGATAAGTCAAACTGCCATTAGCTTTCTTCAAAGTATCGAGTAAGAAGTAAGAAAAGACACCTCGTTGTTTTCCATCGCCGTTATACTCCTTGGCTAACTCACTATCTAAGCAAGCTGAAAAGGAGATATATTTGCTGTTTAGCTTTGACGCTTCCAAACTGCGGTTCGTTTCTGCGGCAAAGAGAAAGCTGTCTAATGGACGACGACGCTGATCGATTGGGGCTTTCCGGACAGATACCTCCAAGTCACCGCGAGTTCCAGAACCGGAGTGACAACAATCCATAATCACAGTGAAGTGAGGATTTTTGGCGGCGACTTCGGCGATTAGGAACGCCAATTCTTTATCTGCTAAATCCCAAACTCCTGATTGGCGGCTGTCGTAACAAACGATCGTTTCATCCATCCGGTCTGGTTCTATATCCCAAAATTCTTCTGGTGAATTTTCTTGACTACCATGTCCGGCGTAATAAAAGAAAGCCACATCTTCACTTGTTGCTTTAGACAAATGTTGTCGAAAACCATCGACAATCGCTTGTCGAGTTGCTTCGGTATTCACGAGTTTACGTAAATAAAGTTGGTATCCGGTCGTTGCTACCCGTCCCTCTAAATACTCTCGAACGGCTGTAATATCGTTAACACAGCCATTCAAAGGTGGAATTGGGCTAACATATTCGTCAATACCAACTAGTAGTGCATAGATGTTACGAGTCATAGTAGATTAGGCTCTTATGGTTGTCTGTAAATAGGTGTAATAAAAGTCAACTTATGCAGTTGATGCGATCAATCACCAAACTTATTTTCCCACAGCCGTCTGATTAACTTACCCTCCACCCGCAACTCTCGCAAGCGGCGGCGATCGCTATCTAATAAAAATGTTTCACTAAATTTATCAGCAGTGATCACTAGGTGGCGATCGCTGAGCATTTGGTAGTCAAATATTTGCGGAATATTTTCTAACATGCTGCGGTCAGCAAATATTAGTCCTGGATAAGCAGTATCAACACACCAAAACATTTGTCCTGACTGTTGTTTTGTATTATATTCCCAACTCATCCTCACCCCAAACTCCGGTTGCTCCAGCAGATGCCTTTGGCTGATTGCTAGTAATTCTGTCTGTGGTAATAATCTCACTGTGACATTTACAAGTTTAGAAAACCAGATCCCTTCCGAACGCCGCCAAAACTGATGTAGGTTGTCGTGAATGGATTCTGGAGATTCATCCGGAAAAAATAAGCTTTTTAGATCCAAATAGCTTCCATTGCGAGATCTCGAAGTACACATAATTTTCTCTCCAAATGATTGGCATATGTTTTTTAATGGAAAAATACCTCTTTTCTATACATATATAGAGGTAATATCAATATACTTATGCGCTGCTTAAGTAAAAATACTGACAATTCCCGCACTAGGACACAGAGCGACTTTAGCGGCTTAGTACAAAATATTTATTAATGTAATAACTGCATCAGTTCCCAATGCGGTCATCTATTTATAAAATACAAGTAGTGCGGAATGATTAGTTATGTAAGGCGGACAGTTTCTATGGGTGCTTTGTTAACGTACTGGAAAATATGCAAAATTAGTCTTGAGCAGGGAAATTCAGGTTACGAGTATCGTTTGTTGCCAATTGCCCAGGAATTCGTGAAGCAAACAGTTACTCGTGTTCAAGGGGACATGCAAGCGGAACTGTTTGCTTATTTTCACGGTGATTCAGGAGCAGAGCCGATAACTCAAGCCAAGGCTGGGTTGTGTCTGCGGTGCGAGGTTTCTTACCCCATCTTGAAGGCTTGTCAAAAAATTGACAATCTTTTTGGGGGAGAGAAAGCTTTTACTTATAGAGAGTTGCTGCAATTTGTCCTGAATGACGATGGAAAAAAACTGGTGATACTCGATCGCGATCGCAAAGCTCAATTAATTTTGGATGATGGAGGTGAAATCCACTCCTCTGCTTACAAATATTTTACCGTTGAGGTTTTGCGAACATTTAGGCAGAATGCATCCAGCATGAGCTTAGATAACTGGGCTTATTTGCAAACAAAACAAAATCCCGAACTGAAAAGTTTTTTAGGGGAGTTTGGTTTTAAGCATCTTAGTGATTGGGCGATGATGAACCGCGTCCGACCGAAACAGTTGGAACAATTATCAAAGCGCGATCGCTCTCTGTTAGAAGTCTTTCACGCTGTTTACCGGCGCGATCGCCAACTAATGCGAGCGAAGGGAGCGCGGAAATGTCCCGATCCTTCGCTCTTGCAATTGACAGAGATGCAGGACAAGTTGCAACTCCAAGGTGTTGTCTTCAACTCGACTACGGCGTTGATGGGAGAACTCAAGCAAGTTGCGACTCAGTTGCGTCAGTATGATATTTGGAGTTACAGAGAACCACTAGAGATTCAAGACCCGCAAACGGGTGGTTATACACCCAGACCAGATTTACCTCATGATTCTTTAGATGAGTTAGATGTCGAGCAGCAGGAATTTTTAGATTCATTACATCAGCAATTACAATTAGCTGTATCGGAAGGCATAGAACTGGAGATTCAAAATTGCATTAAACAGTTAAAGAAAAGCAAAAAATATGCGCCTTTAGCTGGACAATTTATTCCCGGTTTGCGGCTATATTATGTGGAGGGTTTGTCTCTCAAGGATATTGCTCCTAGGCTCGGGATGAGTAGTTGGGATCAAGCACGACGGATTTTAAATCCAGGAGAACTGCTGCGTCTTGTACGGTCGCGTGTAGTTCAAAAGCTTTTAGATATCAGCTTGGAAAAAGCTCAAAATCTCGGTTTGAGTTCGACACCACCAGAACCAGATTATCTGACAATGGTGTTAGAGCAAATTGAAGCTTTTGCTGATCGCGAGGTTTTTCAAGAAGCAGGTGAGGAACTCAGAGCGGGTAAAAATCGCTCGATGAACAGTGTCTATGCGGCTCAATTACGTCTGAGCCTAAACAATTTTATACAAGCATGAGGATGAAACCAGTGTCTATTAGCCCAGTTAATTCAAGTAATTTGCGATTGCCTTGTTCAGAAATCATCTATCTAGAAGCAGAGTACTTTGAGCAAGCTATCACTTCTAACTCCCTCAAGGGTGATTGGCAAACGTATCTTAATACATTGGCACAAATTGGCTTGGCAGAATGGTTGAGCACCCGCCTATTAAATCAGGTTGTGACCCGCCATGATAATTTTATTCAAGTGGATGGATTTAAAATTCAGGCGATCGCTACGGAAAACTTGCTCTCTGAATTAGTCAGCATTCCTCAATTGGCACTCGATCAGCCAGAGTTAGCGGCACATTTTTATGTGGTGTTAGAAGTTGTTGAAGAGCAAGAACAAGCAATCATCAGAGGCTTTCTGCGTCACGACCAACTCAAGCGATCAGCGCGACAATTACGTGACGATTGTTATCAAATACCTTTAGATGTGTTTGATGCTGAGCCGAATCATTTACTATCTTATTGTCGTTTGTTGTCACCATCAGCGATTCCCCTAGCTATGGTTGCTAGTAAATCTGAGCAGATACGGATATATATTGAGGAGAGCAAAACCAAACTCAGTCAATGGCTACAGGGTGTGGTTGAAGAAGGCTGGCTGGCGATTGATGCTTTGATGGGCACAAATGCTAATTTAGCTTGGAGTACTCGCAATGCTAATACGGATTTCAGGCGCGGTAAACTAATTGACTTGGGGATGCAATTGGATAATCAAAATGTTGCCTTACTGGTGAAGATTGCCCAAGAATCTGAGGAAAAATTAGGTGTATTAGTCCAGTTACATCCCACAGGTGGAGAGACTTATTTACCCCAAAATCTTCGATTAACTTTACTGTCGAAAACTGGAACTAATCTCCAAGAAGTTCAAGCTAGAAGTCTTGATAATTACATTCAACTAAAATCTTTTAAAGCTAAAGCCGGAAGTTGCTTTAGTATTGAAGTTAGGTTGAATGATACTAGCATTATTGAGGATTTTGAAATCTGAGTTATGGTGGCGTGGAAAAAAATCACTCTTGGCATATGAGCGTAACTTGATTATTCCAGTGCCAACATATTAGACCAGTTGCGGTGAAAAACAAGTTCGTAAATTCGGTTATGAACTTTTAAACAGTCTTGATGCTTGATAACGAGTCCAGATAAGCGCAACTCTTTTTCTTCTGGACTGTCAACTGCAGTCAGGTCGCCATCTAAAATTTGGCGATAGAGTTGTAGTAATTTTACTCTTGCTTGACTGTGAAGTAAGCGATCGCGAATTGTCCGCAGATGTTCTGGTTCATCTTGAGATTCCCAATTCTCAATCACTTGGTGTCGCACTAACTCTGCTAACCAAGCAGCTTCAACTTTTGTTGTGGGAATAGAAGGCGCATTCCGAATCAGCCGACACAGCTTCTGTGTGAGAAAAGGTTGACCGTTAGTCCAGAATAATATTTCGAGGAGGACTGCTTGCGGATTACTGACTTTTTCGGCTAAGCCTTGAAGTAAAGGTTGAGTTTCGTGGACTTGAAAACCCTCAAGTTGAATCGCTTGACCAATGTTGAAAGGTGTTCGTTGTTTGTCTTTGACTAAGTCTGCTGGTGTGACCACACCAAATAAAGCAAAGGTTAAGCGTTGATATCCAGGATTAATACAGCGTTGATTATAACAAAAGCGAATTAAAGCAAAAAAGTCATCAATCGGGAAGTTTAAGGCTAAAACGCTATCAATTTCATCAAAAAATATGACTAGATTTTTCGGAGGATAATCTTCACATCCTACATGTACTAGTAATATTTCTTCGATAAAGTAACTTAAACGTTGTACAGGAGAAATATCAAGTCGTTCATTCCACCAATCTTTGAGATTTACCTTTGTTGGTAGACCAAAACTCTGCCACAATTCAACTGCTAACCCTTTATACCATTGTTCAGGTGTAACATTTTCGCTGCCAATTCGCGTCATGTCAATTGCTGCACACAGCCAATCCTCTTGCTGTAAGTAATGCATCATGTGTACCATTAAGCTGGATTTACCCATCTGTCGAGGATTGAGAACGTAACAAAACTCGCCACGCCGTAAGGCTTGATAAAAATGGCGATCAGCAGCACGCACTACATAAGTAGGTGCATCCATCGGTAAACTGCCACCAACTTGATAATCAAAGGTGGCGGATGTGGTAGTTTTGAGTAAAGCGTTTTCAAACAGTAATTTGGTTTGGGTGGCTTTGAGAATATCCAAAGTCTGAGAAAGTTTGTGAGTGCGGTCTATAACTTTTTGCTCTAGAGTTCGGTTAGATTCTGCTAGTAGTTCTGTTGCTTGCTGTAAGGCGAGATTTTTAATTGCTAGTTCTTGAATAAATTTAATGCGCTCAGATTCTGCTTGTTTGCGTTGGGTAATGTCAGTAAAAGCTGTAATCGCATAAACGACTTGACCTTGAGTATCAAAAATCGGCGTAGCTGACGATTGTACCGGGATAATTCGATCTTTGTGGTGAATTTCAATATCATCAACATTTGTACTCTCACCTTTGAGTGCTCGAAAAATCGGCTGCTCTCCGGTGGGGTATAATTGCCCAGTCCCAGCTTGATATATTTGATAAATCTTAATCAATTCCTTGGTTGTGGGCGCAGAAATAATTCCCTTACCCAGGAGCTGCTGTGCGGTCTGATTGGCGTAGTATGGCTGACCATTAGCATTTAAGACAAATATACCCACTGGTACAGCTTCGAGAAATTGCCCTATTTGTTTTTCTCTTTCACGTAATGCTACATAAAGTTGAGCATTTTGTAGCGAAATAGCGGCTTGGGAAGATAGGAGTTTTAAGACTTCTAGACGAGCGTCAGTAAAGGCAGCAGTAGTGAGATTATTTTCTAAGTAGAATAGACCAATAAGTTTACCTTGGTGGATAATAGGTGTACATAAAACTGATTTAGGTTGATTCTGGATTATATAAGGGTCTGTAGTAAATATACTTAATTTACTTGCATCATTTAAAACTACTGATTCTCTAGTTCTGGCCACATAATTGAGGATAGATATCGGCAATTGCCTGCTTGCCTCAACACCGATTGATTGTTGCACCTCCACCTCCATTGGCTCCACGGTGCCTTTAGCCTCAATTATTAGCTGACCAAGATTTTCTAAGATCAGGAAACCAGCTTGAGCACCTGCATTCTCAATCGCGATTTTGATTAACTTTTCTAACAAGTTTTCACGCACAATCTCAAGAGCGATCGCTTGTGAAGCTTTAATCACTGTGGGTAGATCCAGCACATCGGTATTATCTGTATCCGAGTAAGTTGCATCGTGTTTAATCCCGATTCTATTGTGAGTACTTACAAGTACAAAAGGATACTCGGACTCTAAATCTTTGACTTTTGCTGTTGCTCCCCAACGACTATAACAATAGTGGGCATTTTTCATATACAACTGAAAAATTTCTTCTCTGCCAATAGAGAAATAGAACTCGGCGGCACGTTCACAGGCGATAGCTTCTTCTTGAATATATCCTTGTTGTCTGGCTCCTTGAATCGCGCGATCATAATCTGCCATTGCTTGGAGATGTTTTCCTAGTACCCGTGATTTCTCGGCTGCTACTAAATCATATTTATGTTGATAATTCATTGGGGCGTGTTCTGCCCATTTTCTTAACAATTTTTGATTAGCTGAAATCTTTCTTAATAACTGTTTTTGCAGCGCTGTTTCTAGATAAAAATATTGAGCTAAAAGTCCCAGAGAAGCATAAAAATAGTGATTAACAACCCATGCTGAACCCGCAGCAGATACTACATATTTTTCTGCTAGACTCGCCTGGACAATATGTTGAGAATAATTTTTAAATATATATAATAGTATAGATTTATTCAAATAGACAAGGAATAAAGCAAAATCATTTTTTACCTGCAAAAACAGCGGCAAAGAAACCGATTCGCTAAAAAATTCGCCAACTAGCTGGCATTTATCTGCTGAGCGACCTTGCAAATTTAATACACATTGCCGAAATATTTGCAGAGAATAAATAGCTTGCTCTTGCTTCAGCTTCAGAATTATCTCAATATACTTGACTGCTTCCTGTTCAATATAAGCTAAATTTTTGCCGGCAAAAAGCATGTAATGATAATAATTCATTGCCGCATAGCTACTATATTCTATATTTCCATTTGCGATTCCCAAGTGAACTAACTCTGATAAAGATTCGATAGATTCGCTAATATTTACTTTCCAAGCTTTAATTAGGGAGTGAAAAACATACAACACCATAGCTGGGAATTGTTTGCCATTAAACTGATCTAATAACTTTAAAGACAATTGACCAAATTGATAGCCTGAATCAATATCTCCAACGGCGCTAGATAAATACAAGCCATAAAGCACATACGCACCAGCAGCTAGATGAGAATTTCCATATTCAATACACAGATTAACTGCATTCAGTGTGACTAAAGCAAACAATCGGGAATTTGCCGTATATGCCGAAGAAGCAATAACTAGTAAAATCCTCAAAGCCGCTAGTTTATCTAAATCGGTCATTTCCGACAGTTCCGCTAAATCTGCAATTTGCCGATTGCCTAAAAGTAATTGTGTTTGCTGGCTTTCCGCGACAATTCTCTTATTAGTAGGTTTTACTGGCAAAAATATCTTGATTTCTGCTAGTACTTGAATCGCAATATTTATGGCTAAATTGTATTGAAATGTAGAGATAAATGATTGAATTTGCAACTCATATACATTGACTCGTTCTCGGAATGTTTTGGCTTGCTGTAAAACAATGGCTGAAAGCTTTTCTGCTTCGGCAAACTGAGCATTGAGATATTTTGCTTCTATGGTTTCCATATGGATAGCTAGAGTTAATTCATAGTGCTGCCAGTTTGTTAATGCCTTTAAAGCTATTTCTAGATATCTAATAGCTGCTTCATATGCGGCTGCGGCTTTAGCTTTTTGACCAGCAATTAAATTTAAGGAAGCTAATTCGTCTCGTTCTGACTGAGATTTTATTAATTCGGCACCGATATTTAAATGATTGACAATATTAAATATATTTTCTTTCAACGCATCTTCAGGAGTCTTTTTTAGTAGCAACTGACCAATTTTTAAGTGAGTTTCTTTTTTGTGACTTTCAGGAATCAAATCATAAGCGGCTTGCTGAACTCGGTCGTGCAAGAATTTGTAACATATTGAGGATGGGTAATCAGACGACTTCATATCCTGATTTTTGAGAATGCTATACACATTACTTAAAGGGATAATCAGACCGGCTTGGATTGCTGGCCAAAGTTGAGTTGCGACGGCGAATGGAGACTGAGAACTAACAACGGTGAGGACATTCAAATCAAATCGATTACCAATGCAAGCAGCTAACTTTAAAATATCCTGCGTCTCGTCCTCCAGTTTTTCAATATTACTGATCATTAACTCAACAACATTATCAGTTATGTCGATCGCTTGAATTTTTTTCCAATCACATTGCCAATGACCAGTCTGAGTATTGAATACTAACAATCTATTGCTAGATAAAAATTGAAGTAATTGAGTTAGAAAAAACGGATTTCCATGTGTTTTATGGTGTAGTAGCTTGGCTAAAGCTTCCGTATCTTGATTTGAGTAATTGAAGGTATCAGTAATTAACTGATTAACATGCGTCAGGTTCAAAGGTTGAAGATGGATTGTATTTACCATTGAACCATGCTGTTGAATTGAAGTAAAAATTTGGAGCAAAGGATGAGATTTGCTGACTTCTTGCTCTCGGTATGCCCCAATCATTAGTAAACAACAGTTTTCTGAGTCAGTTATGAGTAATTGAATTAACTTTAAGGAAGCTAAGTCTGCCCATTGTAAATCATCAATAAACAAGACTAAGGGAGATGCTTTTTTCGCAAAAACTCTCACAAATTTCTGCAACATTAAATTAAACCGATTTTGCGACTCAGTTTGTCCGAGTTGTGGTAACGGTGGCTGTTCACCAATAATTAGCGCGACTTCAGGAATGACATTGATAATTACTTGACCATTAACCCCTAAAGCTTCTAAAAGCTGCTGTCGCCAATTTTGAATTTGTGTCTCATTTTCTGTGAGTATTTGCTGGACTAAGTCTTGAAAAGCTTGAATTAAAGATGCGTAAGGAACGTTACGCTTAAATTGGTCAAATTTACCGGAAATAAAATGTCCTTGGGAGGCAATAATTAGTTTATGAACTTCATTAACTAAAGCCGACTTCCCAATTCCCGAATACCCAGTAATCAGGATAATTTCATTTGTACCTTGACTAACTCGTTCAAAGGTAGTCAAAAGCTCCTTCACTTCTGCTTCTCGACCATAAAGTTTTTGCGGAATTTGAAATTTATTAGAAAAATCTTCACCAGCGATCGCAAACCCAAAAATTTGGCCATTAGCTTCTAACTGATGCTGACATCTTTCTAAATCTGCTTTTAATCCCCAAGCACTTTGATATCGTTCTTCTGCTGTTTTCGCTAACAATTTCATAATGATGTGGCTAACCACAAAGGGAACAGCAAATTCGTGAGGAGGTACAGGTTGTTTAGCGATGTGACAATGCACCAACTCTACCGCATCAGTGGTTTCAAAAGGTAGTTGTTGAGTGAATAGTTCGTAGAAAGTAACACCTAGGGAATAAAAATCACTGCGGTAATCGATAGCGCGGTTCATTCTACCAGTTTGTTCTGGTGAGATATAAGCTAAAGTTCCTTCTAAGTGATGGGGATTACTAATCAGCGGATTTTCGCGCTTTAAAACTGTGGAAATACCAAAGTCAATAATTTTCAGTTGCCCTTCTGGGTTATAAACGATATTTGAGGGGTTAATATCTTTATGGATAACATTTGCCGCGTGAATCGCTGCTAAACTTTCAGTAGTTTTAATCGCAATGGTGAGCAATTCATTGAGTGTAAACTTGCGCCTTTGCATCCAGATTTTCAAGGATTCTCCGCCAAAATCCTCCAACAGTATGATTAAACTATTTTGATAGCGCTGCAAATCATAGGCTTTGACTACACACTCCGAATTTAGGGAACGAGTGATTTCATATTCTTGTTGATATCGGCTAAGATCTAGCGCTGTTGGATAGTCGGCTTTGAGAATTTTGAGGATCACTCTTTGATGATTCTGATTCAATGCTCGATAGACTAATGAGTTAGCACCCTCATACAAAAGCGCGATTATCTGGTGATTATTAATAGTATTCATAACTCGAAAATAATTTGTAAATTATTTTAATTGGACTGGATTGAAATCAATTCAGCCATCTCAAGATGACCGCAGGTGGTCAAACCGTGATGGAGTTACCATTTGTTTGCTGATTGAGAAAATATTGCTGATATAGTTGACAACTAGGTTTAGCTTTGTTGTTCTCTAATTTAATCATGCCCATACTGCTTAATTTATAAGCTGAAATTGGTTCTAATTGTACAGGTTCGGTAGAGTTCATCACTCGGTGCAAGGCTAAAGCTAATTCTGGTTGTTGTTGCAAAGTTGCCCAATAACGCTGCAAGTGATGGTGATAGATTCCACTTGAAGTACATGCATTTGCAAGTAAATTTGTCAATAGATCCCCAAGACTTAAATGATAGAGGGCGATGTTGATGAGTGCTGGATGTCCCTCAACCATCGCCATTAATTGTGAAGCGGCGACATTGTCTTTCCAGTCGAGTCCGTATCGCTTTGCTAACTCCTGCACTTGGATAAGATTAAAGCTAGGTAACTGAATTGGTAGTCCAACATTAAAAGGTGATTGTTGTAACTGTAGAGGAACGTAAATTTCAGTAGAATGCACCACTACTAAACGCAGCTTTTGCCATAGCACCGTTCTTTTGCCTTCTTCATACCACGATCGCAACAATGGCAAAACATCTTTCGCCACTTGCGGATGCTCAAAAATCTGGTTAACCTCGTCTAATGCTAAAATCAGCGGCGAGTCAATTTGTTCGAGGATGTAGCGCATGTAAAGAGTACAGCTAACTTTACTGCCGATATCTTCGTCCCAATAGTCATCTAATTTCAACTCAAGTTGCAGTTGCTGAGAAATATTGGCACATAACCAGCGTAAGAATCGCGGCAAATCCTGCAAAATTGAAGAGTCAATTTGCTCCAAATTTAAACTTACTCTTCGGTAACCCAAGCGATCGCCATAGTCAAGCAGACGCAACAGTAATGAAGTTTTGCCCATTTCACGCGGCGCTTTAATTCGCACCAAGGCTCCTGGCTGATTAATTTCTCGGTAAACTAGTTCCTCAATCGGCGATCGCTCAACATAAAATGGAGAGCCAAGCGGCACTGAGCCACTAGGGAAAGGCGGTGATACTCGATGGAGATACACGGGATACGACCAATCGAGTGTAGCTTGCTCCGCCCCATACGTCTCTAACAGTGCGCGACAATTTTTTTTAGTCACACGCTTGCCAACGATCGCCGATAACCGCCGAGACAACTCCGGAGCAACAACATTAGTTAAGTAGCCAGAACTGTAACCTGCGGCTTGAGCGATTTGGCCGTAGGTTTGATATTGCCAGATACCGCGCACCACCAAAACCTCAGTTGAACTAAGGGGATGAAGTTGGGTCGCAATTAGCTGACGATTAATGATTTCTAGGATTGCCTCTAGGGTCATATTGACTCAAGGAGCATCATCCTCCTGCTAAAATGGTCAGATTTGAATGTAAATAATCATAACGTTTACCGGACTGTGCCAGATACACTCTGTGTGAATATTAGCAGGCAAATCTATGAGATCTCTATGAGATTTTGTATGAGGTTTATTTTTTTTATACTTGCGGAATGAAGGATAATAGATTTGGAGCAAATATCACAAAGCATCTGTGATCTTGCGCTGACGACTATCAGGGAGACATTAAGGCAATGCAGGAATTAGCCCTACTAAAACATTCCTGAAGATAAAGCTGTATCACAACAGTATACCCTTCCACAATTTTTCAGAGAATAAGGAAGCTGAAAAATGATAACCACTCAGGTAGTCATCATCAATCTGGGCAGTGGTGATTTGCATAACGGATTTCCTAAAGTTAGTGCTCAGTTATGGGCGGAAGACAACGGCTTTCCCGAGCAATTTATCGGCAGTTTACCTGCTGCACCACATTTAATTAAGTTATATCGCAATTGGCAAGCTATTTATCAATATCTGTGCGATCGCATTATCTGTCCTCCAAACCGCCTCTTAATGCGTTTATCAACCCAGACACGTCACGCTTGTACAGAAGAAGAGGAATTAGAAATTGATGGTGGTGGGATCACTAACATCTCTGTCGTGGGTTTCCACGATTTATGCCAAAAATTACACCAAGGCGTCAATAGTTGGCTCAACTCAGCCGAGTTTCTAAATATTGACAGACAATTGCGTTCCTCTCTCGATCCCGACTCAGAAATCCGGGTAATTATCGAAACCAACGATGATTTGCTACGAAGATTACCTTGGCATTGCTGGGACTTCTTCAAAGATCATCCCAAAGCCGAAATGGCAATTTCTAGACCGGAATACAAACGCCCTTGCAAATCATATCAGCCCAAAATCTCCCGCCAAAAAGCGAGAATTCTGGCAGTTTTAGGCAATAGCCAAGGCATCGATTTAAAAAAAGAAACCAATTTGCTCACTAGTTTACAAGATGCAGAAGTAGTTTTTCTTGTCAACCCCACTAGGGCACAATTAAACGAACAACTTTGGCATCCTTCAGGCTGGGACATCTTATTTTTTGCCGGACATAGCCATAGTGAAGGCGCTACAGGCAGGATTTACATCAATGAAAATCAAAATTTTAATAGCCTCACAATCGAACAACTCGAAGAAGCCTTAAAAGCTGCGATTAAAAACGGTTTAAAATTAGCAATTTTTAACTCTTGTGACGGATTAGGTTTAGCAAACGCCCTATCAAGACTAAACATTCCCCAAGTCATTGTGATGCGCGAACCAGTACCCAATCGCGTCGCCCAAGACTTTTTCCACCACTTCATCCAAGCTTTTGCAGTGGAAAGAATGTCACTATATCTAGCAGTAAGTCAAGCCCGCCAAAAATTAAGAGGCTTAGAAGACGACTTTCCCGGTGCATCTTGGCTACCTGTGATTTGCCAAAATCCCGCAGTCGAACCACCAACGTGGGCGCAACTAGTTAAGATTCCGCTGCCATCTTTGAAGAGGGAGGCTGTAGCGGCGCTAGCGCTGGGCTAAAATGCAAGAAACCAACTGCATAATGTTTTAAACAAACGTTATGGTGTCCATCAAGCAGTTAATAACCTAAGTTTACAAGGAAAGTGATGGAGAAAGGAAATGAATCAGCTTAGACAGCAAACAAATAGTGCAACGCACAACAGTGGGGTAACTGTCAAAGATCATGAATTGAAGCAAACTATCAGTGAGGTTGAGCTTACAGAGATTGATCAGTTGCTAGGGGAAACTTCTGGCATTTGGGGGCGCATGAGTCGTGAGGAAATTGATGCACAATTAGAACGTCAACGGAAGTTCGATTGGGGTGAATAATCAAAATTTCTCATTGTCGTCAACTAGGCAGTACCTTGGGATTTTGAATCCATGATTCAACTGTTAAAGCTTTTACCTGTTGAATTCGCTGAAAGTCACCATCGGCTGATACGACAGTAAGATTATGCTGCAAAGCAATAGCTGCTATCCAAAGGTCATTTTCACCAAAGCCTAAATCAGCAATTTCCGTTTTCCTCCGCTTCTTTTTTTCTTTCGGTGCAAATTGATTAAATAAAGCGGCTTTTAGTTGTCCGTAGATAGTAGCAGTAAATTCATCAATGTTGTGAATGTATATAGTCATCAAAAAACTGTGAATAAGGGCTAAGTTCTCTTCTTGGCGTTGAGAACGTTCTGCCATATCTACCAGTTCCCCTTGTACAATCACACAGGTTGAAACTAAACTGTTTTCAATTGCTCCCAGGCGACTTAGTACAGTTGAATTACCCAAAATGGCAAGACTACAGTGATTTGTGTCCAATAGATACATTATTTAAAAGGGTTATTGTAGTCGAACTTTGCTTTACCACGAGTAGCAATAACTAGCTGTAGACACTCTTCTAAATCATCACCTTGCCATTTACCAAGAGTTTTGAGATGTTCTAGGAGTGATTTACCTGTGGATTTTACTGGGATGTAAGTAGCAGATTTTGGCTCTGATGGTTGCAGTGGTGTTGAAATTTCTTTTGTTTTGAGAAAGCGTAAAAAATTTAGGGTCTCAGCCAGAATAGTATCTGGGGTGGATTGAATTTCTTGCAACAGTTGTTCTTGGATTGTCATAGTTATTTATAACCTCTAAAAGCTCCTCTTTTATAGTATAAGCAACTCAAGTATCTTTTGGTTAAACTGCATTGGTTTGACTAATAGCGTAACGTCAACTAGAACCTGATGATTTTAATCCTCCACAGCACCCAAGGCTTTGAGTGTAGCGATTGTTGCCGATGTTAAACCTGTGACGCCGGTAATATTCATGCCTTCATAAGGTTTTGGTGGAGAGAGGGTGCGAATACAATCACCTGTATAAACATCCCATAATTTAATTGTCTCATCAGCACTACTACTAATTAAAGTTTCCCCATCAGGGCTAAAATCAATACACAACACTTGATCGCTATGGTCGCTCAAAGTCAATAGTAACTGCTCACTACGAAGATCCCACAGTTTGACTGTGCAGTCAGCACTACAACTAGCAAGGGTGTGACCGTCGGGACTAAATTTGACACCAAAAATTTGAGATGTGTGTCCCAAGAAGGTTTTTATGACTTGACCATCATCAATATTCCAGATTCTGACTGTGTTATCAATACTACCTGTTGCTAAGAGAATACCGTCAGGGCTAAAGGCGACAGAATTGACCCAATCTGTATGACCAGACATGATTTTACATTGCCCAGTCTGAACATTCCATAACCTAACAGTACGGTCAAAACTAGCACTAGCAAGCATTTCTCCATCAGGACTAAAAGCAATTGACCGCACCCAATAAGTATGCCCGGAAAAAGTCTGGAACACTTTTCCTGTCTGCATATTCCAAAGTTTAATTGTCCGGTCAGCACCACCCGTCGCCAGAATATTGCCAACAGGACTAAATTTAACTGTAAAGATCTGAGATGTATGTCCTTGCAGAGTTTTCCAAAGTTTGCCACTGTTGTTATCCCACAGCCGAACACTATGATCTGTACTGACACTAGCAACCTTACAACCATCAGGACTAAAGTCAACTGACATCACCCAACTTGCATGTTCTGCAAGAGTGTATAAAATTGTCCCTGAGGCAACATCCCAGACTCTCACCATGTTGTCGCCACCACCGCTGACAATCTGCGTGCCATCAAAGTTGAATCCCACCGACCAAATCCAATTAGTATAACCTTGCCAAGTTCTCCCTAACTGTCCGGTACGGGCATCCCAAAACTTGACAGTGTAATCACTACTACCACTCGCTAGCGTATAACTATCAGGACTAAATTTCACCGACCGAATCCATGCAGTATGTCCGCACAAAGTTTTCCAGACTTGGAAAGTCTCAAGATCCCAAAGTTTAACTGTCTGGTCAGCACTACTAGTCGCCAGTGTCTTACCAACAGGACTGAACTCTAAGCAGCAAACTTCACTAGTATGTCCCAGCAAGGTTTTCACCAAGGTTCCACTTTGATCCCAAATTTTAACGGTGTTGTCAGCACTAGCACTCGCTAAGGTCTTACCATCAGGGCTAAATCTCACCGACCAGATTTGATTTGTATGTCCGTGTAAAGTGCGATTTTTACCAGTAAGATCCCAAATTTTGACTGTTTTGTCAGCGCTACCTGTAGCTATGGTCTGACCATCAGGACTGAATCTGACTGACCAGACTTGATCTGTATGCCCAATAAATGTTTTGATCATCTTCAAAGTAGCTACATCCCAGAGCCTCACCACATGATCATTACTGCCAGTTGCCAAGGTACTACCATCAGGACTAAATGCAATAGATAAGATTTGACTATTATCTATGGTCAAAATTTTCACCGCCCCGGTCGTACGGAGATCCCAAAATCTCACTGTACAATCGCCACTGCTAGTAACTAAAGTCATACCATCAGGGCTGAATGTTATTGCTGACAGCCAACTAGTATGTGCCCAAAAAGTCGATACCAGTTGATTGTCGGCGACTTGCCATAAACAGACTTTGCCGTTGAGTTCGCCAGTTGCCAATAATTTGCCATCAGGACTAAAGGCGAGGGCAAAAATCGCTCCCAAAGTTTGAGTAAAAATTGATTTAGCTAAGTTAGAGTAAGCTAAATTCACACGGTGCAAATTCACCTTCTGTAGACAAGCATGCCAAATAGTTAAATCAGAAAAGTCATAGTTAGTTAAATCTATTTGCAGTTGGCAGCAAAGGTTAATTAAATTACCTGCACCGTAGTTGGGAGTAGAGAATTTTACGGAGACGCCGTGATGCGATCGCATCTGAGCGAGAATATTTTGCAGTTGCTGTTCGAGTGCTGACGGAGACTCAAAAGTTGTGCGGAGTTGCTCGGCTATTGGGGCTAAGATATTTCTTCTTTGACTAGCTCGGATATAGTCTTTGACAGTAGTTTTCAGCAGAGCATAAGCTGGGAAGAGATTTAAACCGTCTAATCCGCTAATCTCAGCACAAACCTGCAGGGTTAATCGTTGAGTCATGTACTCCATGACTACAGGTTGTTGAGTGAAGCGCGAGTTGGTTGTCTCAATTAGCGATCGCGAATTCAAACCGTTGAGTGCTTCCAGTAATTGGCTATTACCATTGGTGACAATATCTGCTTGTAATTGCGGAAATGAAACTGGCTCTCGATTGACGGCAAGCCAATACATCACTTCTTTCTCTTTTGCTGACAAGCGATCAAACTGCCGATTTAAGAGATCGCGAATATCATCAAAAACCAGGCTACCTTGTTCTAATAGCTCTACAACCGGCGAAATTTTCCCCTCTAAAGACTCTCGCACAATCGCCGCCACCATCTGAATCGCTAATGGGTGTCCACCATAGTGGGCGATTAAGGCTTGCCATTCGGTTTCTGAACCTGAGTTTGCACCCTTGGCGAGAAAAACTTGCCGTGATTCAGCGGCGGTTAAACCCGCGAGTTTTAAAGACCGAATCAAGAATTCATCTTCTTTGGCGGCTAAACCAAAAGGCTTTTCCCGACTTGTCAGCAATAATACACTTTGGGAGGAAATCTCACCCACAGAGCGAAATAACTCCTCATATTCTTGATAAGAGTCGATATAACGCCCTTTGAGGTCGCCACTTTGCAAAATTGATTCTGCATTATCTAAAACCAATAAACAGCGGTGCGATCGCAAGTAATGCATCAACCGCGATAACCGACTATCTAAAGTTGGTGGTAAATTAGTTTCTTGCTCTTGTGACAAGAATTGAACCAATTCTGCTAACAGGTCTAATACTGGTGGTGCATAACGCAGACTGCGCCAGATCACGTATTCAAAATTACCCTGAATCTGTTTTGCCAGACTCACCGCTAACGTCGTTTTGCCAATTCCGCCGATCCCCAACAACATCACCAAGCGACAGCGTTCCTGGACAATCCATTGCTCTAGTGTGACTAATTCTTGTGTCCGACCATAGAAAGTTGGGATATCAATGGCGTCACCCCAGTCTTGGTGGGTATTGGAGGAGTGGGGAAATGGGGGGGATTCGAGGTCTTCTGTATACCGTCTTACAATCGAGCGGATATTGCTTTTGGTAACTTTTTCACCTAACTTCTGAGTCAGTATTTTCCATAATTGGCTACCAACTTGTTTGATGTACTCTTCTTGATAACCAGCTTGCACCGCAATTTGGGGATAACTTTCTCCTGCCAAACATTGGCGGAACACAAGTTCTTGAACATCAGTTAGATGTAATGGTAGGAGCGCCTGCTCTAAAATTTTCAGTGCATCTTCCGCATTATTCATTGTTTTTTAAGAAACATTACCTTCCCAAAGTTCTTCTGTGCTTCTGAGCCGGATATACTTAGTTATAAAATAAACATTTATCTGACTTACAGGTTTGTAGTTGCGATGACCGCGCTCTACATTCACTCCTTGTAGTTACGCTATGCCTGACGACACGCTGCGCGAACAGTGCTCCACATTCAAAGTCCTTACCTAGTGCTGCTTTAGATCTAAAAGATCTAGAGCGCTAAAGCGCAACTACGAACTTTTACAAAAATTTATACATTAACATTTTCCTCCAGATATTTACTGACTGGAGATCAGACTAACTTTAAAAAAAATACCCAGTAGTTAAAGTAGAAAATCCCCAACTTAGCTTGATTTATCACGTAGGTGATTCCGATGCTGACTTCTGGAAACCAGTATCGCCGCGTTATTTTTAATTCCTACTCTAAAGTCTAGTTACTTAGACATTTTCGGAAATTACTGTTACTCTATGGCAATTATAAATCATTAGCAACAAACCAATTTCCATAACTCATCACTTTTTCGCACTTTTTCTTACTGAATAAAATATCGCTCCACGTTAATCTGTAAATAGAGATAAAAAATAATTAAATTATCTTAATTACAAATAATTCATCTACCAAAAGGTAGATATATTGCTCTTAACACCAGCGGTATTGGAGTTTAATTTATAGCCAAAAGAGAGTAAAAAAATGAGAAAGACAAGGTCAGTGGTGATTAATCTAGGCAGTGGCGACTTGCACCAGGGGTTTCCGCGAGTTGTCGCTCAGTTATGGTCAGCAGATTATTTTCTCCCCGAACAATTTGTCGGCAGCTTACCAGCAGCACCAGAGTTGGTAGAATTGTACGAGCAATGGCAGTCAATTTATCAACATATCTGGGATGGTCATATATCCACTTCAAGAACCATCCAACTAAAGCAATTGCCCTCATCTAACACTCGCCAAGAGCCTCTTCGCAGCACCAGTGAGGAAGATGATGAACTGGAAATAGCTGCCTCAGGGATTACAAATGTCTCCATCGTCGGTTTTGAGGAATTATGCCAAAAACTCCATCAAAACATTAATAATTGGCTGAAATCTTTTGAATTCCTAAACATTGAACGGCAATTACGCTCAACACTTGACCCAACAGAAGCGCTACAGGTGATTGTAGAAACCGATGATGAGTCTCTTCGACGACTACCCTGGCATCGGTGGGATTTGTTTAGTGATTATCCTTTAGCAGAAACATCCGTTTCCAGATTAGAGTATAAACGGCAGCCTTTAAAACAACCATTAGTCACACGCAGTCAAGTCAGAATTTTGGTGATTCAAGGGTTAAGTCAAGATATTGTGGAGATAGATAGTCTCCAAGGCTTAGAAGAAATAGAAGTTGTTTATTTAATCGACCCCACCAACGCCGAATTAACAACGCTCCTTGAGCATCCTCAAGGCTGGGATATTGTCTTTTTTAACGATTGTTCAGGGCAAAGTCTTGCCAATACGATTTCCCACGGGCACAAAATTGGTAACGGCTTGACAATGGAGCAATTACAGTCAACACTCAAAGCCGCAATGGATAACGGCTTAAAGGTAGCATTTTTTAACTCCTATGATGGCATGGCATTAGCCTCAGCTTTGGAAAAATTGCATATTCCCTCAATAGTTGTCATGCGTGAACCATTGCCCAATTCTATCGCTCAAGCTTTTTTCCAACATTTTCTTTCAGCTTTTGCCGTCGAACAACTGTCTTTATATTTAGCAGTTCAGCAAGCACGCCGGAAGTTGCAAGGGGTTGAGGATGAATTTCCTGGTGCTTCGTGGCTACCTGTAATTTGCACTAATCCCGCAGTCGAACCACCCCACTGGTCTCAGTTGGCTGGGTTTCCTTGCCCTATTTCTAGCAAGTAACCAAAAATACTTAAATTAATTTAGCAAACAGTAGCTGGGGATACAAATCACCTTAATAGGATTAGTAAAAATACTGATAACTATCCGCAAAGCGGGAACTATCTATTGTAGATCACATCATCAGACAGATGGCATCACTTACAATTGGTGTATACCTTAATCCTGCAGCCGTCGGAGGTCGGGATTTTTCCCTCAGCCAGTAAATAAGGGATCTTTAGTCTAATGTTGTGCCAAGAATGCATTTAGTCGATGAACAAGCAGGAGTGTGCTTAGCTATGAGTAAGACTATTGTGATTAATCCCGGAACGGGTGACTTACATACAGGATTTGAAAGAGTGACTGTCACTTTGTGGACAGCAGATTATCCTTTACCAGAACAGTTTCTCGGCAGCTTAGCCGCTGCACCAGATTTAGTTGAATTATATAGAAATTGGCAGTTGATTTATCAGCGATTATGCGATCGCCTTGGGGGAGGTGCTGATCGTCTCGCTTGGCGATCGCCAGTCGCAGTAGTAGAAGATGAGATCGAAATTGAGGAAGACGGAATCACCAATGTGTCGGCTGTGAGTTTTACCGAATTATGCGATAAATTGCAACAAGGTCTAAATAAATGGCTGCAATCTGAAGCGTTTTTGAATGTGAGTCGGCAATTGCGCTCGCAACTCACCCCAGATGAAGAAATTCGGATTATTGTGGAAACGAACGATGAATTGTTACGCCGCTTACCCTGGCATGGCTGCGACTTCTGCCGCGATTATCCAATGGCGGAAACTGCGGTTTCTCAACTAGAGTATAAACGCACTCGCTCATCAGTGAGAGCAAAAACCTCACAAAAGGTCAGAATCCTGGCAATATTAGGCAATAGCCAAGGCATCGATCTGGAATCGGAAAGTAATTTACTTGCCAATTTGGAAGAAGCTCATACCAAATTTTTAGTTAACCCGACACGCGCCGAGTTCAACTCTCAACTATGGCATCCCGAAGGCTGGGATATCCTGTTTTTTGCCGGACACAGTGACAGTCGAGGCGAAACAGGTCGGATTTATATCAATGACAATCCGACAAATAACAGCTTAACAATTGAACAGTTAGAAGAAGCGCTGAAAGCCGCGATCGGCAAAGGTTTAAAATTAGCGATCTTCAATTCCTGTGATGGGTTAAGATTAGCATCGGCTCTGGAAAAGTTACATATTCCGACGGCGATTGTAATGCGACTCCCAGTGCCAAACCGTGTTGCCCAAGAGTTCTTCTGCTATTTTATGCAGGCTTTCGCCAGAGAGCGACTACCGCTGTATCTGAGCGTACAACAAGCCAGGAGAAAGTTGCAAGGTGTCGAAGATGAGTTTCCTGGTGCTTCTTGGCTACCAGTGATTTGCCAAAATCCGGCAGTTGAACCAACAAGTTGGCAGAAAATATTAGATGCTTGTTGAGCACGAATGTGGTATAATTAGCCCTCGCAAGCCACTTGTGAATAATTATGGCAGGATCGCCTTTTGGACAGCACCTGATTCTGGGAATTTCTGGGACAGAGTTAAACGATGATGATAAACGCATCCTGAGTGAATTAAAACCGATTGGGGCGATTTTCTTTGGGAAAAACTTTCGGCATGGCATGCCTTATGAGGTGTGGCTGCAAAGTTTTCAAGAATTGATGTCCGAGATCAGGCAATATGCTGAACGCGAATCAATGTTCATGACTTTGGATCATGAAGGAGTTTCGGTACTGCGAACACCATTGCCAATGACCCGCTTTCCTCACGCTTGTTTATTGCGATCGCATTCCCAAGCTGTAGCGCAAGCCACCGCAGTCGAACTTAAATCACTGGGAATCAATGTTTCCTGGGCACCTGTGGCTGATATTTTTTCCAATCCTCAAAATCCGGTGATTGGACCGCGAGCATTTGGTGACACCCCGGAAACTACTGCTGAATATGCATGCAACTATTACACAGGACTCAGAGAGTCAGGAATTCTTGGCTCGGCAAAGCACTTTCCTGGACATGGAGACACTAGTCAAGACTCTCACCTAGAGCTACCAATTCTGGATTTAACGATTGAAGATTTAAGGAATCGCGAACTGATCCCTTTTCAAGCACTAATTGCTCTGCAAGTGCCAATAATCATGACTGCACACATTCTCTTTCCTAAGATAGATGCGGTGCCAGCAACTTTATCTCAAATGATTCTCAAGAATCTCCTGCGCGAGGAACTCGGCTTCACCGGAGTCATCGTCTCTGATGACCTAGATATGCGAGCTGTCTCCCAGATGTTTGCCCAAAAAGGAACTGTCGCCAAAGCATTCAACGCTGGCTGCGACTTGCTAATCATCTCTCGCAATTTACCTGCATCTAATGAAGATCGGATTTCTCACATCGCCGCCGATTTCACCGATTCCCTGGCGCAAGGTAGCCTCACTGAATCAGTTGTCGCTCAATCCCAAGCCAGAATCACCCAACTTTTAGCTGCAACTCCTCAATACCCAGTGTCGATGCTGGAGGAAGAAACATTTCAACAACATGCAAAACTAGCTATAGCCTGTTCTTTCCCTTAGTTTATCGATTTAAAGTCACTTCCAACGCTTTCATCGCTAATCTTTCGGGATCGCGCTCTTGATTATTCATCATTACAACCACTGTTGTGTCTTGCGATGGTAGGTATAACATTAATGAGCCAATTCCATAAGCTTTGCCACTATGTCCTAAAGCTTTGCCAAAAGGCGTATCGAATTGTTCTACACCCAAACCGTATTCATTACCATTACCACTATCTACATAACTCAGCATTTCTTTCATCATCGTTGCTGAAAGTAAACTTTTTTTAACAAACAAAGCTTTGGTAAACTTGGCTAAATCCTCTCCTGTGGAAACCAATCCGCCATCTCCTAAACCATTCCCGTCATTCACATCGGCAAAACTTTCAATCTTGTTATCGTTGCGCTTTCCATAACCTGTGACTAAAATTCCGTTACCGCTTTCGCGCAATTCAGTATAAGTGCTTTGCATTGCTAACGGATTTAGAATGCGATCGCGCAAAGCTTGCGCTAGAGTTCCACCCGTTGTCTGCTCAATAATTAACTCGACAAGGATATAGTTAGTGTCAGTGTAAACATGTTGTTCTCCAGGTTCGTTTGCTGCTTCTCGATCATATATATATTTAATCGCCTCTCTCGCTGTCCAAGGCTGCGATCGGCTTCTTTTCGCCGTGGCTTGAATAAAAGCTTCAGTATTCAGGTATTCTGCAACACCGCTAGTATGGTTAAGGAGTTGCCTAACTGTAATCGTGTCGCTATTAGCAATGCGATCGCCAACGTCTTTAGGTAAGTAATTGACGATCTGCCGATCTAAGTTGATTTTACCTTCGGCAACTAGTTGCAAGATCACTACTGCCGCAAAAGTTTTGCTAATACTCGCAATTGCAAAGCGATCATCAGGGTGTATGTCGGTCTTAGATTCTAAACTACTCACCCCCGCCGCACCGCTCCAAGTACCCCCCGGAGTAGAAATATACATCAACGCACCAGGAATTTTTTCTGCCGCGACCATTTGATTTAAAGTTGTTTGCAACTGAGAACGAGGAACAGGCGTCTGGGCGAATCGCACTTGGCTAGCGAGTGAGAGTCCAATCGCCTTCTCACCCAGTTTCTGCGCCTCTAAAACTCCCGTCAGTCCCATTGCAAACAAAAATGTAGTGGCAACTACAATTTCCAGTTGATGTAAAATTTTTGGCTTCATTACTTTCTACTTGTATTGCTCCTTCAATTACTCAGCATGACAGAAATTCACGAGTTTGCCGATCAGCCTAAAGTCCGAAATCATCCCTAGCAACAGACTGATATTTTGACGGAGCGTACCGCTCTTGTCGGCGAAGCGATCGCTAACTAACTATAGAGTGGATGAATTTCGCTCAGAAATCAGCCGAAATTATACGGTAATTGCCCTATGAGAATATCTACTTATATTCACATAGAGTCCTGTGCTTTACCACATCCGTAGAATTTTATTTATAATCTTTACAGAAAAATTAAAAACCATTGAGAAACCACCTTTATACTTTATTGTTTCTTTAATCAATGAGCTATTTATTTACTTTGTGATCTGTTTGCACCTAACTTCATCAAATATTTGTCATATTCATACTAAATATTCATACATTAATTTAGTTTTTACACCTAAACTTTATAATTGTGCCTGTAAAATTAATGGCAATAACGATTGAATCCAGAAGGAGCAATAAGAAATAAAAGATCTATTTCCCCCAGAGAACAATGAATATTTAGGCTAATTTTTTTTACTACTCATCCGTAGCCAAAAAAATCTATATATTTGTACTTTAAGCTACAGTATTTAACTTGTAAAATATCGGTAAATTAGTCATAGCTGTTGCACAAATAAATTGGTTCCCTGAAAACCAAATTAGTTGTGACGAGAACAGTTGAGTTCATCGATTCCGAATCACAAATAGAATGAAAAATCAGCTTTTAGAGATAAACACCTAAGTAAAACTGTTCATTTTATGATTATCTCTGTGGAATCAAAGATGGGAATTATCGTTATTCTCATCTTAATTAATACTTAATAATAACAGAATAATGATGAAACTGTATACTCCTTTTGAGCTTGAACAACTTCAACAAGACCTACCATGCTTAACGGAAACCATGCAGTGGGTGCAAAATTTTTTGGCAAGAAAACACCCAGACTTAGGTAGACCAGGTCCTGTCTGTCCTTTTGTCCCCCAAGCACTCAAAACAGATACAATCCGCCTCGCGGTAGTTCCGGCTCAAAGATTAAATATACAACAAATTGAAGAACTTGTACTCGACTATCGAGACGCTTTCTTAGAAATAGAACCAACACAAAAAGAAGCTGCACTCAACAAAGCTTTCTTAATCATCTTTCCTGATATCGCCATTGAAGACACTACCACATTAATTGATGGTATTCAACAAAAGCTCAAACCTTTGTTTGTTGAACAAGGACTAATGTTAGGGGAATTTCACAAACGTAACGAAACTCCGGGTCTACATAATCCACACTTTCGACCGCTGCAAAGCCCAATTCCGATGCTAGCTATTCGCTTCATGGTCGAATCTGACCTACCTTTTCTGGAAACTGCTGATAATCCTCATTTGCGGATTAAGTATCTAGAAGCGTATCTCCGAATTTTTGCCAATGATTTTAAAGATGCAAATAAATTAAATAGGGCTGCGGAAATCTTGGTATTAACAAAAAAGCAGCTATTAGCAGAAAATCAAGAACTGGTTCAATTAGCTAGTGTCACCTAGGAACAATCTTCTCGACTAATTGCAATTAACTATAAAAGCGGCATTCCCAAATATAAATTTTATCACGTTTAAAAATGCTCTCTTCTTCACCCTTTATCAATTCAATTCCTACAACCACCGTAGCTCTAAATTAATGTTTGACGGCAGTAATTTTTTTTAAATCAAGGGTTCATAAAAGTGCATAGTCAAAAAACTTCCGGCGAATCAGGTATTACAGTAAATTTACTGCCAACGCCAGGAAATCAAAGTCAAATAAGCACATTTGGGCAATGTATCCATGAGCTATTTTCTACTCAGGTAGAAAAAACACCAGACGCCATAGCGGTAATCTGGGAAAATCAGCACCTGACTTACCAGCTTCTTAACCAAAAAGCAAATCAACTCGCCCACTACCTACTCGGATTAGGTGTTGGGAAAGTCCTTGTCAGTATTTGTCTTGAACGCTCGCATGAGATGATTGTCTCGATTCTAGCCGTCCTGAAAGCAGGAGGCGCTTATGTTCCGCTTGACCCAGATTATCCGCGCGATCGCTTAGCCTTCATCTTAGACGACACTCACTCCCCAATTATCCTCACCACTTCCTTAAAGAGAAATTCCTTACCAATTCAGACCAACGCCCAAATTATTTGCCTTGACACCATCGCCGAAGAAATCGCTCTTCAGAGTGACGCCAACCCCATTAGCAGTGTCACCGCCGACAATGCAATTTACACAATTTATACTTCCGGTTCCACAGGACAACCCAAAGGAGTGGTAATTACCCACGCGGCAATTAGTAATCAACTCCACTGGCGACAAAATACATGGGGATTAACCGCCACAGACCGTGTCCTTCAGACAATTTCCTTCAGTTTCGATCCCTCAGTCTGGCAGATATTTTGGCCATTGTGCTTCGGTGCCCAGTTAGTTTTGGCACGTCCAGGTGGACAGCAAGATATCAGTTATCTGGTGCAA
>Ga0123337_10001667_pt1 | contig 27720 bp, 20 predicted proteins | sample frozenSSSSmetaG_FD_89792 | JGI IMG/M metagenome (GOLD analysis project Ga0123337, IMG submission 89792) | Glacier valley bacterial and archeal communities from Borup Fiord, Nunavut, Canada, to study Microbial Dark Matter (Phase II) -... | ecosystem: Environmental > Aquatic > Freshwater > Ice >...
ATGTGTGGCTAGGATCTTCGCCATCATCGGCATAGATTCCTCAGACCTATACTCATCGTCGCCTGAGATCAACACGATATTTTTGCCTTTTCCAGGCCCATCTTTCCCTTCAAACTGTAAGAAAGTAGTGCCATTTTGGGCTGAAACACAGGAAATTGAAATAACTGCCAGCAAAATCACTAAATACGCAGGCTTCTTGAGAGATTTATTGTTCATGGTTTTTTAAAGAATGAATTCGGAAAATAGTAAATCTTTCAAGGGTTTTCGTCCTGAAAGCAAATTTCTATTTCGGTATCGATTCCGTTAATTCTTTCTCCTTTCAACAAAAAAATGAAAAGAGTAGCGGCAAAAAATCCCTACTTTCTCATCCGCAATACAATTCGAACTCCCAAAATACCTTCATAATATGCAAAAGGACAGAAGAAACTTTCTCAAAACTGGTTCACTAGCCGCTTTCGGACTCAGTGGAATTTCAATCATCCCATCCTCAGTGCTAGGCAAATCCATGGGCCATATAGCTCCAAGCGATAAAGTAAATCTTGCCTGTTGTGGTATCGGAAATAGAGGAGCTCAGATAATGGAAGCTCTCTACGCCACCGGCCTATGTAATATCGTAGCACTTTGTGATGTAGATATGGGAGCTCCGCATACCACCGCGATGATGAACAAGTTTCCTAATGCCAAGCGTTTCCAGGACTTCAGAACGATGTTTGATGAGTTTGGAAATGGATTTGAAGCTATTACGGTAGGTACCCCTGATTTTTCCCATTTCCCTATTACCATGCTAGCGATGTCAGAAGGCAAGCATGTCTATACAGAAAAGCCAATGGCTCGTACATTCAATGAGGTTTCGCTCATGATGGATAGTGCCAAAAGACATAATGTGGTCACTCAAATGGGTAACCAAGGACACTCAGAAGCCAACTACTTCCAGTTCAAAGCTTGGAAAGAAGCTGGAATCATCAAGGATGTGACCGCAGTGACAGCTCATATGAACAGCCCAAGAAGATGGCATGGATGGGATGTGAATATGCAAAGCTTTCCAAAAGCTGAGGCTATTCCTTCCACAATGGATTGGGATACCTGGATGATGGCAAGAAGTGAGCATGACTATAACAAAGATTTCATCAACGGACAATGGAGATGCTGGTATGACTTCGGAATGGGTGCTTTGGGAGACTGGGGAGCACATACCATGGACACGGTACACGAGTTTTTAGATTTAGGCCTTCCCTACGAGGTGGATCCAGTGATGCTCAGAGGTCACAATCCTTTCTTCTTCCCAATGTCATCCACTCTAGCGTTCAAATTCCCGGAGCGCGGAGATATGCCTGCATTGACGATGACTTGGTATGATGGTGTAGACAATGTTCCTCCGGTACCTGCTGACTATGGAACATCAGAATTGAATGCTGATATTCCAGCTGCGAGCAACGGTCAAATCCAGCCTGCTAAACTGAACCCAGGTAAAATCATCTATGGTAAAGGCCTTACGTTCAAAGGTGGATCTCATGGCAGCACGCTTTCCATTATTGGAGAGGAAAAAGCTAAAGACATGGCTAGTAAACTTCCTGAAGTACCAGAAAGTCCTTCAAATCACTTTGCAAACTTCTTGAAAGCATGTAAAGGAGAAGAGCAAACACGTTCGCGATTCGAAATTGCGGGACCACTTAGTCAGGTATTCTGCTTGGGCGTATTAGCCCAACAGTTAAATACAACCTTGAAATTTGACAGAGAAACACAACGTGTAACAAATAATCCTTTGGCAAATCAACTGCTAGGTGGTGAAGTACCTAGAAAAGGCTGGGAAGAGTATTATACACTTTAAGAAAAAAAGATATTTAAAGTCAAAAGCTGAAACGAGAAATCGCTTCAGCTTTTTTATTTTCAAACCACGAAGCTCACAAAGGTTTCGCAAAGACCACAGTCTACTTTCCATAAGATAGACCTCAATTCTTTCCTTGATATTTAATCAAAAGGATTGAATATCAAGGAGACTTTGTCAATTCGGGAGCCTCGTCAATCGTAATTCTAAAATCGTAGATTAAAATTTAGGGCAAGGAAGCAGAGTATCTCTTCGCTGTGGTTTACCTTGGTTACTATTTGGCAAAGTCCAAGACAAGCTCAACTCATGCGCTCCACCTGACTGAATACCTAATTGTGAAACTGTGTAATCAAAGCTGTAGCCGACATTTAACCCAGAAAGTAGGTTCAAGCCAACCATCATAACAATTGCATCACGATTACTTTGTTGTTCCACCTTTTTGTATGGAAGTCCTCTGTACCAAACACCGAAAACAATTGGCTCAACATAAAAATAAGCTCCTATATCCAGTTGCTCAAAAGGCCCCTGCTTTTTATAATTAATAGTGGGAGTTAAATAACGCTGCTTTCTTATGTGAGTAAAATCGCTTCGCATGGAACCTTCACCCAAAGAAATTCTGTAGCCAGCATGTGCAGAAAACTTTACAGGCAGTGGACTATCGCCATTTATAAACGATTGATTAGGCTGATTTACATGATGGGCTGATCCACCTATCCAAAAATCTTCCGTAAAAAACAGTCCTCCGAAGGAAAGTGAAAGCATATTGACAGGATCACCTAAACCAGCGATATCACTTCCAGGGAATATAGGACCAAATGGCTTGTTTGGATTGATTTGATTGGCGAAAATCAGATTTTCATAAAAGCCAATCTCTCTACGAATATAGCTTGCCTGAAATCCAGGGCGAAAATAAGTCTTTTCTCCTAACTTCAACTCGTAAGAATACAGCGCTGAAATGGTGGTAGAGCGCAGCTTGGAAGCTCCCTCGGTATCCTGCATAACCATTACTCCTATCCCGGAGTTATAGTCATTCAGGTAAGTATCGTAATACGCCGAAAAAGTAGTGAATTGCGCATCTATACTAGGCCATTGATTCCTATAATTGAACCCCACACGGCCAGTCAACTCAGATCCTGCAAAAGCCGGATTTAAGTAAAGAGGTGCCGCATAATATTGGCTATATTGCGGGTCCTGTGCATAAGCATTGGTCCCAATAAATAGTCCAACCACACAAAGAAAAACAACGTAAACCAGAGACCGTAACAAGTATTTGTTCGTTAATTTGAATATTCAGTAGGCTTCTTCAACGTTACAGAACGTATGTTGTTTTAGAAGCAGTTCGAAAATTATGAAAAGCAGCCCTAATTCCATAAGGTTACCCTACATTTTTACTATAGCCCTCCTATTTACAACTTTTGTAATTAATACTGTTGTCTATTCGCAGGGATTTAATAGCAATGAGTGGATTTTTGGATATTGTGGTGGCGCTACAGAAAACAATTACTTATCCTTCGGAAAAGGCAATTCACCTACTGTTCAGTCAATTCCAGGATCAATTGTCTTCACGAAAAACAATTCTGCCTTAGCAATTGATCCGATTTCTGGGCAACCCTTTTTTCTTACAAATGGCGAGTTGGTTTATGATTTTAGTCAGAATCCAATCCAAGGTGTAGGTTCAGGCCTAAATGGAAATATCGATGGTGTCCAACAAGTCGCCACTGGGTTTTTAGAATATGACCCAGCAGGCAACAAACTCTTCTATATTTTCTATTTATCTCTCAGTGGAGATTTACAATATGCTGTGGTAGACATGAATGCCCCTGGCCAAGCGACAGGAAATGAAAGGCCATTGGGAGAAATCACATCCAAAGACAATTCAATTGGTAATGGCTCTGGCGCACTGTTAGTTGTGAAAAGTCCTTCATCTCCTTCCTATTTGATCAGTTTCGATAATGGAAATCTAATCTCACGGAGTATAGGTGCGAGCGAGGGGAGTTTTTCAACTACAGACAGCCAAGCGATTTCGTCTACCCCAAAGCAAATTGTCTTCAATGAAGAAACCAGTCAATTAATCATCATACCTGAGTCTGACTCGGATCCTATTTTAGTACTGAATTTTAACACGAGCGGAGGATCATTTGGATCTCCTACTCCTATATCCCAATCTGCAGGAAATGGAAGTTATGGCGGAGCAGAGTTTTCTCCTGACGGAAATTACATTTATTATTCAGCTGGAGATTCCTTACTCAGAGTGCCTACAGCTGATTTATCGGCAACTCCGGAAGTAATGCCAATCGCTGGTCCCGGCACTCCACCAGCAGGCATTTTCGCAGTCTATGACATCAAAGCTGGCCCTGATGGAAGTCTTTATTACTTGTATGAGGAAGTGGATGGCGGTCCGCAAATGATGGGAAAAGTGACCAATCCAAATGAGGCTGACCTGACCTTGATAGAAGTGGAGGAAGACCCGTTTTCCGGGACAGATTTTTGTGGTACAGTTTTCCCATCTTTTGCTCCAAACGCAGATATAGAACCCACAGTCGATTTCACTTGGGCTCCAGACATGCCATGTGCCAATAACCCAGTCCAACTTACTTCTGTTTTAACCCCTGAGAACTACAGACCTGTAAGTTTCCATTGGGCATTTGATCCTCCACTCCGTGATTCGACAGGGAATGAGTTACCTGCTGATTACACTCAGGAGCATTTTCTTATCCCAGCTGACGCAGCACAGGAAACAAGTTTAAATGTCATCCTCACAGTTACTTTTGCAGATGGACAGACTAAAGACGTCAATCATACGATCTCGCTGACCAAAAATGACTTAAAAGCTAATTTCTCTCCTCAAGATACTACACTCTGTGAATCTTGCATAGATATTGGCCCATTGCTATCAGCTCAAAAAGGTGAAGAAGATGGAGGAGCCGGAGGTGGAGGCGGTGTAGGTAGTGGACAGGGCGGAGAAGATAATTACGAATATTTCTGGTCTAATTATCGAGACGAAGGCTGGACCGATAGAAAAGATAATCTGGTATGTAAACCAGGATTGTATTGGGCTTTAGTTCGTGAGCCTGGTTCCTCTTGCTATGCATATGCTGAGATTCGAGTTAAAATGTGGGACGTGCAAGACCAAACAAACAATATTTGGTACTTCGGAGATGGCGCTGGTTTGGATTTCAACCCAGATCCTGACGACCCTGACGCACCTACTCCACGACCAATAGCATCCCGACATCCACAAAATATCCCTGCTGGAACTACTACTATTTCTAGTCAAGACGGTCAAGTGCTTTTCTATACGGACGGGCAATCTGTATGGGACCTTAATGGAGACTTGATGCAAAACGGCAATGATATAGGCGGTGAAAACTCTAGTAGCCAAGGGGTGATCGCTGTTCCAGTTCCAGGAGAAGAAACACTCTTTTACCTCTTCACCACACAAGTAGCCGCAAATGGAGAAAATGTAGCTAAATACTCACTGGTCGATATCAAATCTGAAAACCCAACCGGAGTAGGAAATGTAGTCACTAAAGACAATTTCCTCTTTAGTCCTTCCACTGAGCATTCCGCAGCTTTGGATGCAGGAGACACCACCTGGGTAATGTATCATGAGCTAGGCAATAATACCTTCCGAGCATATCCTATTTCAGCTAGTGGCATCGGTCAGCCAATCCTCAGTTCTGTAGGAAGCAATCATGGTTTTAATTCGGGAGTAGGAGCTATGAAATTCAACTCTGATGGTGACCAAGTAGCAGTCACGATTACCGAAGGAGGCTGTAACAAAGTCGAAATTTTTGATTTTGACAGTGAAACAGGAGAAATGAGTGAATATGCCCGAATTGACTTAGGCTGTAATGGTGAAGTATACGGATTAGAGTTTTCTGAAGATGGGGAACGAGTTCTAGTCTCCTATTTAAATGGCGGACCGGGAATAGAAGAGTTCATCATCAAAGCCAATGATAACGATGATCCTGATGCGGCTATTTGTCCTTCTTGCTTTAATGGAGCCAAGACTAGAGCACAAATAGAAGCCTGTATCATCAGTACCAAAAAGCAAATCAGTCAAACAGCTGGACTTAATCTTGGTGCATTACAAATCGGGCCCAATGGTCAAATCTATGCAGCAGTAGTCGGTGACAATAGGATAGGACAAATCAACGTAGGTTCTGGCTGTAATTCTCAAAGTACCTTCACTCAAGATGGCGTAGAAGCCATGCCTGGCACATCCAATTTGGGGTTACCTTCTTTTGTACAAAACTCAGGGAGTTCAATACCGGAACCTAGCCTCGCTGCTCCATTAAGACTTTGTTTGGATCCTGAGCTTGGCGCTGGAGCTCTTCTCGAAGGCGGTGGAGAACCTGATATTGACAGCTATTTCTGGACCATCACCAACAATGACGATGGTACCATTATCCGAAATGACTATGGTGGACCTGGAGATGAATTCCAAAACTTGGATCAGATTTTCAATGCCCCTGGTACGTACACGATAGATCTTAGAGTGGACAGGTGTGGTGATCCAGAGTATTTCCGCGCGAGTACTGAGATCTTGGTAGAAGCGCCACCAGAATTGACTTTGGCAGATGATGCTACTCTGTGTGCTGGCAATCCTGTTACCTTGACAGCAATAGAAGGATATGACCCTACTGAGGGTTTATATGATTTCCAATGGACAAATGCTGCTGGGCAAGTTTTCGGTGATGAAAATTCTAATGAAATCATCGTCGATGAGGAAAGTATTTATACCGTCAACGTGAGCTACAGATTGCCAGAGGGACTTTCGGATGACGAAGCATTACTTTATGAAACATGTCCTTCCACTGCAGAGATTTTCGTAGGGCCTGCTTTCGAATTTGATCTTACTCAGACTGCAACGGAAGTTTGCTATGAAGAAACTACGGTGACTTTTGCACCGAATACCCCAATCACCGGCGAATGGTTTTACGAACTAAATGGTGATCCAAACCGAGTAGCTTTAGGTGAGTTCTTTGAGCTTGAGCTTTATATCAATTCTCTTCCTGGACCTGGAGATTACGTAATTATTTTTGTTACTCTGGATCCTATTCTGGCTGAATGTACTATTGAGAAGAAGTTAGATTTACGTGTGAATGAACTACCTCTCTTCACTGCTGTGCAAACGACTCCAGCTACGGATTGTAACACACCGGATGGATCTTTTGAGATCACCATGCAAGCAGATGCGGAAACATTAACTGTTTTAGAAACAGGAGATACTTTCTCAACTGTACTCTCAGGGAATTCTATTCAAGTAACTGGATTACTTCCTGGTGTTTATACCGTTGAAGCAGAAAATAGTACTGGCTGTACATACACTGCATCTGTCACTGTAGAGAATAGCAATCCTCCTGCTGGCTTTGAATACACCATTACTCCAACCGATGAAATATGTGGCCCTTCTGGAGTTCAAAATGGCTTGCTCACTGTAGATTTCACTAATTCTCCTCAGTCTGGCACTTATACAGTAACTAGACAGGGTGATGGTCAAGTTTTCCAAGGCACATTCTCTTCTACTAGTCAGTTTGATATTATTGTTCCTTATGGAGATTATGCTGTTGAGATTCAAGACCCAACTGGGTGCGCTATTCCAGATCCGACTATTTATAATATAGCTCAGAAATTCGAAGTAGTGTTTTCGGTTCCTTCAGACTTAACTGCCTGTGAAAGTTTCACTTTCACCCCTACTTCTCCTGATGGATTAACTTACACAGTAACCAATTCCACAGGAACTATCATTTCTCCAGATGCAAATGGAGAGTTTACACTCACGCTATCTGATACCTATACGGTCAGAGGTGAAGATCCTAATGGTGTAAATTGTCCAAGAGAAGAAACGATTGTGGCAAACATCACACAACCAATTGATTTCGAAATTTCACCACCAATTGTCGATTGCCAAGTAGGCGTTCAATACGAAGCAATTTTGAATAATGTAGCTCCTGCAGACGTGATTTTCCTTTGGAAAGACAATTCTGGTGTGATCGTGGGAAGAAGACAAACATTTGTTCCTAGCAGATCAGGAGATTATACCTTGGAAGTACAACCTGTATCTGGAGGGCTATGTCCGCTTGACAAGAAGTCATTTACAGCAGAAGTTATTTCCCAAAGAGTAGATGTTAGCTTGGACATTGTACCGTTCTGCATAGAGCAAACGAGTACTACCATTACGATAGTAGCAGATATGACCAATGTGGCAGATATAGAGTGGTATTCTGTGGTCAACGGTACAAGGACTAGAATACCTGCATTTGATGGATTACCAATCATTGAGGTGTCGCAGGAAGGAACTTATGAAGTTTTATTGAGAAGCAGTATAGGGTGCGATTTAGGTCGTGCCAACGGGGTGGTAGCGAAGTCTACTATCATTCCACCAGTAGTTCAGGTAGGATTTACGATTTGTGCTATTGAAGGCGTCACTCAGTCCATTGACCCGGGTGTATACGATAATTACTCTTGGAAGCTAAATGGCGTGGAAGTTTCGCAAGACCCGATATTCACTCCGACCGAAGGTGGTATTTATGAACTTACGGTTTCCGATAATTTGGGCTGTGAATACATTGCAACCTTCGACGTATTAGAAGATTGTTCCTTGAAAATAGTCTTTCCTAGCGGAGTGGTTCTGAATGATCCAAATAGAAACTTTATCCTTTATGCAAATGAATATATCGACGACATAGAAGTCTATATTTATAATCGTTGGGGGGAATTAATTTTCTATTGTGAGCATGAAAATGTAGAACCTAGACAACCTTTCTGCCCTTGGGATGGACAAGTACGAGGAGAATTTGTTCCAAACGGAACATATGCGGTGGTTGTCAAGTTTACTAGCAAAGACCAGAACAAAACCGAAAAATTAACCAAAGCGATTACAGTAATTCAATAGTATGCTTATTCTTATTTCACCAGCAAAAACGCTGGATTACAGCACCCCAAATTTCAAAGAGTCCACACAACCTGATTTCCAAACTGACACTCACGCATTAGTGAGAATCATGAAAAAGAAGTCAGCCAAGGAAATAGGCGAGCTAATGCATATCTCTGAAAACCTGGCGGAGTTGAATGAGGAGCGTTTTAAGACTTTTCAGAAGGATTTCACTTTTGAAAATTCGAAACAAGCGTTATTGGCTTTCAAAGGAGACGTCTATACCAAAATTGATGTGGAGGAGTTTTCTAAGGAGGAGTTTGACTTTGCGCAAGAGCATCTACGAATACTTTCAGGATTATATGGCTTGCTGAAACCTCTGGATTTAATACAGCCCTATCGCCTAGAAATGGGAATTAAGTTGGAGAATAAAAAAGGAAAAAATCTCTATGAATTTTGGGACAATAAAATCGCTAAAGCAATCAACGAAGCTGCAAATGGTCAAACTATTATAAATCTTGCTTCCCAGGAATACTTCAAAGCCGTACATCAGAAATCTTTAAAAAGTCCTTTGATCAATATTGAATTCAAAGAATTTAAAGACGACAGCTACAAAATCATCGGCTTTTTTGCCAAGCAGGCAAGAGGAATGATGAGTAATTTCGCTATTAAACACAGAATTACTAATCCTGAAGAATTGAAGACTTTCAATGAAGGTGGATATGAGTATTCTGATAAGTTGAGTGATCAAAATAACTGGGTTTTTGTAAGATAACAGGCTAATCACTCGAAGCGAACTTGTTACTACTATCCTATTTAATTTTTTGGTGGTCGGGGAAATTGGTAGATTGGCACTCTATCTGTAATTCGGATTATAAAAAATGCAATTAAAGTACAACTCACCCGTGCGGAGAGTAAAATCTTATCCCATAGTCATTGCTATTGGTTTGGTATTTCTATTGTTTTTTTCCGGAGGCACAATCCTTTCCAAATCGGCTCCAAGCAATTTTTTCAACCTTACTTCCAACGCCTTAATTTCACCAAACCTTACAGGACCTGAATTTCTTTGTTTTTCATACGGGGGAAAAAGCGTTATAGGCGTATTTTCAGGAGGAGGAGAGCCAGGTCTCGATGTTTATACTTGGAAAATATTTGCACCAGATGGAAGTCTCATAGATACCTTCATAGGAGGCGGATTACTACAAAATATTAATTATACATTTTCCTCCCCTGGAGTTCACAAAGTAGAGTTGGTAGTAAAAAGAGGGGTTATAGTTTTCCCATCTCAAATATTAAATGTAAGAGTGCAAGAAAGACCAAAGCCAACCTTGAATTCAAATTATTCACTCTGTGGTACGGACCCATTAGAACTTGAGGCTATCTCTACCAGCACACCTTTCTTTTCTGATTATGAAATAGAATGGCAAAACCAAACCGGGGTAGTGATAGGCTCCCAAAATAAAATACAGATTACTCAACCAGGAAATTATACAGCCTCTATTGTCATCAGAAGCTCCAATGGGAATCAAGAATGTGCAACTGTACTAACAACTCAAGTCGGAGATTCCAACAATGTACTTCTCCAATCAACCAGCAATTCACTCTGTTCTGATCAAGCAATTCTGTTTAAAACAAACCCTTCCTCAAATGGAAACTGGTTTGTGAAAAAAGTTGGAAGCTCAACTGAAAAAGAATTGACAAAAAATGTAACTGGCATTACGCTTTCGCCTGTAGATCTTACTGATGGTTTTGGAAGTTATGAAGTGATCTTTGAGGTAATTAATCCAGATGCAATAAACTGTTTGGTAAGGAAATCTCAGACGATCACCTTCAATCCTCAGCCAAATTTCGTCCTATTGGATCCGGTACCTTCGAGTGGCTGCGGTACAGCAGATGGAGGAATCGTAATTCAAGCAATTACTTCCATCGATTATATCTACATAGAAGACTCTAAGATATCAACTCCCGCTTTGAGTCCAGGACAAACGTATACCATACCAGGAATAGAGTCTGGAGCCTATAACCTCATTTCTGTATTAGGGAATTGTATAAATTCCTATGCCTCTACTGTCCCATTAGGGAATCCTCCACCCGAGCTAGAGTTCAACCTCCTTGATATCAACGGAGAGACTTGTACCACAGATGGCAGGTTAAATGGAGATTTTTTAATAGACCTAATCAACGGCCCAGTGGATGGGATTTACCGGGTTTTAGACGAAAAAGGCGGAACGGTTACCGGTGAAACTTTTACAAATAGGTCTGAACTTTTAATTTCTGTCCCAGGAGGGAAATACGTTTTCGAACTTTACAATTTAGACAGTTGCTCATTACCAATAGAAGAGTTTATAGAAATCCCAGGAAAGTCTCTTGTTGATTACTCCATTCCAGGAGATCTATTCATCTGTCAATCTTCTGAAATCACTCCTCAATCAAACCAGAATTTAGAATATGAACTAATCTCACCTTCAGGAAAATCTGATTTCAAAAAGTCAAATGAGCCCTTTACAATTACTGAGCAGGGAGAGCACAAAATAATAGGTAGAAATCCAATTAATGACGATTTCTGCCCAGTGTCAAAGCTTTTTGAGGTCACTTTAGTAGATCCTGTTGATTTTAATATCATTTTAGTTCAAGAGGACTGTCTTGGAAACAGAACCTACCAAGCAGATATAATGGGTAGGGATACTACCACAGTACTTTTTACTTGGTATAATGAAAAAGATGAAATCGTAGGGACGAGTCAATTTTTAAATCCTATCAGTACCGGTGAATTCAAGCTGGAAGTACAGCCTTCGAATAGTTCAGCGTGTCCCATTCCTCCAAAAAGCTTTATAATCAGTGAGCCCATACTACGCATGGATGTATCCTTAAGTGCGACACAACTGTGTGAGGTAGGACCCAAAGCAATCATTTCCGCAGAATTAGAATTCCCCGACGAGTATACAGATATTGAGTGGAGAAGATTTGATGAAAACGGTGATATTGAAGAACTTCCACAGTTCGATAATCAAACCGAAATTGAAGTTGATCAAGGGGGCACCTATGAATCTGCCGTTTTTAGTATTAAACCAGAGATTAGTAAAAATTGTGAATTGGGAAGGAAATCAATAGTAATACTTTTGAATACTGATCGAATTGACTTTACAGTTCCTTCGGAAATTTCATTTTGTGAAGAAACAAGCATAACGCCAGAATCCACTCAAAGCCTGGTTTTTGAGGTATTGGCACCAGACGGCACAAACACAACATTCAATAGTGGCTCAAGTTTCACTTTAAATCAATCTGGTGATTATGAAATTTATGCTTACGATCCCAACCCGAACCCAACATTATGCCCTGACCTTCAAATTATCAAAGCGACAAGAATTGAGAAGATAAGCTTTGAACCAAAATTTTTAGATCAGTCTTGTATCGGTGAAATTACCTACGCGGCTGAAATTGGCACTACATTACTTAGTGCCGTTACTTTTCAATGGACTAATTCCGCAGGAAATGTTTTAGGAACTGAGCAGACTTTCACAACTCAAATCCCTGGAACCTATTTCCTCGATGTTCAACCCGCAGGAAGTTTACCTTGCGATCAGACTCCAATCTCTTTTGAAATTTTACCACCAGTGTTGTCTATAGATGTGCTACTCGTAGCAGAACCGCTTTGCCCTGATGCCACTTCCGCTGCATTGCGAGTTGAGACTGACTTTGAACAGGTAAGCAAAATAGAATGGTGGTTCACTGATGCAGAAGGAAATGCAATACTCCTTGCCAGTGAAACAAACAAAAGAGAAATTTTAGCTATCAAAGAAGGCACCTATGAAGTAAGGGTTTTCAATCAAGTGCCCTGTTTGTTAGGCTACGATAAAGCTTTAATAATGAGAAGTTCTGATACGAACAGACCCGTTGTTGAGGAAAATTTTCTGATATGCCCAAAATACGAAATTGCTCCAACGATTAATCCAGGCCAATTCGCAAGCTATGAATGGTTTTTTGAGGATCAACTAGTATCTACTAACTCAACATACAAACCACTTCTGATTGGGAATTTTCGTCTGATTGTCTACAGTGCAGAAGGTTGCGCTTATCAGACTGATTTTACTACTGAAGAGGAATGTGAACTGAGGGTAATCTACCCAAATGCTGTGCAGCCTGGCAATCCTGAGAAGGAGTTTTTGCTATATACTAACTATCTAATTGATGAATTAGATTTAGTAATAATGAATAAATGGGGGCAAGTGGTTTTCCAATGCACGCAAACAAACCTGATTTCTGAGGAATCTACCTGTTCTTGGGATGGTACTTACGGTGGAAAAGCCATTCCAAACGGAACATATGCAGTTCGGATCAATTTTAAGAATTACGAAAAAAACATCACAAAAACAGAGTTTGGCTCTGTCCTCATTATAGAATAGTAAATGAAACGGTTGATTAGGAAGGATTGAAATGTTTTTTTAAGTGCCATTGGTACCTACACAGACATTATAAAAACCTAATCAGGTTGGCGATTTCAGGTTATTAGTTACCGCAGAAGATAATCTATCCCAATGCAATGGTTTTGAGTGATCCTGAACGGAACTTTAGAGTGCTTCTGAGCGAAGGAGTGACCAATGCAGAACTATTTATTCTCAATCGTCAAGGAGAGCTTATTTTTCATGCCGCCTCAAGTGAGATACCAATCGCTATACCTGTACTAACATGGGATGGTAAATCCAATGGTAAGTGGGTTCCAACAGGTATTTACGTGGTGGATATTATGCTACGCAATTCAGTTTATGGGTTTGAAGAAAAAGAGGTAGGCTCATTGACTGTACTGGATTAAAGACAGAATTCAGAAGAATATTTTTTATTAGCGGGAAAGCTGAATGCAATATTTTTCCTATTTTTCCATCTTTACAATCGATTGTTCACAACCCAAAATTCTAAAACCTATCATATGACACAAACCATCAACAAAAGTGCGCTGTTCAATGCAAGCTGCTTTGCACTGATTACCACGGCTTTCACCTTCTCCATTCGAGCAGGAATACTACCTCAATTAGGGGCTGAGTTTAATCTATCCAATGAGCAACTTGGGTTTATCAACTCCATGTGGTTCTTAGGATTCCCAATTTCTATGATCTTAGGCGGTCTTCTTTACCATAAGGTTGGCCCAGCTAATATTATGAGAATTGCATTTGTGATGCACACGCTAGGTATCCTTCTTACAATCTTTGCAGGCGGCTATACTACCTTATTACTCTCTACACTATTTATTGGATTTGGAAATGGTTGTACTGAAGCTGCTTGTAATCCATTGATTGCAGATATGTACACTGGGGTAAAAATGAATAAAATGTTGAATCGATTCCACATGTGGTTCCCCGGCGGGATCGTAGTTGGAAGTTTGATTTCAAAGTTTATGACTGATTTTGGAGCTAGCTGGCAAATACAAATGTGGATATTAATGATCCCTACAGTGATTTATGCCGTATTATTCTTTGGCAAAGCATTCCCAAAACCACAAGTATCAGAAGCTACATCAATCCCTATGAACTTGAAGGCCATGATCTCTCCTTTGTTCATCTTCCTATTTGTAGCAATGGCATTTACTGCAATTACAGAGTTCGGCACAACACAATGGGCTAACGTAGTACTGAATAGCTCAGGAGCGAGCGGAATGCTTCTTCTTGCACTTACGACTGGCGTAATGGCTGTAGGCCGATACTTTGGGGGACCTTTGGTGGCAAAACTTGGACAGACAGGCGTACTTCTAGCAGGCGCAATAGTTGCGACCATAGGCATCTATATGTTCAGCACTGTGACAGGCCCTATGGCCTACGTAGCCGCAATTATTTTTGGCTTAGGCGTGTGTTATTTCTGGCCAGTAATGATCGGAGCTACTGCTCAAAGAGCTCCACTTACCGGAGCACTAGGTATGTCCATAATTGGTGGTGTAGGTATGTTCTCAAATTTCATTTTCAACCCAATTACTGGTAGATGGATTGATTCTGCACGAATTGCAAATGAAAAACTTGGTCTTACCGGAGATGCATTGGAATTAGCTACAGGTCAAGAAACCTTGCAGAAAATGATGATGTTCCCAGCGATATTAATTGTCTTATTTACTGTATTCTATTTCTGGCAAAGAGGAAAAAATCCTGATATTGCAGGTGCAGCACATTAAAAAAAGCAGCCTTCGGGCTGCTTTTTTTTTGCTCTTTTGAATTCAAGAAAGATCTAATCAAGAAGGGGATATACTATTCACAAGTATAGCTGGTGTACTCGTCCTTAAACAGTGACCAGATCTTGCCTGCGTCATCCCGATAAGTAATAGTCTGCGTTTTCTCTAAGATCTCAATATTGCCATTAGAAACGACTGTACTCCCATCTACCAGCACAATAGTACATGAGCCATTAATCTCCTTTACATCCTGCAGCAAATCACAGCCTGAAAGGGAGACACCAAAGAGTGACACAAGGAGGAGTTTTAAGAAAATAGTGTTGATCTGGCTTTTCATAGTAGAAGATCCGAAGTTGAGTAAAAATAACAATTGAATCAACTTATAGGACAACTAGTGCATAAAAAAGAAAAAGGTCTGATAATAATATCAGACCTTGTGACCTCGTCAAGATTCAAACTTGAAACCTCCTGAGCCGTAATCAGGTGCTCTATTCAGTTGAGCTACGAAGCCGAATTGGAATGCAAAGGTATTTAAAATTAGATTTTATGCAAGTACACCCACATAAGAAATTTATATTTTTTGTACAGCCCCTCGTTTCCACTTAAGAATAATTAAGATCAAAAAAGGGGTAAATCCTCTGGGATTTCCTATTTTTGCCCGCATTGAGTGCATTTTAAGTAAACCAATTTGATGAAAAAAATATACACCTTCCTGCTCGCTTTTCTTTTGATTCAAGGAGCCTTCGCTCAGGACAGTTTGCAAATCGCTAAAAAGCCAAAGACTCCTATCGGAGGCAGACCAAATATTCCAAGTGACCTGAAGTTCGAATTTGGCTTTAATCAACTCAACAACAGATCAGAAGACCTAGGCATCAGTTTCTTTGCCTCTCGTACTTTCAATGTTTACTATCAATATCCAGTCTCCATATTTGGAGATGCCTCTGGATTTACAATGGACATTGGCCTTGGTTTAGGAACTGACAAATACGCCTTCAAGGATGATCAAACCTTGTATAACAATCCTACTGCAGGTCCAGAATCTAGCGTCTTAAAAGACATCAAAGATGTGTTGGGAGATGACATTAACATCAGCAAGAATGTGGTCGCAGCAAATTACTTTGATATCCCGCTTGATTTCACGTACCACTTCAATAAAACCAACTATTCCAAAGGTTTTAAAGTAAGCGTAGGCGGTAAATTTGGTTACTTGCATGAATCACATACTAAAGTGAAATATGAGGACGCTAATAGCCTTAAACGACAAGTTAAAGATTCTCAGAATTATGGTTTTGAAAAATTCAGATACGGATTATCATTTAAGGCTGGTTCTCCAGGATTCTATGTATGGAGCTATTTCGGCTTGAATCAAGTATTTCAAAAAGGTCTGGGTCCAAATGCTACCCAAGCTACTCAAGTCAACTTTGGTGTAGCTGTAAACGTTTTCTAAGGCTTTATTCTTTATAGAAATTTAAACCGGGCAAATGCTCGGTTTTTTTATGCCCAAATCCAGCTAAACCCAATAAAACAAGTTGAAAAACCAAAGATCAATCCCACATAAAGCTCAACGGGTTTATGTGCATTTAGGTACAACCTAACGGTTCCTACCAAACCCGTCAACACCAATGAACCCAATAATGGATAAAGGGGCTGAAAATTGGGAAACTTGAGCCCTAGCACAAGTACAGCTGCAAGTAATCCGCCCATTCCTGTCATATGCGCTGACATTTTCCAGAAAAAAGTAACAATCGTCAGCACAAGTATAGCCAATGTAATGACACCCAGTACCTGCCACAGAATTGGATCAAACTCTTTCTTCTGATATAAAAAATATACGGTGAGTATGTAATAAATGCTAGTAACCGAGAACGGGATAGCTCTATCTTTCAATTCGGCCATGTGAACACTTTTGAGTGTCCCACTTAGCCGCAACCCAAACACAGTAACCATTGGAATAACCAAAGTAGATAAAGCTATTAGGTAAAATAATGAGCCCTTGAATGAGTCTGGAATACTAGTAGCTTCGGGAACAACAAATAGTACCAATCCAAAGACTAAAGTTGGAATGACCAATGGCTGTAAAAGGACTGAAACTATTAACGAAATAATCCTCCGCACTACAATTCCTTTCTTAATCTTGCTACAGGGATTTGCAGTTGCTCTCTGTATTTAGCCACAGTTCTTCGTGCAATGTTATATCCTTTACCGTTAAGCATTTTAACAAGCTTATCGTCTGAAAGTGGCTTCTTTTTATCCTCGGCATCCACCATACTTTGCAATACGGATTTAACTTCACGATTACTTACATCTTCTCCACTATCAGTAGCTATACCTTCAGAGAAGAAATATTTAAGCGGATAAACTCCAAACTCAGTCTGAATCGCTTTACTATTTGCAACTCTAGACACGGTAGAAATATCCATATCAATTCGCTCAGCGATGTCTTTCAAAATCATTGGGCGAAGATTAGTCTCATCTCCATCAATGAAAAACTCTTTTTGATACTGAAGAATTGCCTCCATTGTTCTTAAGAGGGTATTTTGCCGCTGTTTAATTGCATCAATAAACCACTTGGCTGCATCCAGCTTTTGCTTCACAAAAGTGACTGTATCCTTTAGCTTCTTATCTTTTTTATCACTCTTATCATACGCATCAAACATCTCAGAATAGGATCTGGAAATCCTCAACTCTGGCGCATTCTTAGAGTTTAAGCTTATCTCAAACTTGCCTGCTGTATTAGTAAGCATGAAATCTGGTATGATGTATTGCGTCCGAACCAAGCCATCAGCAACTCCTCCTGGCTTTGGATTAAGCTTAGTAATCAAATTAACAGCATCCTTGGTCTCTTCATCATTGAGATCACAACGCTTCTGAATCTTAGCATAATGCTTTTTGGTGAATTCATCAAAACAATCCTGCATAATCCTTAGCGCATTCTGCACTATTGGATCATCTGGATGCTCTTTGCGCTCAAGCTGAATAATAAGACACTCCTGAAGATTTCTGGAAGCTATACCCGCTGGATCAAAATTTTGGATTTTTCTCAAAATCTCCTCCAGCTCGTCAATATCGGTTTCAATATTTTGGCTGAAAGCCAAATCATTAATAATAGACTCTAAATCTCTACGGATGTATCCATCATTCTCAATACTTCCTATCAATTGCTCACCGATGATCTTTTTCCTATCGTCAAGTCTAAGGAAACTCAATTGAGAAACTAACTGCTCGTGAAGTGAGGATTGACTGGAAATAGGAATTTCTCGATCTTCCTCATCTGCATTGTAATTTCCATCACCTTGCATTTTATAACCACCATACTCATCGTCTAGATAGTCATCGATATTTACATCACGATCATCTTGCGGAGATTCCTCTTCATAATTATCTTCAAAGTCATCATCGGCACTGTCTTTTTCTTCTGTTTTGCCTTCTTCCAGCGCAGGATTAATCTCGAGTTCCTCTTCAATTCGAGTATCTAATTCGGCTGTCGGTACCTGCAGCAATTTGATAAATTGTATTTGCTGAGGTGAAAGCTTCTGGGAAAGTGATTGGCTAAGATTTAACTTTTGCATTCGGGATTGGGTAAAACCTGCTGTTAGGGTTCAAAAAAGGCCTTTTCCCCTGAAAAAGCCCTTATGCCAAAGTTAGGAAAAACGAGCAATCTTTTGATAAAAAGCTTATTTAATCGTTTTTTTGCATTCCTTTAAATTATTAGCGGGCTTCGTGGCACCGCATTAACATATCACCAAATGGCATTTAACAAACGAGTCAAAATCAAGACCATCCTGGATACTAATCCTATTGGAACAGAAGTGACGCTCATGGGCTGGGTTCGTACAAAGAGAGGAAACAAAAATGTTTCATTCATTGCACTGAATGACGGTTCCATCATTACCAATTACCAAGTGGTGGCAGACCCCAATCTGATTTCGGAAGAAATTCTTAAGAAATGTACAACTGGCGCTTGTCTTAAAATAACAGGACATGTCGTCGAGTCTCAAGGTGCAGGGCAAAGTTCTGAGTTAAATGCTACTACTATAGAAGTATTGGGTGAAGCTGATCCTGAAAAATACCCTTTGCAGCCTAAGAAGCATTCCATGGAGTTCCTTCGTGAAAATGCTCACCTGAGAATGCGTACCAATACTTTCAGCGCAGTATTCAGAGTGAGACATGCCTTAGCTTTTGCTGTTCATAAATACTTTAATGATAAAGGCTTTTTCTACATCCATACGCCTATCATCACTGCTTCAGATGCAGAAGGAGCTGGAGAGACCTTCAAAGTCACTACGCTTGATTTAAAGAACCCTCCAAAGACTCCTGAGGGAGCGATTGATTACAAGCAGGATTTCTTCGAAAGAGAAACAAATCTGACTGTATCTGGCCAATTGGAAGGTGAATTGGCAGCAATGGCACTCGCTGATATCTATACCTTTGGACCAACTTTCCGTGCTGAAAATTCCAATACAACTCGTCACTTGGCTGAGTTCTGGATGATCGAACCGGAAATGGCTTTTTATGACGCGGAAGACAATGCGGATCTAGCTGAAGATTTCTTGAAATATGTGATACAATATGCGTTGGACAATTGTGCTGAAGATTTGGCCTTTCTTGATTCAAGACTTCAGGAAGAAGAAAAATCTAAGCCAGCTGACCAACGCAGCGAAATGAGCGTACTAGATAAACTGAAATTTGTAGCCGATAATGACTTCGTAAGAATCACTTATACTGAGGCTATAGAAATATTACGTAACTCTACCCCTAACAAGAAAAAGAAATTCTCTTACCTCATCGACGCTTGGGGAGCTGATTTGCAATCTGAGCACGAGAGATTCTTGGTGGAAAAGCATTTCAAAAAGCCAGTTATCCTGACAGACTATCCTAAAGATATCAAGTCGTTCTACATGCGTCAAAACGACGACGGAAAGACTGTTGCTGCGATGGACATACTTTTCCCTGGGATCGGCGAAATAGTCGGTGGTTCGCAGCGTGAGGAGCGAATGGATGTACTCACAGCGAGAATGGAGGAAATGAATATTCCACAGGACGAAATGTGGTGGTACCTAGACACCAGAAGATTTGGAGCTACACCGCACGCCGGTTTCGGACTTGGCTTTGAGCGAATGGTACTCTTCGTCACTGGAATGGGAAATATCAGGGATGTGATCGCATTCCCACGAACTCCTGGAAATGCAGAGTTCTAAAAATTACAAATCCCCGGCAGAAATGTCGGGGATTATTTTTACGGCCAATTTTGAGGATTTCTCCGTACATCGAAAACCTCTAAAACGATTAAGTTCTTTGCGTCAAACCGGTAAAACAAAATAACCTGTTTTCGTAGTACAAATGAATAAATAGCTCGCTCGTTAGAAAAAACCCTTCCTAATTCAGGACTATCTGACAAAAGCATTAAAAGACCATCAAGCCTGAGAAAAAACTTCTTAGATGTGTTGACCCCAAACTTTGTTATCAAATACTCCTGAATTAAAGATAAACTGCGAGTCGCCTTTTTCATCATTCGTACCTTCCTCCCCACTAAAGAAAACTTTTTTTAAGATCAAACCAATTCTCAAGATTTGATTCATCAAAACTTTCGTCATAAGATTTAAACAATTGTTCTCGCTGCTCTTGTGTAAGCTGAAAAGCAGAAGAATCATCATCCAGGTGACTAACAACATCTATTAATACCTCTAGAACTCCTTCATCAGAAATTGATTCTACTTTTTTCTGCAGTATTTCCTTTAGATCAGTAACAGACATGATTAATAGCGGTTTAAATAAATTTACACTGAATCTACAAAATAAAAAAAATTAACTCACCACCTTAATTCTCAAAGCTAGCGGAATACATAGCAAACTAAATGCAATGGCTATATAGCCAACCACATTGTAATTGGTCAATTCACCTGCAGCATTTTCGCCGATGATAATCCCTGCTAGTAAAGTTGCTACTCCGGTCGCTAATTGCTGCACGGCTGAGTTGAAACTCAGAAAGCTACCTCTGTTTTCTGGCTTGGCAGTTCCCGTCACAATCGCCGCTGCTGGCACATAACGACCATTAGAGGTCACAAAGAACATCGTTGAAACCATTAACACAAATGGAATAGGAGTCACACCCAAGTGAGTAATGATGGCAATAGGAATCAAGTTCAAAAGCATGAAAATGATAAAGATCTTTTGCTTACCGTATTTATCAGAAAGCTTTCCTACCCAAGGCGAAGTGAAAATCGTAAATGCTCCACCCGCCATGTAGATGTAAGTGAGTTGAAGTTCGGTAAAACCAACATTTGCAACCGTATACGGACTCAAAAAGGGGATTATCATGAATTGACCAAACATCATCATGACAGAAAGCGTGATAGCCCGCATCTGGTTGGAATCACTAGTAACTCTACGTATCACCAAAAGTGGATTCGGGCGTACGATTTCATTTTTAAGGTGTTCTGTGATATTTGGAATGTACTTAATGATCATCCCAAGACTTAATACAGATAGTCCTGTAAGTAAGAAAAATGGCGTGTGCCAATCAGATAAACTAGCTAGAAACAACCCAAGAGGCACTCCCAGAACTGAAGCAACTGAGAAAGCTGCCATGACTAATCCCATAGCTCTTCCTCTTCTGGAATCTGGAATCACATCACCTATAATTGCCAAAATCAATGCTGACGTTAATCCACCAAAAATACCAGAGATTACTCGGGCAGCCAAAAGAACAGGATAGCTAGGTGATAATGCACAACCTAAGGTGGAAATCGCAAAACCTATATAAACCCAAACGAGTATTTTCTTACGATCAAATCTATCCAATACAAATGCTCCAAAGAAGCTGGAAATCCCCGCACTGAAGGTATAGCATGAAACCAATAGCCCAAATTCACGAGGCGAAATATCAAAGATCCTCATCAATTGAGGCCCTAATGGCATCAAAATCATGAAATCGACGATATGGATAAAATTAATGGCCGCTAGGGTCCAAAGCAAAAGCTTCTCTTTGTTCATGGTAAAAATAGATATTCGAAGAACTTCATAGAAGCTTATAAAGTTTGCCTAAAAACAACTAATCATGAGATATTTAACTGAATGTATGTTTCTGGTATAGCAGCAATGATGTCACTGGCAATCATAGACCTCCTTTTCGATTTGGAGGCAATTTCTCCTGCCATGCCATGATGAAACACCCCACATAGCGCGGCATTCTCAGCGATATACCCCATCCCTAAATAGGAAGTAATCATACCAGTAAGCACATCTCCAGACCCTCCTGTAGCCATGTATTTGTTTCCAGAGGAATTAACGACTTGTCTTCCATCTGGTAAACTAATGACTGTATTTGCTCCCTTAAGTACCAAGATCAACTCGTTATCCATCGCAAACCTTTTGGCTAGCTCAAGTCTTTCCAAATGATTATTTGCTTTCCCAACTAACCTAGTGAACTCACCTATATGTGGCGTAAGAACTGAATTTTTTGGAATTAAAGGTAATAAGTCAGGGTTTCTAGCAAGCAAATTCAATCCATCAGCATCTATAACAATTGGCTTTTTGAAATCTTGCAAAAACTGCTTAAACAACCTTGATCGATTTTCTGTGCCCCACCCTGGTCCTATACCTACAGCATCATAAAATTCAGGATTTGGAATCAATCCCCATGAAGCCATAGCTTCTGGTACAGAGGTCTGAATAATTAAACGCTCAGAATCTTCCATATGACAGGTAACTAGCCCAGAACCTGTTCGAAGTGCGCTTTTAGCACAAAGAATAAGAGCTCCCATCTTGCCTGGACTTCCCCCCACAAGAAGGATTTTTCCCATGTCACCTTTATAACTGAATCTATTAAAAGTCTTATGTAACACAGGGATGTCTTTAGACTCTAAATAATAAAAAGATGAATGCAAACCTTCATATGCCTCACCCAATATCCCAATCTTGAGTACCACCAACTCTCCTACAAATTCAGCATGCTCCGGGAGAATAAGTGAAAGCTTAGGGAATGCAAAACTGATTGTAAAATCAGCTTTCACAGCCTTTCCTTTTAATATTTCATCTGAAGGCAAACCCGAGGGAACATCTACACTGATCACTATCCCCGCAAATTCATTTAGCTTTTGGATAATCTTAATGGCAGTAGGTCTAAGATCACCTTTTAACCCAACGCCTAAATACGCATCAATTAAAATTCCATTTTCAGGAAACATCCAATCTTCGAACTCTAAGACCGGTATAGAGTTAGGTAGATTCTTAAAGTTAAAAAGGGAATCTGAACTCAATTTATCTACACAGTCAAAACACTTAAGTATACTAACGGAATAAGATTGCTCTGATAGTAATCTAGCAATCGCTAATCCATCACCCCCATTATTCCCTCCACCTACTGCGATTTGAATAATACTCTCAGTAGAAAATCCATGTTCTAAGAACCAACTCACAAAAGCAAGAGAAGCAGATTCCATCAACTCGTGACTACTTTGTCCAGTTAATTTTAAATGTTGCGAATCAAGTTCTTTGACTTGTACTCCTGATAGTATTTTTTGCATGGTTATGCTCTTTCAGTATCCAACCCCTTTTTAGGGATAGATACTAAAAGTAGGAAACCTAGCCCAACAAGAAAAAATATACCTAGCGAAAGAGCGCTATTTCTCATACTTCCTGTGATTTGCTCAATAAACCCATAGGAAAATGTTCCAAGGACAATAGCCAACTTTTCTGTCACATCATAGAAGCTAAAATAAGAAGCATGATCTGTGGTATTTCTAGGAATCAATTTGGAAAAAGTAGATCTAGACAAGGATTGAATCCCCCCCATCACCAATCCAACTACGAATGCCAAAGCAAAAAATTCATATACCGTGTATACATAATAGGCACCAGCACAGATCCCAACCCAAATCAGTACCATGATCACTAAACTTTGCTTATTCCCGTACTTCTTTGAGATAAATGCAAAGAAATAGCTTCCAGCAATCGCTACAATCTGAATAATCAATATGGTCATGATCAATTGATCACCAGGTAATCCTAGTTCCTTGTCTCCGAATGTGGCCGCTAAATACATTACCGTCTGCACTCCCATCGAGTAAAAGAAGAACGACGCCAAGAAGCGATACATAACTTTAATATGCTTAACCTCATTCCACACTTTTTTGATTTCATGATAACCTTTAAGCAAAAACTCCTTCTTAATATCTTTCCCAAAAGGATTGTGAGGTAGAACTCTGAAAGGAATCTGGGAAAATCCAGCCCACCATAGTCCAGTTATCAAAAAAGAGAATCGTGCAGCCATTCCATCATCTGATAACATAAACCAAGTTGGAAACTGAATCATCAATAAGTTAAGCACGAGTAAAATCACACTACCTAGGTAGCCAAGTGCAAAACCTTTGGCACTTAGAAGGTCATATTTATCTGGAGTTGTAATCTCAGGCAAATAGGCGTTATAAAAAACAATACTGCCCGCATAGCCTACACTGGCCAGAATACTAAAACAAATGCCCCATTCCAGATTATTTCCATCAAAAAAGAATAAGGCAATACAGGATAAAGAACCTAGGTAGGCAAAGAACTTCATAAACTGAAGTTTCTTACCACTTGCATCCGCGATACCAGAAAGGATAGGTGATATCAATGCAATGATTAAGAATGAAAAAGAAATCGAATAGGAATACAAAACCGTATTGACGATTTGAAACCCAAAAAAATCAACTTTATCATCTGGGCTTAGCCCCCTTGTAACACTGTTAAAGTAAACAGGGAAAATAGTTGACGTGATGACTAGACTATAGACGGAATTCGCCCAATCATACATCGCCCAGGCATTTTGAACTTTTTTAGTGTTTTTAAGAGAGGGTAGCATAGTACAAAAAAAAGCTACCCCGAGGTACGGGATAGCTTTAATATATCGATTAGATTAACTTACTTCTTCACTACTTTTCCTATAGATGCATAAAGTATTCTTCTTGCATCAGCTTCTCTTAGTTCATCCTGAACATCAGAGATAGGTCCCATTTTCACATCTCTATCTACCTTCAAGGAAATAGTTATACCTCCACGATCAGCTTCTGGAAGCATATCACGTTCTTGATTTACCCACTGAACAATCTCAGGAGTTTCAATAAGAGCATCATTCGCTTGAATTTTTGGTTCAGTACCATAAAGTGCTGTATTCTTAGGCTTTCCAATGAAAATGTAAGAAATCAACGTTTTCTTCTGAAGCTTCTGTAACTGAGTAGCCTGAGGTATCTTCTGATCGACCAATATCTCTTGCTCTCTCAACACAGTAGTTACCATGAAAAAGAACAACAACATAAAAACGATATCAGGAAGCGAAGCAGTTGAAATAGCTGGTTCTGCTTTTGTTTTCTTTCCAAACTTTGCCATATTAATTCCCTCCTATTTTATCAGGTTCTGCAATAGATATCGCCATAGGTATCCCTTCTTTTCCACGGTCTATAAGGCTTTCTTCCGCATCATTTTTACCGGTCAAAGCTCTATACTCATCCGTCGAGAGGTTAACTCTTGCAGCATAAATATCAAAATAAGCCTTCTTGGCCAAATCAAATACTTCAAGGTATTTCTCATAACTCGTTCCGCGGTCAGTCTTAATAGAAACAACTGATTCTCCAGGATGATCTGAGGATTCAGGATCCCTGCCAGATAAAGCTTTTAAAGATGCTGGAAGAGAATTGTATAATTTGGCGGCTTCATCATTTGGCGCACCGAAGTTCAAAATAAATGCCTTCACTTCTTCATCAAGCCCTTCGGTATTGTCCCTATAATCACCTTCAATCAAAAATTGATCGTTAGAATTTATCCGAATAACAAAGATGTTTCTTTCATTCAAATCAATTTCAGGAGGAGGATTATTTGGATCCAGCTTCGGAGGAAGTACGTTTAATATACCCTTATCCGATGCGATCGTGGTTGTGACGAGAAAGAAGATCAGGAGCAAGAAGGCAATATCTGCCATAGATCCTGCATTGACCTCCTGACTCATTCTATTTTTCTTTCTGGCCATATTACTTTATCGCTTTAGTAACTTCTGTCAATACAATACTTCCGAGAGCAACGATTGCAAGAATATAAGTGGTGATAAGCATTCCTCCTACTAACTGTGATCCTGCTGGAGTCAAATTAAAAGGAGAAGCTTCAAATTTAGGAAGAACTTCATTGCTTGAAATTGAATAAGCAATAAAGAACAATACAACTATACCAACAATTCCTATTGCAGATTTAAGCAAACTCTTTGGGTTATCCAAAGAATTGATTAATGGCATTAAAACAGCCACTACAATACCAATTGCTACCAGGAGATAACTTCCGTATAATAAGATGTCATAAGTATCCATAATGTAGTTTTTCTTTGAGGTTAATAAATTTATAAGTATGTCTAACTAAAAACTTACTTACCTGTCAATTTGTGCTTAACCAAGATGTCAACCAATGATATAGAAGCATCTTCCATGTCATTAACCAATGAATCAATTTTAGACACTAAATAATTGTAAAACAATTGGAGAATGATTGCAACGATCAAACCAGCAACTGTAGTCAAAAGGGCGATTTTAATACCACCTGCTACTAGTGAAGGAGAGATATCACCTGCTGCTTCAATAGAATCAAAGGCACCAATCATACCAATTACTGTACCCATGAAACCCAACATTGGAGCTAGGGAGATGAAAAGAGCGATCCAAATAAGACCTTTTTCTAATCTACCCATTTCTACAGAACCGTAAGAAATAATAGACTTCTCTACCATTTCGATTCCTTCAGAATATCTCATCAAACCTTGTGTAAAGATAGATGCGACTGGTCCTTTAGTGCTTTTAGTAAGATCTTTAGCGGCTTCTACTCCACCTGACTCAAGAGCATCTTCTACTTTAATCAACAATTTCTTCGTGTTGGTCGTAGATAGGTTCAACGTGATGATTCTTTCCAAAGCAACCGCTAGACCCAAGATCAAACAGATCAATACTGGAGTCATGTAAAGAGGATCACCTTCGATGAACTTCTCTTTTACAACTTGGTGGAAACTTAGCTCCTCTGCGACGATCTCGTCATCTACAATTGTGGGAGATGAAGCAGGCTCAACTGCTACTGTGGTTGTTTCTTCTTGTGCTGCGGTCTCTTCTGCCTCTTGTGCGTTAGCAAAAACAGGTGCGAATAGGATGCCTGCAAGCATGAACAAAGCGATTAACTTTCTCATAATGTGGATTTTAAATAGACTTTTGATAAAGGTTAAATGGTTTCTACTCTAGAATCGAGTTTTAAAGTTATCATTTTTTAAATTCAAAAAACAATCGACTCTTTTAGAATTTTGTGAAAAATCAGGCTTATATCTCAGGAATAAGCAAGCTTTTACACGAACGGAAATATTTCCTTTTCCTCTGAAAAAGACACTTTCCTCCAAAACTCGAACGTAAGGTTCTTATTTTTTCGCAGAAAGAAAAATTAAAATGTTACTGAGTGGGTAGCTTTTTTCTAATTAATCGGAATGTCCTGATTAATTGGTTTTTACATTTTATAGAAATGGAGCAAAATCCCTTCAAATCCTTTGTGGTGCTACATAAACAATAGAAAAACCATATACTAGCACCTGTTTCTTTTCTAAGTAATAGCCGAAAATAATTTTGTTAATATTCCGTAATGACCCATTCTAATTAGAAAATCACCTCTCACATTTATATGAAATTTGTATCACTTGGCTTTTACTATTTTTCATCATGCTTCCTTCCTTAGCTAAAAACTCCAAAAAAGCGATTTCCAGTTAATGCTATCTTAGTATACCTTTATCGCATGCCCATCTCTTCTTTATCTTTAAGACACTCATCTAATCCAAAACTTGCAAAAGCTGTACAATCGCTGAACTCACTATTG
>Ga0123337_10001669_pt1 | contig 27698 bp, 25 predicted proteins | sample frozenSSSSmetaG_FD_89792 | JGI IMG/M metagenome (GOLD analysis project Ga0123337, IMG submission 89792) | Glacier valley bacterial and archeal communities from Borup Fiord, Nunavut, Canada, to study Microbial Dark Matter (Phase II) -... | ecosystem: Environmental > Aquatic > Freshwater > Ice >...
AACGACACCTCTCCCGCCCCCTTCACGCAACAAACAAACCTCACCTCCACCCCCCTCCCCTCCCTCTCAGCAATCCCCCCCACCATCCCCATCAACGGATTGACCCCCAGTTCACCTGGTCGATGCTGGCGATGAAGACTTTATGAAGGTTCCAAATAGCTCTTAGCAAGGGCTCGATGCTGTTCAGGACAGACTCACGGGATCTCGTGGTTCCGAGGCTGTGGGCTCGCTGTGGCTGGTTCGGGGAGGGGTGACGGCATGGGTGGACATGGGAGGCGGAGACGGATTGGACGCAGAGAGCGAAAGAGGGCATCGATGGGATATAGCTCGAATCAGAGGCAGAAGTCTATTTTGTAAATGCCACGCTCTGGACGATGGGATGTGGAGAATGTGGAGGTTGACTTGCGAGGTAGTATCGATGGCGGCTGGAGCCATCATGGTGTTGACGGAAGTCGGAGGATCAAAAAGAACAAAGTCGACAAGCAAATTAATTATTGTTGGATTCACGCTTTGCGTCTGAGAAGGTGGCATTTGAGTGATGAGAAGTTTAAAGGGAATAGATCTCAAAAGACCGCAGTGGCATGCTCAAACGCTGCCCAAAGTTGAAGATGCATTTGGATTTGGTTTCCCATTATCTTATTCCAAAATGCCACTCTTCTGTGTCCCAGTGACTGATGACATCGAACGCCCTCTCCATACTCTAGCCCAAGCCAAAACATTCATAATTTATCATACGTAATCATACAACTCTCCTCCGCATCTCCTCAGCAACGGTATCGCGGAAGAGCGCAGATATCATACCGCATCTCCATTCTTTTCAATGATCCCATTCAACTCATCCCTTAGATGATCTTCCCCACCTCCGGCTTCGCCCTCCGATCCAAAATCTCATCCACAATCCCCAAAGTCCGCGCCTCCTCCGCACTCAAAAACTTATCCCTCTCCATCATCAACTCAATATCGTCCAACGTCCACTCCTTCCCCGTCTCCACCACCTCCCCATCCTCTCCCCTCCTCGTCAAATGCCTCCGGTAAATCTCATTCAGGCTCTGCCTAACCCTCAGAATCTCCGTCGCATGGATCGCAATATCTGACGCTTGTCCGAAATACCCTCCACTCGGCTGATGGATCATAATGCTCGAATGCGGCAGACAATATCTGTGTCCCTTATCGCCGCCACAGAGTAGCAGGGAGCCCATTGAGGCGGCCTGCCCGACGCAGACAGTGTGGACGGGCGAGTGGATATAGGTCATTGTATCGTAGATCGCCAGGCCGGCCGTGACGGAGCCGCCGGGCGAGTTGATGTATAGGGTTATTGGTTTCGAAGGGGCGTCGGATTCGAGGAAGAGGAGCTGGGCGACGATGGAGGCGGAGAGGGTGTCGTTGACTTCGCCATTCAGGCAGATGATGCGCTCTTGCAGGAGCTTGGAGAAGATGTCGGCTACAGGCGGATTAGCTGGTGGGTCGTATAATGAAGCTTCGGCACCTACATGTCCTCCACCCTCCGCCCTGTTGCTGTCAGTCAGGTACATAGCTTCGTCTCAATGGCTGCTGCTCACTATTGTCTCGGTGATGAAGGGCACTGGCGTCCAGGCCTGAGGTTGATGTGCGGACGAGGAGTTGCTCGAATATGATCTTGAAGCTGCGCGAAAGGCATTGCGCGCCGTAGCACGAGCTATTCGTAATGGCAACATGTTGAAGTTGTTTGTGTCGAGCTTCAAGAGCTCGGCGGTGTTGCTGTGGATTGACCTGGAGATTCGGCGATAGGAAGACGCGGCGCAAACCGACGATACGCGCGCAACTCGCTTCCCCAAATTTTATGCCCGCCTCAACATCGCCAACGTCACCTTGTGGATGCGTATCCCGACAGACCTATGTGATGCGCAAGTTCCTGGTCGCAAGGCCAAGTCGCGCTGTACGACGCATTCCTGCGAAGATCCGACAATTACAGCCTCTCGAAGCCTCCAGAGACGCCGAGAGCGATGCGTTCCTGGCGGAGTACTTGGGGAATCATGGCTTCGATAGTTCTGATCTGAGCAAGACCGGAGATTTCGGGGAATGGCCAGACGATTTCGATGATGGACAAAATTTGAATGATATGTGGCATGCGCCGCCAGAGCAGGATGGGCAAGGCGTGAAATCCAGTACTGAGGGGAGCAGCAACGTGGATCCCTTCGCTGTCTTCGACATCGACCAGAATAAACCCAAAGTCCAGGCGCCGCCCCAAAACATCTGGCGTTTAGGTAGCAAGAAGCCCTCGATGCAGCCGGCCATCACCAAGTCAGCGATCTGGAAACCACAAGTCGACGGCGCTTCTAAGACCAATGCCACACCTTTGAAGACCAACTCGCAAAATGGTTTCCGTATTTTGTTTTTTATGAGCAAAGAAGAGGCCGAGTCCTACCTGACGCGCCAGCGTCGAGAAAACCTACAGAGGAAGGGTTATCATGCCGAAATTCCGACCAAAGAAGAGATTGTGGAGATAGAAAAATCGATCAAGGTGTCGGAAGACGAGGGCAAGGCCTCTCTGGACCACCAGCGTCGAGAAAATCTACGGAGGAAGAAGGGGAGTTATTATATCAAAATTCTGAAAATAGAGGAGATTGAGGAGATGGAAAAACCGGCCACGCCAGATACGGCTACAGACTCGACTCCACCTATACCCTCGTCCGAAGCTTCCCAAGCAGAAGAGAAGATAGGAACACATTCGCCAGATCCATCTACGGATGCAACGCCACCTAGGCCCTCCTGCGAACCTCCTCCAACAGAAACACACTCGCCAGAACCATCAACAGGCGCAACACCACATAGCTCCTCCGTCAAAGCCTTTCCATCCATCTCCTTTCCCACACCCCGCCAACGCGCTCTTCTTCCTCTCTCACCTCTGATGGCACCGTCAAACATCTTCTGGTCTACACTCCACGAACCCAAACAACGGCCATCAGACACCCCAACCCCCTTCCAACAAAAACTGAGCAGAAACCCCTATGCCCGCATCCTCGCCTCGCCCGTCCGCATGTGCGGCCTAACCCGCGCCCAGCTGCCCCGCGCCTTGCTGCAATCCTTCGAGCTTCTCGTCCACCCCACCAGCGGCGAACCTTGGTACCTGCCCCGCGACCTCAGCAGTCCCGTGCCGCGCAGTCAGCTCTCCGAAGGCGAGACGAACAAGCGGATCAGGTTGAACCCGCGCCAGTACGTTTTAGCCCGGAAAGACTTGCTAGAGGGGTTCGTCACGGGGCAAAGCGGGTTCGCGGGCCAATGGACGGCTCTTGTGCATCGGAATCTGAAACACGAGAAAGAAATCGAGATGAATCAGATTAGATGGCGAAGCGACATGCAGGATTTTGTGCTGAAGCTCTTGAGGAAGAGGATTGTGGAGGAGTTAGTGAATATATTTAAGAGGGAACGGGGGCACTTGGCGTACGCCAATGATTGGAATACTGTGGTTAAAATAAAGCAGATGGGTGCTATACTGTGGGTGGGTAGTCCGCAGGCGGCTGGACCGAGCGTATCGGATTCTGAGGGGAACGAGCAAAAGCCTTTGGAGAAGGGGAATGAAGAGACAAAGACGCGTCAAAATACCAATCCAGCTGCCATTGACGCCGATGGTCCTGGCTTCTTCGCAACAGTGTCCAATCCGCCCTTTTGGACCGAAAAGCGTCCGCTCCACAACCTTGTCAAACTTCTTGGTCAGGAAGAAATCGATAATCTGAGAGCACAGATCCCATCCATTGCTCGTACAGAGTTTACCGTGCTGAAAAATAAGCCGAAGGCGCTGAAGGTGCAGTTGATGTTGTGGAAGCTGCAGGGATATCTGGCACCATTTGAAGATGCGGAGGAGCAGGAGACGGAGGATGCATCAGATAAGCATCACGGTGATGATGATTCGGAATTGGAGGCAGAGGACAACTGGAACCAGAATCAGTCAGATGAAGGCACTGTTTCCTGGAGGCCTGTGTAAATCATCCATCCATTGTATAAAGTACCATAACGACATATAGAGAATATATTCATGATCCCAACCTGATATGATAGAAGCATCTCCTTTACAGATCCAGAAGCCAGAGCCGCAGCTCAATCGGGATTACTCCTTATTAAGCTTCTTACATAATCTTCGCGGACTTGTTTACGAAACCGCTCTAACCACAAATAGCATCGATCTTCCGGCACATGTGACACCGGCTCTTGGCGAGGATGCGGGGCCTTACACCCATCTGACTCTCTTGGAGATTCAGACATCTCCATTTCAGAGCCTTTTTCGATTGAATTTTCTTCTTGGACCTCGGCGACGGATTCACGGAGCAAGAACACGATTCTTTACGCAAAGAGATTAAACTTGAGGAAGCAAGGACGAAGCAAGCATTCGCGTGATCCAGCTCAACGGTTGCATAAAGGTATGTACGCCGATTCCCTGCTATCAGAATCGCAGGCATATCGCATTTCTTCTCCATACTTCAGAGCTGATATATCCCGCCAGTTATCCTACCGTAAACCAGGACCTCTTCACGATGGCAGAGCAAGCTGTAACAATCGAAGAATTAACCCACACCTTTCCTGACGGTTACCCCGTTTACATGAAGAAATGGCGTCCTCTCCACTCTCCGCCCGTCGCCAAGCTCGTCTTCGTCCACGGCTACGACGACCACTGCAATAGATACTACTCCCTCTTTCCGACGCTCGCCTCTCGCGGCATCGCCGTCACATCATGGGATCAACGGGGCTGGGGACGCTCTGCTCGCACGCCCTCTGAGCGTGGTCTTACTGGCCCTACCTCACTAGTCATCTCCGACATCGTCCACGTCGTCAAGAGCGAGCTCAGCGACATGAAAATCGAGAACGATGCCGCTGCCGCACCCGTCTTCCTCATGGGCCACTCCATGGGCGGCGCAGAAATATTGACCTTAGCAACCAGCTCCGAGGCCGAAGGCCTAATGCCCAAAATCCGCGGCTGGCTACTTGAGAGCCCACATATAGCCTTGGTGCCGAGTCAAGAGCCGTCCGCCCTCAAAATCTTCGCTGGTCGGGTCGCGGGACATGTGCTCCCGAAATTCCAACTCAAGCATAAGATACCTGCTACTGAGCTCACGAGAGACCCGGAAGTCGTTGCGTCTCTTGAAAATGATCCATTGCTGGTATCGACGGGCACATTACAGGGGATGGCTGGGCTCCTCGACCGCGCGGCGGATCTGTCGAGTGGGAAACGGAAGCTCAACCCCGGCGTGAAGAGCTTATGGCTCGCGCAGGGTACCGCGGACGCGGGCACGAGTTACGAGGCAAGCAAGACGTGGTTCGAGAAGAATACGAAGGATGTTCCGGATGCTGAGTTCAAGACATATGAGGGATGGAGCCATCAGTTGCATGCGGATCTTCCGGACAACCGCGACGTTTTTGCGAAGGATGTCGGCGATTGGATTTTGGCGAGGGCGGGGGGGCCTCCGGAGGAGACAGTACCGGATTCTGAGGTGCCCCTTGTCCCGACGTCGGAGCCAGCGAGTGAGGCGACTGCGGTGGAAGTACATGGGTTGCTGGGGACAGAGAAGGAGGATAAGGCGGTGGCGAAGTTGTAGTATACCCCTTTTTCTTTGTTGCTTATTGCTGAACGATATTTTACTTTCATTGAAGAGTCTGCTTTCTAATCGACGGCGAGACTTCCTGCTCTAGGAACCTAGCTATCTCATGATACATCCAACAGTCTTATCTTACAGACTTACATAAGATGAGTCCTTTGCTTCGTAGGCAGGTCTTCATCTGGAAATCTCGGTCCATGGCGTTTGTCATAAATAGCGAGAGCTAGGTTTCGACTCATGCTGCGAATTCGAAAGCTTGATTAAGGCACTGGCGTTGACAATGTGTGGCTCTGGTGCCCACTGACAAAGGGCGTATAATCTATGTAGATACCTGGCTATAAGCGTTGATTCATACACAGCTTGGATAATGAATGGCATTTATATTTCAATTCAATGGAACTGCTGGTAATTAAGAAATCTGTAATCATGGTGATGGTGATGGTGATCATATAAATGATACCTTGATGGCTTGGTATGTATCCTCGGCTCCATTCCGCAATTCCGCTATTCGAGATAATTCCTTCAACGTTGTCGCGAAACATTTATATTTCATGTCTCTATCAAGCAAAATGTCCACCGCGGTCCCACGCCAGAGCATCAGAACATATCGCGCTGCGCGTAGATCATGCCCATCATGCTTCTTCCGATCATATAGTCCCTATGTCTTCAAAGGTTTGCCTTCCCTTTCCTGTTTCCTCTCCTATTTTCCAATCCCGCTCTGGTTCTTGTCTCCTTCCACCAATCTTCATCGCACATACTAACTTTCGCACTCAGAGAACGACATAGTCCTCCTCCAAAAGAAATCCGATTCTACCGCCACTCCCATCCTCTCGCGCCCTCTCAATCCTGCCTCCGCCATCAACGTCTCCCGCGGCAGCATTCCCCATTCCTCCATCATCGGGCGCCCTATCCGCGGCATCGTCAAGGACAAAGCAAAGAAAGGCGAGTACCGCCTCTTCCAGCCAACATTAGGGGAGTATGTCACTTTGACTCCCAGGATCGTTACGCCGGTGAATATCCCAATATCCTGACAGGCCTGTTTCTATTGGGACTGGATTCAATGTGAAGGCCAATGCTGATCAGCACCAGTAGGTATACCCAGCGGACGCGAACCTGATCGTTTCATTGTTGGACATCCATCCCTCCCCACCCCGCGACACCGACGACCTCTCCCAGCCGCTCGAGATCTTCGAGGCAGGCACCGGCCACGGCGCGCTGACGCTGCACCTCGCCCGCGCGATCACCGGCTTCAATCCCGCGCCCCCGTCCCTCCCAAGCGCAGAGTCTCCTGATTTCGAGGCCCAGCAAGACGCTTATCAGGAGTACAGGAAGACGCGGAGAGCGGTCGTGCAGAGCCTGGATATCAATGCGACGCATAGCAAACATGCGCAGGGCGTGGTGAGGACGTTTCGTCAGGGCATCTATGCGCACTGTATCGATTTTCACGTCGGCACCATTCCAGGGTATTTGGAGGCGCGGCTGGAGGCGCAGGGACAGGAGGAGGGGGGGGAACCGGAGCCCTTCCTTGAGCATGCCATACTGGATCTCCCAGATGTACACAGGGTCTTGGATGTTGTTGGGAAAGCATTGAAACCCAATGGGCTGATGATAGTCTTCTGTCCGAGCTTGACGCAGATTATCTCATGTGTCCAGACAGTGAAGGATAATCATCTCCCGTTTATCTTGGAGACTACGCTCGAGATTGGACAGGGTGCTGGTGTGGGGGGACGGCAGTGGGATGTCCGGGCGATGAGGGCGAGGGCCGTTGTTAGGAAGGAAGAGGAGAAGGGAACGCAGGGAGAGACTGAAGTGTCTGAGACTGAGAGCACTGCCACAGTTACAGAGACTGAGAGTCCTGAAACAGTTGCAGAGGTTGTAGAGACGGCAAAGGAGGACGTGGAAGTTGAGGCGCCGAAGGCGGAAGAGGAGGGCTGGAATATGGTATGTCGCCCCAAGGTGGGCACAAGAGTTGTGGGAGGCGGATTCTTGGGTGTTTTCAGGAGATTAGAATGGTAGGACATTGGAAAGTTGGATGGATATGTAGGAATATTGTATCTATACTGTATTTGTACAACATGTAACATCTTACACATTTACAAGTCGTTTACTTTTCGTGGAAACTGAGAGCTCTACGAGGTAAATGGGGTATAAAGACAATACAGACGTGAGCATTGATACATCAGACGCTGCAACCTAGCATTTACATGTTCTCTCAACTAAAACCCGCAACTTGCCAGGCTGATCTGGAATATCAAGATTCAGGGGTCGCAAATCCAAATAGCCAATTGCTGTCTTCTCTACTCTTGCTGTCGTTCCTCTCATTGTTATGCCCAACCTTGTCCTCATTCATTGGTTTCTCGTCGAAGAGTGATACTGTGCCATACACATAACCATGTCCTGTTTGCTGACTTACCCATGCCTTCTTTGCTGGAAAATTTCTTGCAAGATCATCCATGTAACTTGGTAGTTCATGAGGCAGACCTTTATGAACTATGTGATCTTAAGAATTGTAAGCATATATCCTATGCTAGAAACGGTATTCCCTCAGGAAATAAAGAACCATATTATACTGATATCAAAGGTCACTATTTCTGTGCTTCACTAATGCAGGTTATTTTCGATACGTTTTATCTAGCGTAGCAGACGCAGAAATTTTATATTCGCGTCTCTGTTCTGTAACTCTGCTCTATCGCTATCGAACATGAAACATATTATGACTGCATAGAGCCTATAATATTATCCTGAAATTGCCAGCCATATCTATAATATATCCATATGAGGGGTATCTTTACCTTCTTTCAGCCACCCTATTATCTACACCAGCACATACAGTGAGCAAATCATGCTCAGTCCCAGTATCATGCTACACCAAAACGCCGCGTTATTCAACACCCTCTTCCCCCTTACCCACCTCGTCCGCTGGATCATCACGATTGGGAGCTGGCTCATCTGCGCGAGGAACCCGTAGCCGCGGATCTTCTTTGTGATGCATGCCATCACAATCTCATGTCCGATCGCAGAGATCAGGAATGTGATGAGCGTCGCCATGGGCCGGCCGATATGTGGACGCGAAGCGCTATACACATGTCGCCGGAAGAAGTGGTGGACGGGGATATTCCACTCGCGACTGAACTCAAGCCAGTCCGTGCTGTTCCACCAATCGCTGTAAAAGTGGCGGTCGGCGAAGCATGTCATCTCGGCGAAGGCCCCCAGGACATACTCAAAGATGACGAGGAAGACGAGGAGGAAGGTGATCATAAACGGGAACAGCAACATCGAAATGCTTTCGGCGAGGACCAGCATTGTGTCTGATGCGGAGGAGGCGGTTTGGATGCGTATCGCTGAGACTTGGAGTACGGGAAGGATGAACTCCTCCGAAGTGATGGTCAGGAGGAAGATGACGCCGAAGACGGCGAGAACCTTGTAGGCGAGCTGGTCCCAGCGGATGTGAGACGTGCGCGGGTATTCGAGCTCATAGCAGAGAGTGGGGCAGAAGATGAAGTCAATGTAGTTGCGCCAGGTGAGGTTCTTTGGGTAAGTTTGGTTGCCTAGTGGAGAGACGAGTTCGAGTGCAAGATCCTCTCGCACGTGTGCCAGCTCCGATTTGTCCTCTTCCTGTTTCTCTTCTGAGAGGCGTTTTCCATTTAATGCTGGAGTATGGCCCGCGTCTGGGTATTGGTATGCTGGCTCTTGAGACGTTGTATTCGGTTGGTCAAGGGCTTTCAGACGTCTCTCGGCCTCGCTGAGGTGTCCGTTGTAAAAAGAATACGAGTGCATCTTCATTAATAGTGTGAGAGTGTGGAGCACGAGGAAGACTTGCGCCGTCCATGTCCACTCGAAATGGAAGGGCACTGCTACCCATATTGAGAACCAGAATGCCTGGTATAAGCTCTGAATGATCACTCCAGTATTCTTCCATCGAAATATGTTGGTGCGTCGGAATAACTTTTGCAGCGGTAACGAGATGCTTGTAGTCGCAACCATCAGGAAGTCCGCAATAGCCAATTCCCAAGTATTCACTGTGAACAGCTGCCAAATTTCGTATCTGAAGGGATGTCCCGTATCCTTCGTATTCCGCAACATCGTTGTTATAGCCATGATAGCCAAACCAATCCAGAAGAGGACGAAGAATCCTTGAAAATCTCGATATTCGCTATCACGATCGAAATGTGATACCCGTGAGGCATATTCTATGGTGGGGAAGAGCCGCCTCCTACTCTCCGCTCGCAGCTGTTTGCGCGTGGTCGAAACGACCTTGACAGATGGAGGAGCATCTGCGGGTACTGGCGTCGAACGTCCACTGCAAGTTGTTAGAAGGGCTAGAATCCTAGGATAGATCATTTACCTCGTCTGAGCAGAGCTTGTCCCTGTTTCCGCACGTTCCCCGGCTAACCCCTCTGAACTTTTCGTCCTCAACACCTGAGGATTGCTCGGCTTGACAGCTCGAGGTCGCAGAATATGATCATTGTCGTCATTGATATGTGCACTGGTAGACCCAGACATCCTGTTTATGTGAGAGAATAGCCCAGTTCAAGCTGTATATCCTCCCTAGCTATAGCAACATGAGAAGCTCATCTGAGCCGCTGCATCTCAACACGGAGAGAGTTCCAGCGGATGCTTGTGAAGCTATTTATGTTCCATCGACGGATTTAAAGCTGATCACAGTGAAGTGCCATGCAAAGCTTGTGGCTGTAGAATCAATATATACATGTAAGAAGTGTCCCGAGAATTATACTAGAAGAAGTGGTGAACGTTGGAATTTGGACGTTGAATATGTATGCATGTATGTATGTATGTATGTATGTACGTATGTAGGTAGATAGGCAATGCGAGCCAGATCGTGGCGAAATGTTACTACGACATCATAGACCACTCGGCGACATGTGTGTGGCGCAGTCAATAGATTTGTCAGCCACAGCTCTCCAGCCACAGCTCTCGATGATTGGTTCCTGGATTTAGTGAGCAACCCCAATGTTCATTGGAGTCGCATCACCGAGTGAAAGGTGTTGCTTCCTTTATGACCGCGAACAGCTCTTCCTACCTTCCTACCTTCCTACCTACAATCGACTGCTGTTTTTTCGATGATAGCTTAAACATCTTAGCATCGACGACTTCAATTTTGGCTTGCTACAGGAGACCTGCTCTACGCCCCAGATCGGGGTCTCCGAAGCCAGAATGAGTTCTTGTAGGCAACGAAATGCCCCTCGACGATGCGGCTCATGCTGACAAGACCACAGTGAAGCAATTCATCCGCAATGTTCGCGCATCGAAAACCATCGCTGATGAGCGGGCTGTCGTGCAGAAGGAGAGTGCAGCGATCCGAGCAAGCTTCAGGGAGGAGAGCGGTGATCACAATGTTCGGTTCGTCATTGATCGAATGCAGCAATACGAATCATGAGCTGACCCGAATCGCCCTTTAGGAGGAACAATGTAGCCAAATTACTATATCTCTTCACACTCGGCGAGCGGACACATTTCGGACAGATAGAATGTCTCAAGCTGCTGGCATCCCCCCGGTTTGCTGATAAGAGATTGGGATATCTGGGGACCATGTTACTGCTGGATGAGAACCAGGAAGTTCTGACTTTGGTCACGAACTCTTTGAAGAACGACTTGAACCACTCAAACCAATATGTTGTTGGTTTGGCACTCTGCACGCTGGGAAATATTGCGTCTGTCGAAATGTCGAGAGACTTATTCCCTGAAATCGAGAATCTTATATCAACAGCAAACCCATACATTCGAAGGAAGGCAGCGTTATGTGCAATGCGGATATGTCGCAAAGTGCCAGACCTTCATGAGCATTTTGTTGAAAAAGCTGCCAATCTTCTGTCGGACCGAAACCATGGCGTTCTGCTGTGCGGCTTGACATTAGTAACCAGCCTTTGCGAAGCGGATGAGGCCGAGGGCGGTGAGGAAGGCATCGTTGAGAAGTTCAGGCCGTTAACTGCTCAGCTTGTACGGACATTGAAGGGACTGGCCAGTTCTGGTTATGCACCGGAACACGATGTCACTGGTATCACGGATCCTTTCTTGCAAGTTAAGATTCTGCGCCTGCTGAGAGTTCTTGGACGTGGAGATCCGCAAACAAGCGAGCAGATCAACGATATTCTGGCACAGGTGGCTACAAATACCGACTCGTCGAAGAATGTGGGAAATTCAATTCTTTACGAAGCAGTCTTGACAATTCTCGACATCGAGGCAGATTCAGGTCTGCGTGTCCTTGGTGTCAATATCCTGGGGAAGTTCTTGGCCAACAGAGACAACAATATCCGCTATGTGGCATTGAACACTCTGATCAAGGTTGTGGCGATTGAGCCAAATGCAGTGCAAAGGCATCGGAATACGATTCTAGAGTGCTTGCGGGATCCTGATATCAGTATCAGACGGCGTGCTCTCGACTTGAGTTTCACGCTTATCAACGAAAGCAATGTCAGAGTTCTGATTAGAGAGTTGCTGGCGTTCTTGGAAGTTGCAGACAACGAGTTCAAGCCAATCATGACCAGTCAGATTGGTATTGCAGCAGACAGATTTTCCCCTTCAAAGAGGTGGCACGTGGATACGATGCTGAGAGTTCTCTCCCTTGCTGGAAATTACGTCAAGGAGCAGATTCTCTCATCATTCATCCGACTTGTCGCGACAACTCCCGACCTGCAGCAATACGTGGTTCAAAAGCTGTACGCAGCCTTGAGAAAAGACATCACACAGGAAGCCTTGACTTTGGGAGGCGCATGGTGTATCGGTGAATTTGGGGACCTCCTCCTGAAGGGCGGAAACTACGAGGAGGTTGAACTCGTTCAAGAAGTCAAGGAAAACGAAGTCGTTGATCTCTTCTCAACAATTCTCAACAGCAGCTATGCAACGCAATCAGCCAACGAATACATCATCACCGCGTTGATGAAGCTCACCACCAGATTCGCGGATCCGGCTCAAATCGAAAGAATACGCAAGATTTTGGCGAGCAACTCGAGAAGTTTGGATGTTGAAGTCCAACAGCGTGCAGTTGAATATGGCAATCTATTCGGGTACGACTCTATCCGCCGCGGTGTCCTAGAGAAGATGCCACCACCACAAATCAAGGAAGAATCACGAGTCCTAGGCGAAGCGGCCAAGAAACCAAAGAAGGTCGGCGCTGCCAACCGCAAATCTGTATCCGCGAAGAAGACCGCGGAAGAAGATCTTCTCTTCGACCTGATGGGCGACGAAAACGCCCAACCCGCCGTCGACCTCAGCGCCACCATCAGTGGCCAGAATAATACCGACCTCCTCGCAGACATCCTCGGCGGAACTAACATATCTTCTCCTGCCCCACCTTCCTCAAGGCCTCAAAACAACGTGAACGACATTATGAACCTCTTCGGTCCCTCCGGCGGCCAGCCTCCAGCGCCTGCACCAGCACAAGCATCACCTGCTGCTGACCTGTTCTCCAGCCAGTCGGCCACTCCAGTGGCACCAACACCACCCCCTGCAGGCGCGCTTCCGTGCTATAATAAGAACGATCTTAATGTTACGCTACAGGTGCAGCGGAATGCGGAGGGAGTGGTGCTGGTGACGGCACGATTTAGTAATACGAGCTTCAGCGAGGGGAAGAGTAATGTGGGATTGCAGGCGGCGGTGCCGAAAACGCAGAAGCTGCAACTGAATGCTATCAGTCAGAGTGAGCTTGGACCTGGTCAGGAGGGCTTGCAGAGTATGAGGGTCAGTGGGAGTAAAGGGGTAAGTTATCCATTTTCCATGCTGGAAGTGCGAGCGGTGCTAACTGGTGTCATAGCCGCTGCGGTTACGTCTTAAGATCTCGTATACGACTGCAAGTCTGGGGAGTATAACAGATCAGGTTGATTGGTCGGAGTCGAGGTAGATAGACGTATAGAGGTAGAGGGATGCGGGAGTGGCATGTATGGGTATGTTAAGGCAATGTGGGTATGTGGGTCGAGCGGGAATGGTAGCATTATCAAGCAAGCAAGCACGTCATGAATCAATCAAAATGGCAAAGTTAGAACGCATCCATGGGTGCTAATTGATGATGATAGCACCGGTGATGTTGATCTATGGAACTGATGGAGGGCATAGACAGAAAAATACGAAGCTAAGACACCATACTTTGCTTCATGCATCGCGGGTTTTGTGATGATGCTTCCCTAAAATTTAGCTACCATTGTAGTTAGACCTCCTTTCAACTTCACTTTAACGTATCTGAAACTACGCGTTGTATAAAACCACTCCTCTGTGCCCTACTCACCATTTCAAGCGACAGCCAGGGAAAATAGAAGACATCAGATCATGACTTGGGCTTGTGTCTACTCTTATACAAGGCATGCCTTTTCCGTGCCTATCTCCATTTATTGACAGAATCCAACTACAGGCAATCGTGATGTGAGATAGTACAATTCTCAAATTCCAGCCACAAGTATAGCGATAAGTTCGCGACAGAGCTGGTGCAGATCCAGCATCTGGACAATAAGAGATAACAATATGGAATGAAAGAACTTAGTTCAGGTCCGCCGGGCAACTTGAGAGGAACTTGAGAGGAACCAACGGTGTGATATTGGCAGGAGAGGGACAATGACATGAGATTGGTCTTTGAGCAGCTCCTCCTTGGCAATTGAACCCCAGGAACCATTATCTGTACCTGTCTATGAGTTCGGACTACTGCTACCCAGTTGGTCGCCTGCTTCTACCCTGCTTACAAGTTACATTTGTTCCTTCAACTGATTGCCCCACAGGAAGTCTGGATGAATCCAGGTGATATTGGCCAGTATCCTGTGCTGATCTCGAGCCTTGTGTCTGAATTCCTGGTACACTCAAAATCGACAGAGACAGAATCGACGGAGAACGAGGCCGTTCGATTTCTCTGTCAAATCGTTTATCTAGTCACACTATCACATCTCCATTACAGGGACAAAATGTTTCTGCCTCGAGGCTGTTTCGAAACATCGTCGCTGATTGGTCAGATGAGGTCTGGGCAGAAGCCGAGAGTCTGGGGAAGGCGGCTGCAATAACGTCGGTATGCCTCGCCATGGGCGCTTGAGACGGCGACGAGGCGGTGATATTGACTGGCCGTCGAATTCTCTATACATAGCATGTTGAAGAGGCTGAGCGAAGTGAGTTGTGATATCGAGGACGCATGAGGTTCTGTCTCGATATCTCTCTCCTATACCGGGCGTCGGCAGAGCGATGCTTTGCATGAGGTCGTTGGCAAAATCCCATTGGATAGACCAGAGACGTGTATGTGATGTGGACCGGAGGCGAGCTTCTGAATGACCACTCGTTCCATCTCTATGGCTCCATATTGCGTCGCGTTTCAGCGCCATGCTGCCCCGCTGATCAGGTGAAGATCGGATCGATCAACTGCTGGAAGCAGCAAGCAGCAAGCCACCGCTACTCGTACCAGCTGTTCAAGCAACAAGAGGAAGGTATTCTGTGCTGCAGAGGTACCGCCACAGCCAGATTGAGTCGTGGATGCCGTATCCGTCGTATACCTCGCAGTACAGCTGTCTCTTTCTGGCCACTACTACTACTACTACTACTGTGCCCCTCGAAGGACGTCAGCTGTGGTCGTATACGCTAAAGGCTACTTGGACGACACTCAGATCTACGAGCAAGTCACGAAGTCACCTCTCGCCTTTCTCGACCTACGATTGGATACAATGGCCACAGACCTCGCAGCCCCCCGCGTGTTCTTGGTGTTTCTAGTCGCCGTCAACCCCTGCGGACGCAGTCCACTATGCCCCTCTCTTTGATCACAGCCGAGAGACGGAGGTACATAAGTATCTAGGTACGTACCTAGGTATCGTCTCAAATGCATTCTATCAGATGGATGTGATTGTGAGGACTGTAGCCCCGCCATCGATTGGCCATGCGGGGAAAGACCGTTTGAAACGCTGGCGCGTAACGGGCATGGGACAAACCAAACCGTCAAATAATTGGCAAGACGGTCATGGCATAGAGGGAGGAGATGAGAGCTGTCTCAGTTTGTATGGATGTGCCTTTCACCCTCTGGCCCACGGATATGATTGAGGCTATGTGGTGTGTTCAAGGTACAAACGGAGTATCTAACTTGCACGGTACGGGACGGCTAGGGGACCGTTGATATGCCTCATGCCATGCCTCATGCCATGTCTCATGCCTCAGGCGTAAATGCATCCTGAGATGTATGCACTACTGCTGCGCTGATACATGCATAGAGTACGCAATGTACATACCTTGAGAGATATGGAAGGCTCCACCCCCAGCCTACGCATACAATGCGCGCGTCCTCCTGATCTGATGGTGGATCGAATACTCTTGCAGTGGAGACAGATCGAGGGTAGGGTCAGGTCACCTAGGTCCACGGGTTGGACTGGACGGATGTGGTCAACTATCCGGAACGGCTGTCTCCTGCATATGGCGAGCGATGGCAGAATGTGATGCCCATGATGCCCAGGATGCCCAGGATGCCCAGGATGCCCAGGACAGACTACGGGCTGCTACAGAGTGGTACTGAGCAGCTTGTGCCTATCATGACGTTCCTGCATGGTGATTGAACGCTCTTCATCTGGAAGACTGCTACCCCTCCTCTCCTCTCCTCTCCCCTCCACCCCGTCCTTCCATCTCGTCCCTCCATGTCCTCCTCCCCTCCTTCTCGCAGTTGGAAAAGGAATCGACGGCGCCAGTGAGGGAGGGTAGGATGATGGACCATATTACTGTGAATCTGTGATATTGTGTGACGACTTCAGCAGATGTAAATAGCATCAGCAGTACGGTACAGTCTGTAGTAAGATGCATCTTGCGCAGCCTCGTCATACGAGGAAAGTGAGGCTGGTATATCATCAGCTCGCGAGCCCTCTCGTTCCTGATTCTCCATCTAACTCTTTTGTCTCTGGCAGCGCGCCAACGCCTCTTCCGCCCTGGAGATATCTCTCTCTCTCTCTTAGAGGAACTGAGGCCGGCTCCCAGCTTCCCAGCTTCCCACTCCACCAAGGCACTCTCGCCCCTTCGTCGACACGCAATTACCTTATACCACGGCTGTCGAGGGCGTTCTGGTCAGGCATCGGGCGAAGTAGGCTTAGTCGATTGGATACTCCAGCTGCACTCGAATCGACGTATCCGCTATTATTCGTGGTATTTGGTGTTCTTAGATCAGTTGGGTGTCAGTGCAGACACAGGTACATACATACATAGACGACTACCTCACCGCCACGTTCTGGGGACATATGTGCGCGGGAGGGGCCAACTCTGGAACGACCGTATAGACTTGCGGAGACCCTTCTCAGGCCATCGAGGACAACGCCGACGACGACGACAACGACGACAACAATAACAATAAACAAACAAGCAAGACTCTGTCTCTCCTGATCTGCATCTTTTACCCTTCATACCATTGGATTGCCTCTTCTTTCTCCTCTTCGTCTATCCGGCTGTTCAGACTCTTGTCTAGCTCGCCCCTTTGCAGTGCCTCACTTCGACCTTGTTCGCTGGTGGTCCATTCCCTTCTCATACCGCCCATTCACTGCCATACACATATACACACACATATACACAGCATTACCGATCCTCGACGACGACACAAGGCCTCTCTACATATTTCTTATACAGAGATTGGTCATCGACACAGCTTGCGAAGACCAACTCTCTCATTCCTGGCTAATACTCGTAAATCTCCATTTCAATTGGTCTCGGCTGCTTACCAAGCACGTCCCGTCGCCCTCTCCGTCGATCAGGGACAAGAAGCAACAGAAGCAACCAACTACTACTCTAATAGTCCTATCTCTCAACCTTCGACCTCTTCCGCCTTCTTTTCTTCTTCCACCTCATCCACGATATCCCTACATAATCGCCCCGCATCGCTACTCTCTTTCCTTTCTCCTCGCTCATTTTATAGACGGTCCGTTCTTTCCAGCGATGCAATAGCGATATACAGAGTGCCCGATTACGAGCATCTACGACTTAAACGATGGCTTTGCCTCTCCCTCCAGACCCTTACAAGGCGCTCGGCGTTGCGAAGGAAGCGACACTTGCCGAGATTCGAAGCGCGCATAGGAAGTTAGTCCTCAAATGTCACCCGGATAAGGTGCAGGATCCGACGCTGAAGGCGCAGAAAGCGGATGAGTTCCAGAAGGTGCAGCAGGCTTACGAACTGTTGAGCGATGATACGAAGCGTCAGGACTACGATGAAAAGATCAAGATGTTCTCATTACGCGATACCATGAGGTGTCCGATGCCCAAGACTGGCTCATATGCTGCTTCCACTCCTGCGGGGGTAACCGTGTTCGACTTCGAAATTAGAACGGCAGAACCACGATCGTCAAGGTTTAAGGGTGCGAGAGCACCATCACCAGTCAGAGTATATGCACATGGAAAGCCAAGGTCGTTTGAGGATGATCTTCCAACGAGAATGTTCGAGGCGGCGACAAGGAGTGCGAGGAAAACGGCAAGCTACGAGGAGCGAAAGAAGACGTCGTCAAAGGATGAGGAGAGACGAAGAAGGGCAGAGGAAGAGCGAGAGCGAGAGCGATGGGAGAAGGAGATGAAGAAGAAAGATCTCAGCGCTTCAAAGAAGTCTCGCGATAAGGAACGAAAGAAGGGTTCGGAGGAGAAGACAAGTCGCAGAACTGCCTACATCGTCGATGATGGTGACGACTCAGAGGGTGACCACCAACCACGAGTGCGAAAGTCGAGCAAGAAGTCCGACGAGAAGATTAGAACCTCTTCAGAAAATGTTCGGGCGGATGAGATTATCATCACAGATCGAACGCGAAAGTACGAGCAACACCAGGATACAGCTGCTCAATACATAACGAAGATGAAGGCTAAGTCTCCCGATGTCGAATTCCGACCCCGGCCAGTTCAACGAGCAGAGACATTTCAAGTCCCGCCTTATACCTCAAGGTATCCAGCATCTTCACAGCCGTACGTGGAAGAACCCGAAGAATATGTTCGTCGCTCATCTGCTCGGCCAATTTCTCGGAGAACTTCAGACGCACCCAGCCCACGTTCCCGCGAACCACCACGTACGTCCAGCGGCACCGAACCCTTCATCGTCACCGCCGAACCACCCTCAGCGCGAAAGCCATCCCTTCAATCGCACTCTTCCGCACCTCCCATCGTCCCCAACACGCACGAGCGCAAGGAGCCCCAGCGCTCCCACACGATCCAAACTGAGTACGTCCGCCGCCCCTCTGCTGCCGCCCCTCCGCCACTCCCTCGCGCCGCGACATTCAACGACAAAACGACCTCGCGCCCCAGTCATCTCCATAAATCTTTCAGATATAGTTCAGACTCGGCTAGCTCCGACTCCGACGAGGAAACCCCGTATGCTGCGCCTCGTTACGCAAGTTCGCCACCGCGCCACAAGGAACGTGCATCTAGCTCGACGCGGTATTTCGTTGAGAAGGGTCGCTCTGTGCCTGTCGTGCGCACAACTCACAGAAAGGTTATGCGCGATGGAGAGTTTGAGCAGGAGCGTAGCGAATCTCCACGCGGAACACCTAGACGGTCGGCCGAACGACCTCCGCTGACGCGCACACCTCCTACTTCTTCAGCACGACCCAACTCGTCGCGCGGACCGTACTACGGCGAGGAAGTCCCGATTGTGATTCCGGTACGACGAGGCCCACCAAAGAGAGATAGTGGTGGGAGTACGCATAGTACACCTAGAGCGCACGCGGGACCATATTTTGGCGAGGTGAAGTATGCGCCGCGCTATAGCCCGGAAGATGTCACTTATAGTGAGCATTATCCTAAGCATTATGGCAAGGGGGGTGAGGGGAGAGGGGATTATTATCCGAGTCCGAGAAGAGGAGAGGCTACTTATGCTTGAGCGAGCAGGCGTTGTGGCGATGGTGCGATATCCTCTGAGCCGTCTGGCTCAAGAAAGGCCTTGCAGCGACGCTGCCGCGAGATTTTGATACTTTTCCCTTTTTGTTTCTTCGATTCACGTGTATATGGACATAAATGATACAGTAACGACTTTTTATTACGACCTGGGAACGGAGACACTGTCGATGGAATGGGCCGCAGGAAGACTAGCTGGCACGCACGCATACAGACGGGACATTGGATGGTGTATGGATGGACTTTTATCTTGTTATGGCTGGTGTGGGTTCATCTATTGCTTGCCGCATCGGTCTGTTTTTGTTTTTTTGGTTGTACTTTGGTATTTTTGGGGGTATGGATCTCCTGGCTGCAACACCAGTGAGAAGGGAATGATGAGTTGTGGTTGGTATCGGGCGAAGTATGTGAGATTGAGAAGGGACGCAGTGACGGAGGCGATTCACACGAGATGAGATGTTGGAATAGAGAGGAGGATGAGACACCTCGAGTCGGAGCAGGTACTGCTCTGTGACTTTGATGAATGAATGAATGCATGATAAGACCGTACACACAAGCTTCGGCTATTCTCCCTTCTAGTGAAGTGCACATGAATAATAATATGAACGCTCTATACATAGTTTCACGATGTTACGAATCCACCGCGCCATATCGATATCGATGGGCCAGCCCAACAGTCCCCAGTCCCGACCGGCGACTCCCTACATTTTCCTTTCCCATATTCTTACAACCTAGGACATATAAATAGCCTATGAGGGTGCGCTATCCCATTTCTCATTTCTCATTTCTCAAGCTTCAGGAGTGAGGAGAAATTGAGCTACCTACAGACGAGGAAGCAGTTATGTTCTCTAGCACAACAACAACAACAACAACGTCCTGAGATTTCATCGTCTACCTTTTCATTTTAAATTAACTATGTGTCCAATTTGCGTTGAAATGGAATATCGCTCACTATCAAAACAACCAACTTGAGGCATATATTGTCTCTGATTTTGTTATAACAAATATATATATTTATTTATAAAATAGGCAATTAAAACACAATAAAAACAGGCCTGCTGGCCCAATGGCAAGGCGCTTGACTACGAATCAAGAGATTGCAGGTTCGATCCCTGCGTAGGTCATATTTTTTGAACTTAATTTTTGGCTTCGCTTGATTAACCAAAGCAAGCATGGTCTGGCTGAATCAGGGCGCTTGTACCTGGAGAGAGCCTTTGATATGGAATGCCAGCCAGTATGGCTGCAGAAGGCGAAAGGAGCACCGTAAACAATTCAGTGGTATCCATAACTAAACCTACAGCACGCTACATACTACACTTACCTACAGAACCCAAGGAAGACATCGCCGCATTCGTTTTCTCATGACAATCCCATTTCCAGCGCCTCTTTCCAGAGTGCTGTTTTTTAAGATGTTCCATCCGATGCTCCACGTCCAACGCCACTTTCCTCTCTCCTTCGCACTCTCTTCCAATTTTCTGCTACTGTCATGCTGCAGCAACGACTTTTCCATTCTCCACGATAATCTGCTCATCAATCCTGTGCTCTGTGTCTCCATATTCAACCCTTTTGTATGTTGTGATTCGAGCTTCGTTCAGGTCGATATCAAACAAGCGTACGCGGCGGTGATAACCGCCATAGCCTCCATAACCGCCGAAGCCGGAGCCGCCGGCATAGCACATCCAGAGCGCCGGGAGGTCTTTCTCCGTCGACAGGGCGCAGTAGTCGTTTGCATGGTCACTGGCAGGTCATGTTAGAAAGATTGCCATAAGAAGCGAAGGGGCAGATGGTTCAGAGAAGGAAGTGAGACGAAAAGGGAAAGGAAGACTTACTGCCCACAACTAACCATCACCACCCCCTCTTCAACCAATGCCTCCCGAAACCCGGAATTGAATCCAGGAGCAGTGACACCTTCCTTCCACCCACCCACAATCGTATTTCCATCCTCGCGATATTCCGGTAGCGGGATATGTATAAAAGCCAGATCCATGTGCACATGTGTATACTCTCGATGCGCCTTCTTCAGTCCCTCGGCCGTGCTCTTAAACCACTCAATCTGGCTCTTCTTGAGCCAGTCGTACCCCTTGAATGTCTTTTCGTCCGGGCTGTAGGCGTGCGTGTCCAGCATATATAAGGTGAGCGCAGAGTGCTTGGAGCTCCCACGGGCGAGGACCTCGACGTAGTAGTTTCCTACGCCGGCGATTTCTTCGGGGCCCGCCTCGGAGAGGGAATACGGGAGGGATTCGATAAGCTGCATTTGTGGTGCACGGCCGAGCGTCATTTCGTCGTCGTGGTTGCCGAAGATGGTGGCGTAGGGGATCTTCCTCTTGATGAACAGCTCGGCGTATTTGAAGATCGCGGTCTGCGCGTCAGGCGCCGTATCGCCGTTCACCTGATCACCGCTCAGAACGACCAAGTCTGGCTTCTCATCATCAAGCACCTTGCCGATGAACTCCAGCGTCCGAGTATCCGCCTCGCAATATCCGCCATTATGTCCCTCAGGCATCGCATCTCTGCATACTCCTACGCCCGTACTCAGATGCAAATCCGCAACCTGCAAGATCTTAAACTTCCCATTTTCATTCACTCTCGGCACCGGCTTCGAAATCTGTGCATGTTTCCCCCTCTTGATACTGAGTCTCGCGCCTTGCAACTCCCCGGCGCTCTCCAGGAGCAGCGCCGTATCCTTGATCTCCCAGCCCTCTCGCGGATCCACCGCATCAGGCCCGAAAAGCACATCCACGCCGGTAATTGCCTTGTCGCTGTCGCTCGCGTGCCTCTTCCCCGTGCGCTTCAGCCACACACCAGCCGGCCGGCCCTCCCACATCTCGTTCGCCTCGTCCTTGACCCCCGTCACCGGACGCATCAGACTAACCGCCACATCAATGACGATCTTATCATCCGGCTCCAGCTCCTCCTCCTTCTTCCGCTCGACAAAGACATAGGCGCTATTTACCCACCCGGTGCCCAGATACAGGTCCTTCTCGATGCGGTGCCACTTCTCGCCTGGCACCTTGCAGCTCGTGAACATGTTGACTGACGAGCACGTCTTCACGGTTATGTCGGTGACGACGAGCCCGGGGTGATGTGCGGGCATGTGGGCGTGGATGGCGGAGGGGAGCACGCGGAATTGGCTGTCGAGGAAGAAGAGGAGGAGGAGGCCCACCACGGTCGCAGCAGAGAGCTGGACGCAGGCGCGAACCTGTAGCAAGTCAGCAAATGGAGGCTACCGAAACTCGTCAGACGTGGAATGGAAACGCACATATCGTCGAGTTATCATGATTTCCGTCCAAGGCCTCTCTGAGGCCGGCGAAGCAGAACCTCGAGGCTCGGTGATTTAAGCAGCGGACACTCTATGGTTCGTCCCATGAGTTCACCCGTTCATGATCAGTGTCCCATACGCCTCTGTCAAGTATGGATGCTCGTCTCGTATTGTTGAAATGTCACTGTGAATGAGAGTTTGTTGAATGGACTCTCCTGGGCCAAGGCCCCTCCCGGCCTTCGAAAATCTGGGGATCTGTTATCGAGCTTGGGTGCCAAGCCACAAGTGTCACATGCAGGCCGTTCCTGTTCTTGGCAACGATGGTCTGAACCTATTCTCAAGATGTGCTCATTATTATACTAGCTTTTATAACTAAATTGCTATATTGAGGGGTTTTTTTTAAGCAGTAGTCCAAACGCAGGAATTATTGATCATTATGAGTTTTTATCGGCTACTGATGGAAGAAGGGAGCAGCACTAAACCTCGAAGACAGGCAGGTCAATATCAACCACAATAGCCTTATTGAATCTCTTCCCACCGTTGCCCTTGTGCGGCCAGCTGGATGCCATGATTGCTGCATTGATGACACAAGTCTCCTTCCGGCCCATCCTACCAGTGAGAGATTCGAGACCACACCTTGGCTCTCTCTCCATCTCGTCCGGTTCCTCGACATGATCATGATCACCACACGACATATCATTATCAAGCTTTGAACCACCCGTCGATGTCAAGTCAACGAGTGAGAGTTTCTTGTTTCCTATCCCGGGATCATTCTAGACAGTAACACATTTCTCCTTGTACTTCAAATTCAGCTGTGTCAGGTCCCACGTGATGGTTTCGGCACCACGACTCTCGTGGACATGTCCGCAGATAGCGAGGCGCGGCCGGACTGCCCAGAGCCGACAACGCAGCGCTTCGCAACCTACCGCTCGATGATCGCTTCTCTCGTCCAAATGGGATCTTGGAGGCGTATGGCTAACCACAATATCCGCGTCGAGCGGAATCTTGTCCCAGAGCTGTGGTGCTTCATGAGGCTCGTATCCAAATGCCCACAGGCCCTTCGCCGGAGAGTATGGGGAGCCAAAGACCTTGAAAGTCGTCTGGGGGCCGTTTGACGCGCGAAGCTTGATAGTCGCCGAGTCATGTTGGAGGTAGGTTATGGAATTTGAATCTTCAAGAAGCTTCTGGCATTTTGCAGCATCCTGGGGATCTTGGTTGTGGAAGTTGAGGCCATATTGGTTGTAGAACGACGAGTCCAGGGTGATGTCATGGTTTCCTATCTAGACCTGTCAGTCGCATTCCAGTTCCTAGGGATCAAATGAGGGGTGAGGGGTGTGCGTACCGGCAATGACGATCTTTGCGTCGAATTCGGCCTCTTCAATCCACGTCAGCGTCTGTCGAAGCTCTTTGAAGGTTCCCTGGTTGGTCAAGTCGCCTGCGTGGATTAAAACGTCGCCCTTGGGCAATCTGAAGGCACCGCCTGGAAATGCATTGTGAGTATCAGATACACAGACAAAGCGCGTCTTGCGCGTCTTCACCCGCCCATCTGCCATGGCTGCTGTCTACTCTGTCTGAAGAGATGCTCGAGCTCGAGGTCGGGCGGGAGACCATGGAACAGCAACAGTGCCCCCGGCAGGCTCATTGATGGCATCGGCGACAATGACAATGTATCGTGCAATGTCTGGCCAGTCAGCGGATATTGGGTGATGCTGAGCAGGTCGTTAGTTTGTCTTAAGGTTTCTCATAGCAACATGTGTGTATCGAGGTATTAAAGGTTGATATGGTATGGTATATGATCGATATGTTATATGGTTGATACGGTATATGATATGTTATAATGGTTGATATGGTATATGGTTGATATGTCGCAATGATTGATATGTTCCTGAACAATCGGCCTATGACAGGCCAACAGGCCAGAAGGAGGACGAGGCTAGAAGCGGGACAGTGACCCGGCGCTTCCTGTCAATCCAGTCTTGCATTTACATTGGTAGGAAGCTCAGAGGTTCAGAGGTACGAAGTAAGTCGCTTATACCTGCCCCTATCCATAAACAACCTCATCCCCTTTTGAGTATCACGGAGACGACACTATCTATCTACTGTACCAGCCATTTTCGCGTCGCCGTCGAAGTTTGACAATTACATCCAGTTATTGACGACGCTCATTGTCGAAGAATGCTAATCTTCATAATCTTCATATAAATGTATTGTGGCCATTCTTGAGCGCTGAGTACAGACAGACGGAGGGCCGCGACAGTCTCTACCATCATACTTCTTCTTTTACACCCTCTACTCTACTCTAATCTCCGCTCCTCAACGCATATGCTGTCGCCGTTTCTTGTCGTGGAACACTCATTTGGGCATCTCTTCGCGCAGCAACGGCTTTTTAGACGCCTTGGGTGATTTGGAACCTCACTGTTGATCTTTAACTACCCAAACGGAAGCATTATACTCCGCATAGATTGCTTCTTCTAGGTCCTTGTCCAGCCATCCCCAGACCTCAGCCACTCGCGACTACTGAAGCCATCGCAACGCTCTACAAGTACACCCACAACACGAACAAGTACCCAACGACTCTCTGAGCCAAGTACCGATCAATCGTTATACAGAGAGAGCAGGGCTACATTCAATGGCTGCGGTATCCGTACCGCAAGCCACGGATGCTCTGACACCGCCCACAAGCTCCCATGGGAACCCAAGTGCTTGGGATTTCTCGGTCCCAAGCAGTAGCCAGGTACAAGACTCCTCTCGAAGTCGTGCATGAAGCCGGATTCGCTCCTGCTTCTTTGTTAAGTGCGAAGTCGCCAGTTTGCAGTTCTTTATTGGGTTGAAATACATATTCCTGGACACTGCTGATCTTCTTTCATCTGCAGGATTACACATTCCCTTCGAAAGACAGACAACCAAGCGAATACACCTCTCAGACCGACCGGAAACACATGGCATCTCATGCCAACGGTTCCACTCGACGAAATGACACGTCAAAGTCGTCTAGATCGGACCAAACAACTGATCGAGGATACCTTGCATCCTCTCGCATCAACGCCCTCAACAAAAACGGCAGTATAAGTGGAACAGACTCTCCATCCGATAGTTTAGTAGATCTTTACAGCACCGGGATGGGAAAGAGTACTACAAACAGCATAGACCATGGTGAACGAGGGAGAGAAGTAAAAAACGGCGCTTTGTATGATGAAGACGATCCTGGATGGATCCATAGGGACAAATTAGCGCGGATTGAAAGCCAGGAACTCCAAGCTGCCGGAATCATCCTTCCTCGCACTCGAGCATACAGCAGGGCAGGCAGGAAAGACCGCAGCCGAGAGCCTTCGGTTACTGGGTTGGGCAGGATTGAGCAAGGACAACAGCAGAAAAAGCAGAAGATTGAAAGTCAATCTGAGGAGGGCCAGGAAATTGAGGAGAGCCAAGAATGGGACTTGCGCTCACCGGAAGAAATTGCGGCAGATAATAATGCTGTATATCGAGACTATGGAAGTCTCTCCAAGGGCGCTTCGAAGATACCTTTAGCTTTGACAAGTCCGTTACCGATACCTCTCGAATACATCGAGCGAGATGCTCCTATGCAACGCAGTCGCAGTACAATATGGAGCGAGGAGTCCATTGCATATCCTTTGCAAGACCACCAAACCGCCAAAGCATCCTCAGAAGAGCCACCAGTCCTACAAAGGCCGCCAGCACCAAAAAGACAAGCTTCAGCAGATATTTCTCCAAAGAAAGCCGCCGTTACGCCTGCAGTCCGTAAGGCGTCTGCGCCAAACGCCAAGACACCTCCCGTGACAGCTCCAAGGCCAAAGACGCGGTCAGGTTCGAATAGTCGGCCCCCCACACGGTCTGGCGAGAACGCTGTGAAGAAGCCAGAAGGCGATCCTCCGTGGCTTGCAACTATGTACAAGCCTGATCCTCGCCTTCCGCCGGACCAGCAGATGCTTCCAACAGTGGCGAAGCGATTGCAACAGGAGCAATGGGAGAAGGAAGGCAAATTTGGAAATGCGTATGATCGAGAGTTCAGACCTTTGAATGACGAGGAAATCCAACAGCCAGAGATCGTACAACAAGTCGCCAATGCTCCTATTCTGAAACCAGACGGACAAGGAGAATGGCCACTGAGGACCCCAAAGAGTCCAGAGCCGAATTCGGCACGTCCTGGCACATCTGGTGGCTATTCCACAGTTCCAAAGATCCAAAATGCTCCACCTACACCCATCCAATCGCCAAAAGTTCAACAACAGATTCAACCGCTCAGCCAAGAGCAACCGAATAAGAAGAAAGGCTGTGGATGTTGTGTTGTCATGTGACTTCTTTCTTTTTCACCACATGGCGTTTGTGTTCACTCGGCTCGGCCTCTTTGTATCCATAGCGCTTCTCGTACAGCATCGTCCGTATTTTGAGCTTTGAGCAGCGTTTGGCTTGCTGAGCTGATTGACCTCACATTACTTTGTCATTTTCTCGAGGAGCGAAGCGACTTTACCCGTATGACGACTCACGACTTTCCTACTTTTACTTTATATCAGATTCCCGCCGCACAGGGCAAGCAAGCAGTTCTTTTGTTCCGGCGTACATTGGCGTCACAATCATCGGGAGGAGGCTAGACATGGCTGGACTAGCAGCAGTCAGCAGTACAATGGTGATATTGAGGAGTGAGGGAGGGTTGTGGAGACTTGTATAGATGTAGCTAATAGGCTGAGAAAGGCGAATTTGAAGATATTGGGATATTGATTTTGCTTCATTTGCTTCATTTGCTTGACATGGTATACAGTACTATGTGCATGTGCTACCTTGGAGGGTATCCGAGTGAAGGTGGGTGACTAAGGAAATTCCGGTCAGGGCTGATGTCGTCAGACTGGTGAAAGAAGAGAATGGGTGATGTCAACGAAGCAGTCATTGGCAGTCATTCCGGTTTTCCTCGAAGCGAGAAAGCTTAATCGTTGGTTGCGACCAACCACCTCTCAGAGGTGGTTGGTGACAGCAAACTAGGACGCAACAGCAAAGATGGGACACTTCGGCAGATGTCACTTATATAGTAAATCACATACAAATGCTAC
>Ga0123337_10001673_pt1 | contig 27645 bp, 24 predicted proteins | sample frozenSSSSmetaG_FD_89792 | JGI IMG/M metagenome (GOLD analysis project Ga0123337, IMG submission 89792) | Glacier valley bacterial and archeal communities from Borup Fiord, Nunavut, Canada, to study Microbial Dark Matter (Phase II) -... | ecosystem: Environmental > Aquatic > Freshwater > Ice >...
CCTCCTCCGGGCAACGCCTGCCGCCAACATCGAAACCGTAGAACTCATCACCAACCCGTCGGCCCGGTATGACGCGCAGGGCGGAGCCGGGATTATTAACATCCGGTTTCGGCGCGATAAAGGGCTGGGTCTCAACGGAAACGCATCGGCGGGCTACGGCCAAAGCGACCACCACCGCGCCAATGCCGCCCTCGACCTAAACTACCGCGCCAAACGCCTGAATCTCTACGGTAACGTGGCCCTAAGCGATAACTTTCAGATTACCAATGTGTTGTTAGACAGAAATGCCGGTGGCTCGCGGTTTTTGCAACGCGGCTATGACGAAGACGGGACGCGGGCGTTGGTCTATAAAGCCGGGGCCGATTATTTTATCGGAACCCGCCAGACGCTGGGCCTGATTGTGTCGGGAAATACCAGTACGAATCGCTTCGGGACATACACCACAATATCATCAACAGCCGCAACGCGATAGACTCCAGCATCGTGAATCAGGTGGATAACCCATCGGCAAACAACCGCATCAACGCGGCTGTCAACTACCGATACGCCGATACGCTGGGGCTGGAGATCAACGCCGATGCCGACTACACGCGCTTCGGCAACACCTCGCCCAACACCATCACCAGCGATTATGCCGACGCAACGGGCCGGGCGTTGTTTCGGCGGCTGAACCGATTCGATGCCAATACCGGCATTACCATTTTAACGCTTAAAACTGATTTAACAAAAGAATGGAAGGCGCGTAAACTCAAACTCGAAACGGGCCTGAAACACACCGGCGTTTCGACCGACAACGACTTACTCGCCTTTGCCGGGGTTGAAAATCAGCCCGACATAAACCGCACCAACCGATTCACCTACCGCGAGTTGGTGAACGCGGCTTACGCATCGCTCAATCGGAAATTCGGTAAAAAATGGACAGCCCAGGCCGGGCTTCGGGCCGAACATTCGATGGTGGTGGGGCAATCAACTGATTTGCTGAACCGACGCATTAACCGCCCCGATACCGCCTACTTTAATCTATTCCCGACCGCTTTTGTGCAGTATCAGGCAACCGAAAAAAGCCAGTTTGGGCTGAACTATGGTCGGCGCATTGGGCGGCCTACCTATCAGGATATGAACCCGTTCGTGTATCAACTTGACCCTTACACCAGTCAGCGAGGCAACCCGTATCTGCGGCCCACCTACACCCATAACCTCGAACTGAACTACACCTACCGCTGGGCCTTAATGCTTAAACTTGCCTATAGTCGCACCACCGATTTTGTTACTGATGTTATTCGGCAGGAGGGGCTAACCGGCTACCAGACCGTTGCCAACGTGGGCCGCGCCGAGGTGTTGAACCTGTCGCTCAACACACCCCTGCCTATCACAAAATGGTGGAATGGCTACTTCTACGCCGGGGCTACCTGGAATCATTTTGTGGGTGATTTGGCCCCTCCCGGAGCAGACCAGCGCGAACGGTTTGACACGCGGACGTTTGGGTTTAATGGTTATATGCAGCACTCGTTCACGCTCTCGAAGGTATGGGCGGCACAGGTGTCGGGTTTCTGGAGCGCACCCACGCAGCAAACGGTTTATAAATCGGGTGGGCTTGGGTCACTAAATCTGGGCGTACAGAAAAAAGTGATGCAGGAGCGCGGCAAACTCACGCTGGGTGTAGATGACCTGTTGAACACGATGCGGTGGCGGCAGTCTGCCGACTTTGGGGCAACGCAATTTACTATTGACCGCAAGTGGGAAAGTCGGCGGGTGAGTCTCCGGTTTAGCTACCGATTTGGCAGCAGCGAGGTGAAATCGGCACGGGAGCGCGAAACCGGGCAGGATGCCGGACGGATTAAAGAAAAAGGAAACCGCTGATTTTCGCATTAGTCTTTAAAAAAAACACAAAAACCATAATACAATGAAAACCAGCACTATTATTTCCCTCCTGCTCTTCGTGAGCATATTGTCTATCCCGGCAACTTTCGCCCACACACCGCAAAACATAACGCTTCGGCTGAAAAACAACAGTCTGTTACCCCGTCACTTCAAGTTTCTCGAACGCCATCCCGACGATAAATTCCCGAATGTGTTTACGGCTTACATTCTGCCGGGTCGGTTTTACGAGGTCAAGCTGAAAGTCGGTACTATCTTATCGCAGGTAAATCAGACCGAAATTCGGGCCAATATGCGCGGGCAGGAAGCCCCCGGAAAACCATTGCTCACGGTAAAAGCCGACGACGAGGGCAAAACCGTGCTGTTGGTCAGTCGGTAATCTTCCCAACCGTCCCCCCAATCGTCCCTTGCTTGCTAATGGCCCCAAAATCGGCCTAAACAGCCCTTCCACAGGCGAGGAGTTTTTGGACGCTCTACTTTTGAGCCAGTCAAAAACACAAACCGATTTATGAAAACTGCCTTTCTTACCCCGTTTCTTGTTGCCGCATTCTTGTTTTTTCTGCTGATGGGCCTCGTGCCGCCCGTGTTTGCCCAGACCGATACCTACCTGCAAACAAATCATACCGTGTTTCTGCCCACCGATTCGGCCAGTACTGCGCTGTTCGATTCGGCGTTTTATGCCAACGACGTGTTTCTGTTGGGCGAAAATCACGGGTACGCAGTTCCCCAAACCCTTGACCTGACTCTGCTCAAGCATCTCAATCAGCGCGTTGGCCTGCGGTATTACTTAGCCGAAATGGACGTTGCCCAGGCTGAATTAGTGAATCAATACCTGACCTCCGGCCAAAAAACACCCCTCGATTCGCTCTTTCGGGGGTTTCTGGCGCAAACAATGGCCGGTACATCGCAGTGGGGCAATCAGCAGTTTTACGACAAGATTGTGGCCATCCGTGCTTACAACCAAACCCGGCCCGATTCACTCCGTGTCCGATTTTTGGGTGTCGATTGGTTTCAGCGCGGGGGCAGCATGGCCGTTGACTGGCTCCGGCAAACGGTGCAGCAACGTCTGTCTGCAACGGCAACGGCGGCTAACCCGGTGCTGGATAGCCTGCGGTTGCTGATGCAGCAACCTACCGTAACGCTGGGTAAACTGCTGCCGTTTGGCAAACGTGTCCAGGCTGATTATCACAAGAATCCGGTCAGCTATGCGGCTTTGTTAGGCGATCAGCTAATACCCTTCCGGCAGCTATTCGAGATGCTGTCGTATTCCGGGCAGGGCATCACCCGCGACGAAGTGGTCGCCCGGCTGACGCAGTTCCTGACCGACGAACGACACTTGCAGCACGAAAAACTCTACGGACTTTGGGGCAACACTCACGTGATGCAGGCGGGGGTTAACAAAAGCCCAACGTTTTCGGGCCTGTTGAAGAAAGCAGGCCGGATGGTGGTGACGATGCCCATTATGACCAAAGACAGCCGGATGCTGCTTCACCGCGACTACGTGCCGTTTATGTTCCGAAAGAAAGATAAGACGTTTGTTGAGATGGCGTATATGGATGCCGATGGGCGAATTTTCGGGGTAGATGGTTTTCGCGAGTTAGAACCCGTTACGGTGGCTGATCAAACCTCGCTCATCAAACTCGACGCGCCCGGTTCGCCCTACCGCAGCAAACTGACGCTGGTGAAAGTCGGCGGTATGACCGGCACCAAAATCGCGCCCGACGATACGGAACACACTGTCACGACCGATTATTTTCAGTATGTGTTTGTCGTTCGTAATTCGCCCGCCGTTTCGCTTTGGTCAGCCAAAGCCGAAAAATGAGACACGTTGGCTCAAATCACGATTTGAGCCGTCTCAACTTCTTTTTGGGGCGTGGGCTACTCAGCCTTGTCAGACTTTTGCATCAGTCAAACGGAAACGCATCCGAGACCTAAATCAAAAAACATAATGAAAACCAACGCAATCATCGCCCTGCTTGCAGCAACGCTGTTCACAACCAATACGGGCTTCACGATCCCCGTCCTCACTCAGGAAAAGGTTGTTCAAGGACAGCAACAGAACGACGTTGCATTCACGCTCCGCAACCCCAGCCTGTTACCCCGGAAAATTACCCTCGTCAGTTATGCCCCCGGCGAAACGGGCAACGGTACCAGTGGTATCATGTTGGCTCCCAAAGGCAGCAAGTCGGTTACGTTCGCCGTTGGTACCAAACTTTATTTAGCCAACAGCAAGCAGGTAGATGTGGTCATGAGCGGCAAAAGCATCGACGCAGGTAAGCCCTTCATGATCGTCAAAGCCGACGATGCCGGCAAATCGTTCGACGTTAAAAACTAATCCACATTATCGGCCTACCAAGCGTGGCCTGGTGCCCTCACAGGCCGAGAAACTTTATCTAAACAACGTTCACCAAGTATTCAAACACAATGAAAACCAACACAATCATCTTCCTGCTCTTCGTGAGCCTGTTTACTACCGCTGTTTCTGCCCAAACGCCACTACCGGCCAACGGTGAACCCCGCATTACGTTTATGCTCAAAAACACGCTGGGTTATAGCCGAATGTTTCTGGTACAGGGGCCAGGCATTGCCTATGGCTTCTCGATGGGCAAACGACAAACTGTTCCCTGCAACTGGCCCGTTGGCTCCAAACTGTATTTCAGTCAGGATGGCAAAACCGGCAACGGCCTGATTCTGACCGTTTCGGCCAGCGACGAAGGCAAAACCCTGACCACCGACCCTGGCACTACCGAAACCACGCCTACGGTTGCTGAAGTGTTAGCCAAGGCCGAGGTGTCGGCCAGAAAAGTTACTGTCCGGTTACGGAATCCCAGCCTGCTACCCCAAAAAGTCACCCTCATTAGCTACGAACCGGGCACCATCGGCAACGGTACCACGGGTTGTATGCTGGCTCCGAGAGGCACAAAGGCATTCCGTTTCCCGGTCGGCACAAAACTCTATATCGCTGACAGAGAACAGGTTGACGTAGTAATGAGCGGTAAACGTATTGACGCGGGTAAACCGTTTCTGACTGTGAAAGCCGAAGACGCGGGCAAAGCTTTTGATGTGAAATAATGAACCTTAATACCCTGCAAACAATGAGAACGTTAACCGCAGTTGTAGTCCTGGCCCTATTATTTACTAATTGTCGTTCCGGTGGCCCCTTCACGTCGAATTACCTCGGATCGGTCACAACGATTCCTGCTGGAAGAACCTTTGAATTAGGCGGTAACGGGAACGGGGCCTTTTCGGCACAAGTGTCAAACATTGGTAGTAAGCCAGTAACGGTAAGCCAACGGCAATCGGATGGTCAGGTGACGGCATTAGGCCAACTCAAACCTGGCGATGTACAAGTGCTGAATTTTGTAGCCGGATCCACGGCTGTATTTATCAATACATCGGCTCAGTCGTCAGCCGAGTTGGGCTTGAAGGTGATAGGCGATAAGAACCTTAGCATGGGGTACGCGAAGGAAAAATAGTACGTTTTTGACGCTTAGAATCATGCCCGGAAACGCCCGGACTAACGTTGTTACCACCAAAACCAACAATCATGCGACTCTTATTCATCATTGCCTGCCTGCTGCTGACCCATGCGGTTTCGGCCCAAAAACTATTGACCGCCCAGCAACTCCAGGCCGATTTTGCGGTGCTGCAAAAAGCCTATAAAACCCTGCATCCGGGCTTGTACAAATATGCCGACTCAGCCACGATTGATCGCTATTTTGCTGATTGTCAGCGCGAACTCAATCACGACCAATCGTTGGCCGATGCCTATCTGAGCATTATGAAACTCACCGCCCGGTTTAAATGCGGTCATTCGTATCCCAATTTCTACAATCAGCAAGGCGACGTAAAAGCATTGTTCGAGCAAAAAAACTGCCTGCCTTTCTGGTTTCGGCTGGTTGAGAACCGGATGATTGTTACCCATAGTACTGATGCCGCCGTGCCGGTTGGCGTTGAGGTGGTGAGCATCAACGGCGTTTCCGTCGGCAAGATTATCGAAATGATGTTGCCATTGGTGCGGGCCGATGGCGCAAACAACGGTAAACGGCTGAACCTGCTCCAGATTACGGGTAATAATCAGGAGTATTTCGATGTGCTGCTGCCGTTGCTGTTCCCAACTCCGAAGCCTGCGTTTATGCTGAAACTGACGGACTTACGAATTAAAAAATCGTCGGTCGTTTCGGTAAACAGTATGGTTCATTCGGCCCGGAACGCGGCCATTAAGCAGCAAAACGCGGCTCAGAAAGATTCGGTGGCTACCTTCGGCTGGCTCGATGCCACCACCGCCCGAATGACCGTTAACTCGCTGGCAAGCTGGGATAATTCGTTCAAATTTGGGAAGTTCTACGACGCAGCCGTTACCGAATTCAACCAGAAAAAAGGCCAAAACCTGATTCTTGACCTCCGAAACTGCGAAGGTGGAGACCTCTGGAACGGCAAGCAACTCATTCGACATCTCATCAGCAAACCCATCATTATTAACGAACAACAGGATTGCTGGGCCTACGTCAGTATAGATTCGAGTCTGAGTCAGTACATTGACAATCAGTGGGCTTACCAATGGCGATATCGCAACGCCAACGATTTTATACGGCTACCGAGTGGGCAATATCGGGGCAAAAAAGACGGCAACGGTCAACGGCTTGACCCCAGCGATAATCACTTGACGGGCCGTGTGTTTCTGCTCACGAGTGCCACCAATAGTTCGGCGGCCTGGCAGTTGGCGGCAGTGATGCGCGAACATAACCTGGCGACGCTGGTGGGGCAGGAAACGGGCGGCAACCAGAAGGGAATCACGGCGGGTGCGTTGTTTTTTATGCTATTGCCCAACACTAAAATCGAAGTGGACGTGCCGCTCATTGGCATGAACTATGCCGAAGCCGCCAAACGCCCCGATGCTGGTATTCAGCCCGATGTGCTGGTGAAACCAACCGTTGAAGCCGTTGTGCGGGGAACCGATCAGGAATTAGATGCGGTGAAGGCGTTGATTGCCCGTAAAAAATAGCCTTACTGCCTTATCTTGCCGTTATAATTAGCGTTCACCCGCCGAATTTCTGAACCCTGTACTTCACCATGAATTTCTATTTTTCGGCTTACTCAACACCGTTGCTGTTTGGGTTTATCCAGGGGTGGGTCTATGCCGTATTGCTCTGGGTACGTGGTCGGCGCGAGGAGCGGCTGTCTGATACGCTGCTGGGCTGGGTGCTGGTGGCGTTATGTTTCGACATCTGGATGTATATGCTCGGCTTTGGCGGCATCGAGATTTTCTGGAAAGAACTGGAGTTTTTTCCCCGGACGTTAAGCTGGCTGCTGCCGCCGTTGGTGTATTTTTACCTCAAAAGCCAATTCGACACCACGTTCCGGTTTCGGCCCCGCGATACCTGGCACGTGCTGCCGTTTGTGCTTGACACCGCCTACCACGTGCTGGTGTGGGCGCAGGGGCCGACGTTTGTGCATCAATGGGAACATCAGATTGACTATCCTTATCTCGGAAAACCGTTGTTTGTGCTGGGCGTAATCCAGCAGTTTGTCTATCTCTACTGGTCGCTGCAACTGTACCGGAGTTACCGGGCGTGGATCAAAACGCAGTTCTCCGAAACTGATACGATTAGTTTTCGGTGGTTCCGTAATTTTTTGATTGCGCTAACGGTCACGCTGATATTCGGCTTGATAATGACCCTGCTTGACCTTTGGCTCGACCTCAACTACTGGCAGGACTGGTGGGGAAATCTGGTGGGTGTAGTCTTGATTTATTACGTCAGTATTGAAGGATACGCCCAGCCACAAATGGCCAATAAGCTGCATTTTAACCCCGATAATCCTGTGGTCGAGTTGGCTGCGGGACAACCGAAACCAACTGTTGTGACAGAAAACAACTCGGCTCAACCCATTTTGACATTAGAAGCCAATCCGGCCAAAACTACGCTGCCCGACCTGCCCGAACGTCTGACCCGCCTGTTGGTTTATATGACCGACGAAAAACCATACCTCGATGCTGACCTGTCGCTGACTGATCTGGCCCGACAACTGCATACCAATCCGGTCGTGCTGTCGCAGGTTATTAACGCTGGAGCAGGGCAAAACTTCAACGATTTCGTGAACAGCTACCGGGTGGACGAATTCAAGCAGCAGATTCGCGATCCGGCCAATGCGCACCTGAGTTTTCTGGGTCTTGCGCTGGACTGTGGCTTCAATTCAAAAGCTACGTTCAACCGGGCATTCAAAAAGTTTACGGGTGGTTCACCTAAAGAATTTGCCGGTAACGCGTAGCCATACTACTGCGACTGCGTAGCCTGTTGGGCGGCTGCGGTGCTGTCGGCGATGCGTTTTTCATCAGCTTTCCGGCGTTTTTTAAAGAAACCCCGCAGCAGAAAATTGTTTTGAGCCGCTTTCAGGTCCTCGTTCAGCAAAATCGATCCCCGGCTCAGGTTGCTGATGGTGGTGCGCAGGTTGCGGGCTGTTTCTTCGTCGGTGAGTAAAACTCCCAGCGGACTGTTGCTATTATTGAGTTTCTGTGAGGCTTTGTTCAGGTTAGCTACCGTCTGATCGGCAGAGCCAGCCGCGTTTTCGAGCCGGGTAGCCGAGCGGCTCAGTCGCCGGAAAATAGTTGTATCGGTTACCAGATCATTGGCTAAGCCACCGGGCTGATTTAGCTTGTTAGCAAACGTATTGGCCGAACTGGCAATGCGGTTGGCTTCGCTGGCCACGCGCACGGCCTGTGCCGATGCCTGATTCAGGTTGTTCATGGTAGAGCGGAACCGGTCGGCCAGGGTAGAATCGGTCAGAATGGCACCCACGGTCCCCTTGCCACGCTTGATGTTGCCAATCAGATCGCGTACGTCATTGGTGACTTTGAGCAGGTTTTGATTGTTTTCCTGAAGGGTTTCCAGCATGGCATCGGTGCTGATGGCAGCTACGGTGCGCAGGCGGTCGCCATCAGAAATGGCTTCGGCCTTTTGAGAGCCACCCACAATCTGGATAATTTTGTTGCCAATCAGACCATCCGTACTGATCGTAGCCCCGGCGTCAGTGCGGACGTATTCGCGCGATGATTCCTCGATGTTCATGTCGACTTCTACCTGCGAGGTGCCGTAGAAAACAACCCGCTTCACGGTACCGATCTTAACGCCCGAAAACCAGACGTTGTTACCCACCTTGAGCCCGCTGACATCATCGAAGACGGCAATGATTTTGATGCTTTTGGTAAAGCGTTTCTGCTGACCACCCAGCACGAAAATACCAGCCACAAAAATCAACAGGCCAATGGCAACGAATATGCCCACGGTAATGGAGCGTTTATTGGACTCGGCTGACATTCTTTATCTGTTAAAAGTTTAAGGTTTAAGACTGCGTGTTGAACGCGGGTTTGCGTCAGGCCGTAAGGCTGAACATTGAACAATGTATAAAACGGCTATTCCACAAATTTGTAATTATAAAATTGCTGCACGCGCTCGTCAGGATCGGTAAACACCTCTTCAAACGTACCAATACGCTCAAATGTACCGTCTAAAAGCATGGCTACGCGGTCTGCAGTGGTTTTAGCGCAGGTCAGGTCGTGGGTAATAACGATAGACGAGGCACCAGTCCGTTCGCGAACTTCATTAATTAACTTATTAATTTCTACGCTTGTTATGGGGTCCAGGCCTGATGTTGGCTCATCGTACAGCATGATCTCCGGTTTAAGCATGAGTGTCCGGGCAATGCCGATGCGTTTTCGCTGCCCGCCCGACAATTCGGACGGCATCTGGTCAATAGTTTGTAGCAAGCCTACGCCGTCAAGCCCTTCTTCAACGGCGCGGTTGATCTCGGCCCGGCTCAGGTTTCTGACGTTGCGTACGAGCGGGAATTCCAGATTCTCGCGGATGCTCATACTGTCGTACAGCGCACTATTCTGGAATGAGAAACCAATTTTCTGTCGAAAGGCATCCAACTCTTTTCCCCGCAAACGCTCCACGTCCTGGCCAAGCACGAACACCTGCCCTGAATCTGGCTTGAGCAGACCCGCAATGATTTTAATCAGCACTGACTTTCCGCTACCTGACCGGCCCAGTACGGCAACGTTTTCGCCCCGGTGCAATTCCAGATCAACGCCCCGCAATACGTGCAGATCGCCAAATGATTTTCGCAGCCCCTGGATGGATATGACAGATTCAGACATTCTTTAAAAATTGTAAGTGGTCCGCCACTGCGGTTATAAAGTCGTACCGTTGTAAAGTTGGCTGCCGCAAGAATGCTGACGAGAGGATATCCATTGCGTTGGTCAACTTTATAACTCTACAACCGCTTCGGCGGTCTGATTATAACCCCTTTCTAACTGCCCCGGATGGCGTTGAGGATTTGCAGGGAGAATAATTCTTCGACAAATACCAGGAACATAGCCGTTACGACCGACGAGTTGGCCGCTTTGCCCACGCCCTCGGTACCACGCGATGAATGGTAGCCTTTGTAGCAACCCACTATACCGATGGTAAAGCCGAAGACTACTGATTTGACCAGCGCGGTGAATATATCCAGGTAGGTAATGGTACCGAAAATCTCCTGTATAAACGACGTCAGGCTTATCAATTCGTTTTGATTGACGTTGATAAACGCGCCCACAAACGCCACGAAAATGGTGTACATGGTCAGCATCGGAATGGTGATGGTAGTGGCAATAACCCGACTCACGACCAGAAACTTGAACGGATTAGTACCTGACACTTCCATGGCGTCGATCTGTTCCGTTACGTTCATCGACCCCAGTTCGGCCCCGATACTCGACCCAATTTTACCGGCAGCAATCAGAGCGGTTACCAGTGGCCCCACCGCACGCACTACCGCAATGGCCACCAGCGACGGTAACCACGACGTAGCACCAAACTCGGTCAGCGACGGACGTGACTGATTGGTGAAGACAATACCGGTGATAAACCCTGTGATCGAGATCAGCAGCAACGAGCGGTAGCCCACTTCGTAACACTGACGGATAATTTCCTTGAACTCATAAGGCGGCAGAACTAATTCGCGAAAAAAGCGACCTATAAAAGTCGCCACATCGGCAAGATTAATAAAAAATCGCGCGAACACACCCGGCTCGACGGAGGCTTTGGGCGGTAAATCAGTACGTGGTTCGGTCTCGGTTTGCATTTAACGCTACATATACCCGACAACCTGAGGTCGGCGCGGTCGAATGTAGGAGCATAACTCGGTTTTTGCAAAGTAGGTTTAAGGTATCAATTCTGAATAACAGAATGAGTGAACGATTGAATAGGCTGATGCATCAGTAACCCGCGCCAGCCTATTCATTCATTCACTCATTCTACCAGCGGAACGCCGTACGGTCACAATGGACGATTAAGACAGAAACGTCGAGTAATCGTCCGGGCGGGAGAAGACTTCTTTATACACCAGAACACGAAACAGGTAGTAGCGCGTTTCGCGGTGGAGATTCAGCCGAAAATAGTCACTGTGAGGGCTACGTTTGAGTTGATTGCTGAGGTAGCCTGGCCCGGCATTGTAGGCTGCCGCCACCAAAGACCACGAACCCAGTTTGTCGTAAAGTCGACGCAGATATTTACAGGCTGCCTCGGTCGATTTCTTTACGTCGAAGCGCTCGTCTACGCCTTTGCCTACGCGCAGACCCAGGGCACGGGCCGTGCCGGGCATGAGCTGCCAGTAGCCAGCCGCACCCGCCGGAGATACCGCTCTGGGGTTCAGGCCGCTTTCGGCCATCGGTACGTACCGAAAATCTTCGGGTATGTCATACCGGGCCATGATGGGCGCAATAATCGGGAAAAAGGTATCAGCCTTGTCGCGCATTTTGCCCAGATCTGCGGTGTTGGTGCTGTTGCGAAAGAGCGTAAAGACGTGCTTCCAGCGGTCAACTACCGATCCCTGATCGAAGGGTAGACACTCGCCACAAAAGTTGACGTCGAGTAGCGGCAGGGGAGCGGGTGGTGCCAGTAGATGGGCTATGGACAAACCACCAGGCAAATTGGTGCGGGTAGCGTCGGAGCGGGAAGAAATGAGGGGTTTGTCAACCTGAAAACGAGGTGCCGAAGCGGCCATTGACGGGGCTGTTGCTGCAAAAGTCTGACAGGTGCCGACTAAGAGTAACGGTAATCCAATGCGTATGAACAAAACTCTATTTTGGACGATTATGAGTCTTTAACGTCGATAGACTATTGATTAGTTTATTGATAATGAATTAGTTGCACGACCTTTTCTTTATATGAAGAGTTGAATAAAAACCAGATTTCTCTTAACTGCTTCACCGTCAGCAACGCAGAGTCAGTATAGGGCAACGGAAAAAAAACGACCTTTGCCCCACTTAGCCGCTTTTATGACCAACCCATGATTCATCTCGGACGCACCACCACCATGACAGCCCTGCGCGAAACCAGCGTCGGTTTTTTCCTCAACGAATCTCCCCACGGCGACCCCGCCGACGATATTCTGCTGCCTAACAAATACGTTCCGCGCGATTTGACGGTGGGCGACGAGATCGATGTATTTGTCTATAACGACTCGCACGAACGGCCCGTGGCTACTACCCTCCGGCCCGCCGTACAACGCGATGAGTTTGCGCTGTTGCAGGCCGTTGCCGTGTCTGATGCGGGTGCGTTTCTGGACTGGGGTTTGGAGAAAGATCTGTTCGTACCGTTTCGGGAGCAGGTGCGGCCCATGCAGGAAGGCCGCTGGTACGTGGTGTTCGTGTATCTGGACGATGAAACAAATCGCTTAGTGGCATCGAGTCGGGTAAATCGCTATTTGCAGAACAACGCCAGCGATCTGGTAGTGGGTGAGGAAGTGCAGCTTCTGGCTTATGAAAGTACCGACCTCGGTATGAATGTGGTTGTCAACAACCGGTACAAGGGGCTGGTGTATCACAACGAAATTTTCCGCACTGTCCGCCCCGGCGATTCGCTCATCGGCTACGTCAAACAAATCCGCGACGATAACCGCGTGGACGTGAGCTTACAGCGCCCCGGCTTCGAGAACATAGAACCCAATGCCCGGCGTATCATGGCCGAACTTCGCGCCGAGGGCGGTTTTCTCTCCCTAACCGATAGCAGCCCCCCCGAGGAAATCTACAAATCGCTCGAAATGAGTAAGAAGACATTCAAGAAGGCCATCGGAACACTCTACAAAGACCGCAAAATCGTGATCGAAGACAGTGGCATTCGGTTGGTCTAAAACATGTCAATGGTACGCAGGTGACCGACTGGTCGGTCACCTGCGTACCATTACTCAATCCCGGAAAAACGCGCCGTTAGTGGTTTGTAAATACTCGGCGAAGGGGATATCTTCCTGTTTGATAAAGCCCTGTTGCGGCAGTTTGCCATCGGCTACCAGCTCCACAACGGCGGCTATTGACCCGGCGGTGGTCCAGGAAATGGCCCGCCATGACTTGCCATCGATGTCGCGTGGGTGGTAGGCGCGGTAAAATTCTTCGCGGGCCAGCTTGTCGTCCTTCCAGCCTTCTACTACGGCATAGACATACACTACGTCGGCCTGTACGGGTGGCTTGGCTTCGGTCAGGATTTCCTCGACCAGTTCGCGTTTGTTTTTCAGGATCAGTTCATAGAGCATAAACCGCATCAGGCGGCAGTGGCCGGGGTAACGGATGGTCTTGTAGTTAAGCGTATCGACCCGCCCGGCGTAGGTTTCGCACATGGTACCCAGCCCGCCCGAGGTACTAAAGGCTTCAAACTCCTGCCCCTCAATATTAATCTGCTCAATACCATCCAGCGCGGGTACCATTTTGATCGTACCGTTGGCAATGACCTCGCAATCATTGAGATACTCATTGATAACCCCCGCCGGCGACCATGTAAACGAGTAGCCGAGCAGGCCGTTTGGATACCGGGGTAATGCACCCACGCGCAACTCGATGTCGCGCAGTTTGTCGAAGCGTTTGGTCAGGTCGGCCCCCACAATACCAATCAGGCCGGGCGCCAGGCCGCACTGCGGAGCCATAACGCCCCGCGCCGTTTTGGCCATTTCGCGGATAGCCGTTGTGGTGGGTACGTCTTCGGTCAGGTCGAAATAGTGAATACCGGCGGTATAAGCGGCTTTGGCAATGGGCAGGTTGAGATTGTACGGCAAACAGGACACCACAGCGTCGAACCGGCCAACAGCATCGGTGAGGGCAGCTTCGTCAGTCACGTTGCCGGTGATGACGGGAAAGGATACGGTTTCGGCGGGGTTTTGCCGGTCGAAACCCGTAACGGAAAAGCGATGACTGAGTAACGTACCCACTAATGAGCCTACTTTACCCAGACCTACGACAAGGATATTTTTCATAAAAATCGAATTGTTGACAGTGGCAAAGAACGCAAAAAGCCCGCTCAACAGAGCGGGCTTCTACGAATCTATTAGTCGTACTGACAAAAACCTTACTTACCCAGCGTTCCGCGAAGGGCACGTGGGATTTCAATGCTTGCGACCGGGTTCGACGCCTGTTCAAGCATCTCGAGGTTTTCGACCTTGATTTGCCCAACTCGTATCGACTTACCCAGATCCAGACCCGTTACATCGATATCGATGAAGTCGGGCATGTTTTCGATGGTACCCTTCACGCGCAGTTTACGAATGCGCGTTACCAGTTTACCACCTTTTTGTACGCCCGGAGCCGTACCGGTCAGCTTAACCGGAATGGCCATCTTGAGGGGTTTATCCGGAATTACCAGCAGAAAATCGACGTGTAGCAGCGCGTCGCTTACGGGGTGAAACTGCGTTTCCTGCAACACGGCGCGGTACTCGGTACCTTCGATGTTCAGCAGCACTTCGTACACGTTGGGGGTGTACAGCAGATCGCGGAACAGGATGGTGGGGGCATAAAAATGGACTTGCTCGTCACCGCCGTATAATACGCCTGGTGTATTGCCCTCGGCCCGAATCGCCTGTGATTCTGCGCGGCCGAGATTCGCTCGTTGATACCCTACAATCTCGATTTGTTTCATAAGAGTAGCCCGGACGCCCACGTCCGGCTGTTAAAGAGTAAAAAAACCGGGCGTGGGCGCCCGGGTGGTATTAATACCGTATAAATAAAGAACTAATAGATTCGTGATCGCGGATGCGGCCAATGGCTTTGGCAAATAACTCGGCCACCGACAGCACCTTAATTTTTTCGTTTGGCTGCTTCATCGGCAGCGTATCTGACACGACTAACTCTTCCAGCACCGAATTGGCAATGTTTTCGTGCGCCTTGCCCGACATGACAGGGTGCGTACACATCGCCCGTACAGATTTGGCCCCCTTATCCAGAATAATCTGAGCCGCTTTGGCCAATGTGCCGCCCGTGTCAATCAAATCATCGACCAGCACTACGTTGGCTCCCTCCACGTCACCAATGACCTGCATCGATGCAATTTCGTTGGCGCGTTTGCGGTGTTTGTCGCACAGCACAATGTCGGCGTTGAAATGCTTGGCAAAAGTGCGGGCGCGGTTGGCACCCCCTACGTCGGGCGAGGCAATGACCAGATTGTCCAGATTCAGGCTTTTGATGTATGGTACAAACACCGACGTACCCTCCAGATGATCGACCGGAAAATCGAAAAAACCCTGAATTTGTCCGGCGTGCAGGTCGAGGGTCATGAGCCGGTCGGCACCGGATGCGGCCAGCATGTTGGCCATCAGCTTGGCGGCAATGGCCACGCGGGGCCGGTCTTTGCGGTCCTGCCGGGCGTAACCAAAATACGGAATTACCACCGTGACGTAGTGTGCAGATGCCCGTCGGGCCGCATCGACCATCAACAGCAGTTCCATCAGGTTGTCGCTTGGTGGGGGCGTCGACTGGATTAGAAACACATCACAGCCCCGTACTGACTCTTCAAAACTGGGCGACATTTCGCCGTCGCTGAACCGGCGGCAGGTGTAACCGCCGAGGTCTTTGCCGTAGTAATGCGCAATTTTTTCGGCCAGATACGTGGAACTGCTGCCTGAAAAAATCTTTACCGGATTGAACGAAGCCATTAGTGCTGTACAAATTTCCCGCAAAGGTACGGAGAAAAGGGGCAGATTGGGGCCGAATGGTTTAAAAGTTCAATGGGATCGGTGAGCAATTTTGGACATCGCTTCTGTACAAGTAGTTGAAGTACCAGTTGTCTGAAACTATAAAGTAGCTGACTAATTCAATAATAGCCAGTAACTTACCTGACAAAAATAATTTAATCGGCCAGCCATGAAACGTAGATCATTTATCAAGACCAGCCTAATTGCGGCTCCCGCAGCCACCATTGCCCAGCGGCAATCCTCAACTGACCGAAGTCCTAATGGATTTGTTACCCGAGCAGATGAAGGCAGATACCACGGCCACATTCAACTAAAGGGGGTAAACGATAATATCCTCGACGTAAAAGTATCAGGTAAGGACACGAACGGCGACATGGCCATATTTGAACAGACGTCTCTATCTCCCAAGCGAGGCACTCCCCTGCACATCCATTTCAAACAGGACGAGGTGTTTCATGTGAAGGAGGGCGAGTATCTTTTTCTGGTAGGAGAGGATAAGTATACGTTAAAAGCGGGCGACAGCATTTTCCTGCCCCGTAACGTAGCCCACGCCTGGACACAGATGAGCGAACGGGGGCGAATGACTGTAATTTTTCAGCCAGCGGGAAAAATGGAGGAGTTTTTTGTGGCAATGGCTGCTTTAGACAAGGTGCCGGATCAGGAAGAGATAGCAAAGATTTTTATCAGCCACGATATGAAGGTGGCTGGTCCTCCGCTAAAAGTCGATTAACAAATTAGTCGCCACCTCATAACAGCAACCCTGCTAGCGTGGCTGACATATAACTGGCCAGTGTGCCGCAGATGAGGGCTTTGAAGCCCAGCCGGGCCAGGTCGCGACGGCGGTTGGGGGCCAGTTCGCCGATACCGCCGATTTGAATGGCGATGGACGAGAAATTGGCGAAACCGCAGAGGGCAAAACTGGTGATGGCAACGGTCTTGGGGTCCAGCGTCGGTTTGATTTTAACGAGTTCGATATAGGCCACGAACTCGTTTACAACCATTTTGGTCCCCATTAGGGCGCCGGCGGCTTCAATGTCTTTGGCAGGTACACCCATGGCCCAGGCAAAAACCGAAAACACCTTGCCCAGCAGGAAATTCAGGCTTAACAGCGGGAAATCGGTCAGACTGCCCACCTTGCCCAGAATCATGTCGATGAGCGAGATCAGGGCAATAAACCCGATCAGCATCGCAATCACGTTCAGGCCCACTTTTAGCCCTTCGGAAGCCCCGCTGGCAATGGCATCGACAAGGTTGGCATGGGTCTTCTTAATGTCTACTTTCACCGTACCACGCGTTTCGGAAATCTGCGTTTCGGGCATCACGATCTTACTGATAACCAAGGCTCCCGGTGCGGCCATGATGCTGGCTGCCAGCAGATACGGAGCCGGAACGCCCAGTGCGATGTAGACCGCCAGAACGCCCCCCGCAATACAGGCAAAACTGCCCGTCATACTGGCCAGCAACTCCGAGTTGGTCATGCCGTTAAGATACGGCTTAATCATAATCTGCGCTTCTACCTGCCCTACAAACGTACTCGCTACGTTAGAGAGAGCCTCGGCCCCGCTTACGCCCATGAGCCACTTCATGGCCCGCGCCATGACGGCCACAATGCGCTGCATAATGCCGAGGTGATAAAAGATATTGACCAGCACGGCCACGAAAATGATAGTGGGTATGACCTTGAAGAAGAACACAAAGTCGTTGCCTGGCCCGAATGCCCGCGACATCAGGTCGGTCTTGACCAGGGACCCGAACACGAATTCAGCTCCTTTGTCGGCGTTTTGGAGGGTCTTGTTCACCAGAAAGCCGAGGTAGTTGAATACCCGCTGCCCCAGGTCGGTCTTTAATACAAACACCGCCAGCCCAAACTGGAGACCCAGTCCAACGCCAACGGTGCGGTAGTTAATAGCTTTGCGATTGTCGGAAAGGGCATACGCAATGCCCAGGATTAATGCGATGCCAATCAGGCCGGTAAAACGATCCATTCAGGAGAAGTACAGCCAGTACCGGCTGTTGCTACGGTTATATCGGCGAAGATAGGCAGAAATAAGGAGCTTCCTTTTCAGAGAAAACTTGTTAAGTCGAGTACGAAGCCGGGCAGGATGTCTTCGCCCAGTAGTTGCCCTGCTCCTGTAATCTCCTCCGGTGCCTGATTGGGCCGGTAAACGGTTGCTGTTTGATTCGTCAAATCAATGAGCCAGCCAAGACGGCATCCATTGGCCATCCAGTCATTCATTTTCTCATGACAGTCCTTGAGTCGATCGGATTGCGAGCGGAGTTCAAGGATAAAATCAGGGCAGAGGGGGAGGATTCTACGGCGTTCGTCGGCGGTCAGCGCATCCCAGCGATCCTGCGAAATGGCCGATACGTCGGGCGACATAATTGACGTATCTGGCAGGCGAAACGCGGTTGATGAATCGAAGAATTTACCGAACCGGGCTTCCCAGTTCCAAACGGCAAATACTGCCGCTAATTCAAAATTGTTGTTGCCAGTTTCTCCGCCTGTGTTTGCCATAAAAACGATGTCGCCGTTTTTACGGCGTTCAAATTTCAGGTCCGGGTTGTCCTGACAAAACCGGGTGAACTCGTCGTCGTTCATCCGCAAATCTTCCGGTAAATGCACTCGTATGGACTCCATAGTTCAATAATGTTAAAACTGACGAACAGAACAAGCCCGCTTAAATATCGGCGATGGCGCGTTCGGCTCCTTCCTGATATTCTTCTTCGATCTGCGCCACATCGGCAGGTTTGATTTCGGGATCGAACAGCCGGATGCCAGCTGCTTCTTTCTCCGTTACCAGAAAGAAGCGTTCGTGGATATTGAACGGCTCGCCACCCTCCGAAACCTCACATTTGGTAAAACTGCCATCTTCATTGAGTTCGTAAGCACTTACGTTATCGCGCAGGTTATAGGCCAGAATGAGCGTGGCTAACTGCTTTACACGCGGGTCAGCCAGAAAAAACAGGGACTCAATGCGTCGGTCAAAGCTCCGCACCATCACATCGGCACTGCCGCCATAGATTTTTGGATCGCCGTTATTATGGAAGTAGTAGATACGGGTATGTTCCAGAAAATCTCCCACAATGGATCGTACCATAATATTCTCGCTCAGGCCCGTCCGATTCGGACGTAAGCAGCATATACTTCTGATAATGAGACGGATACGTACGCCAGCCTGCGAGGCTTTGTATAGTTCATCAATCACCTCTTTGTCTTCCAGCGAGTTGGCTTTTATACAGATGCCACTCGGCAAACCGCGCTGGGCGTTTTCGGCTTCGAGCCGGATCATCCGCACAACCTGATCGCGCATGTCGCGCGGAGCCGTGATGAGATACTGGTACTCGTTGGGGAGGGAGTGGCCGGTAATTACATTGAAAAACTCCGAGATGTCGTGCGTGTAAATCTCGTTTGTTGTCAGTAGACCAATGTCAGTATAGAGCCGGGACGTGTCTTCGTTGTAGTTGCCCGTGGCCATATGGGCGTAGCGTACTACGCGGTCGCCTTCGTTGCGCACTACCAGCAGCAGCTTGGTGTGGGTCTTGTACCGGCTGATGCCGTAGATAACAAAGCAACCTGCTTTCTGCAGCCGCTGCGCTTCCCGAATGTTATTTTCTTCATCGAACCGCGCTTTTACTTCGAACAGTACCGACACATGTTTACCGTTTTCGGCGGCTTTCAGCAGCGCTTCCGTTACCCGCGAGCGTTTGGCCAGTCGATACACGGTAATCTTGATGGCCAATACATTCGGGTCTTCGGCGGCCTGCTCGAGTAATTGCAGTACTGGCTCAAAGTTGTTGTACGGGTGATGCAACAGAATATCGCGCTGTTTAATCAGCTCAAAAATGTCATCGGCTTTATCGCGGCTGATGCCGAGAGGTGGCACGGGCGGGTGGGGGCGAGGCATCTCATTTTTAAACTCGGGATGACCAATGATCTGCCAGAAGGCTGAGTAATCGAGTAGCGTAGGCGAGATAAAGAGGTTCAGTTCGTCTATTTCCCAGCGTTTTTTGAGCAGGTTCACCATCCAGGGCGAGCCAGTCTCGGACATGACGCCCGCTTCGACTTCCACACGGGTTACGCGTCCCAAACGCCGGTTCTTTATCTTTTGCCGCACCTCGTCAATGAAGTCCATCTCGTCGTCGTCGTTCTCATCCAGCGTGAAATCGCCGTTGCGCGTAATGCGGAACAGATTGACCGACAGCAGTTCTACGTTGCGGTAGAGTTTTTTGATGTTTTGCCGCACCACTTCTTCGATGGGTAAAAACACCACGCGCTGGTCAGTCTCGGTATCGCGCTCGAATGATATAAACCGCGGCAGGTTGGCTGGAATCTGTACGAATGATAGCCGCTGCCGATCTTCCTGATCTCCGGAGCGCAGACTTTGCAGATCGGCCTCGTCGGAGTTTTGGGTCACTACGCCGAAGATCAGCACTTTGGCCAGCAGCACCGGAAACGTGTGCGTATAGTCGTAGAGCATAGGCGTCAGCGTCGGGAAAATGGTCCGGTCAAAATAGCCGTCGGCCTGCGCCTGTTCATCGGGCGTGAGGTCACTAAAGCGGGCCAGCATCATCTCGTTTTGCGCAAACAGGGGTAGTAACTCGTCGGTAAATACCCGGTGCTGTTCGTGGCAAAACTGCTGCGCAGTGGTCAGTAGCGTTTTCCGGAACGGAATTTCGCGCAGGCCTGAATAGTCTATACGTTGTTTATGATAGTCGAGGTAATTGTATAAACTACCTATCCGAATCATAAAAAACTCGTCGAGGTTGGAAGCTGAAATAGCCAGGAACTTAAGACGTTCCAGCAGGGGCCGACTCTGTTCATGGGCCTGATCCAATACGCGTTCGTTGAACTTAAGCCAGCTCAGATCGCGACTTAGGTAATTGCTCTGGTCAATGACGCTGATTACTTTTTCGCTCACCTTCGCCATTTTCTCATCTACCGGGGCTGTCGTGTTGGGTGTGGGAATGAGTTGCGTAAATCGGGATACCAGGTTGCCCAGTATCGTTCGGTTTGGGTCAAGGGGATTATTCATAACTGGGTTGAAAGCTGATAGACGTACAACAAAAAAGCGGGCCAAAAGACCCGCCTTACTGTTATCGTTGTGTTAAACATCCACGCGGGCATATTTGGCGTTTTTCTCGATAAACTCGCGCCGGGGAGCTACTTCGTCGCCCATCAGGGTCGAAAAAACGTGATCGGCGTCAGCGGCTGACTCTACCGTTACCTGTTTCAGGGTCCGGCGGTCGGGGTCCATCGTAGTACTCCAGAGCTGTTCGGCGTTCATTTCGCCCAGACCTTTGTACCGCTGCACATGTACGTTCTCTTCGCGACCACCCCCGGCCAGTTCTTTTACGGCTGCTTCGCGGTCGGCTTCGGTCCAGCAGTAGCGTTCTTCCTTGCCTTTCTTCACGAGGTAAAACGGCGGCTGGGCAATATAGATATACCCATTGTCGATTAGGGCCTTCATGTTGCGGTAAAACAGCGTCAGAATCAGAGTTCTGATGTGGCTTCCGTCCACGTCGGCATCGGTCATGATGATAATCTTGTGGTACCGCAGCTTGTCGAGGTTCATCTCTGTCTCGCCCGTCTCCTTATTTTTTTCGAGCCGAATGCCCAGAGCCGTCCAGATATTTTTGATCTCTTCGTTCTCGTAAATCTTATGTTCGAGGGCCTTCTCTACGTTCAGAATCTTACCGCGCAGGGGTAGAATGGCCTGAAACGCCCGGTTGCGGCCCTGCTTGGCGGTACCACCTGCCGAGTCGCCCTCTACGAGGTAAAGTTCACACTTTTCGGGATCGGTGTCGGAGCAGTCGGCGAGTTTGCCGGGCAGCCCCATGCCACTCATAAAATCTTTACGACCCGAGATCATCTTCTCGTAGATACTGGCCGCGGCAATCCGGGCCTGTGCCGACAGCAGCACTTTATCCACAATCTGTTTGGCTTCTTTCGGATGTTCTTCGAGCCAGGTTTTCAGGATTTCGGCCACTACGCCACTTACCGCACTTACGGCTTCCTGGTTGCCAAGTTTGGTTTTGGTTTGCCCTTCAAACTGCGGCTCCTGCACCTTCACGGAGATAACGCCGGTCAGACCCTTTCGGAAGTCTTCGCCACTGAATTCGATTTTGCCGACTTTTTTACCCAGCAGGTTGTTGTCTTCGGCGTATTTTTTCAGCACCCGCGAAATAGCCGAGCGAAAGCCCTGCACGTGCGTACCACCCTCGTGGGTGTTGATGTTGTTGACATACGACGAGATGTTCTCACTGCCTTCTTTGTTGTAGACCATGGCTACCTGCACCGGAATCACGCCCTTTTCGCTCTCCATGTACATCGGCTCCATGCCCGCCAGCGATTCGCGGGTTTGATCGAGGTACTTGACAAACTCAACCAGGCCACCTTCCGAGAAGAAATCGTCGTGCCGGACCGGCTGACCAGCTTCATCGAGTTCGCGCAGGTCGTTGAGAAAAATATGGATGCCTTTGTTCAGGTAGGCCAACTCGCGCAGACGGCCCGCTACAGTATCATACTTGAACGTGATTTCTGTAAAGATGCTGTCATCAGGCTTGAAGTGTGTTTGGGTGCCGGTGTCGTCAGACTCGCCAATAATGCGCACGTCGAACTGGGGAACGCCAATCTTGTATTCCTGCTCAAAAACTTTGCCTTCACGACGTACTTCAACGCGGAGGTCGGTCGAGAGTGCGTTGACGCAGGACACGCCCACGCCATGCAATCCGCCCGAAACTTTATAGGTGTCTTTATCGAATTTGCCCCCGGCGTGCAGCATGGTCATGGCCATTTGCAGCGCCGAAATGCCGGACTTGCTGTTGATACCCGTTGGAATACCGCGCCCGTTGTCCTGCACGGTAATGGAGTTGTCGGTGTTGATCGTGACCGTAATCTGGTCGCAGTAGCCCGCCAGAGCCTCGTCAATCGAATTGTCGACAACTTCCCAGATCAGGTGGTGCAGGCCGCGCATACCTACGTCGCCAATGTACATGGACGGACGCATGCGGACGGCTTCGAGGCCTTCCAGCGCGGTTATATTTTCAGCTCCGTAGTCGCTTCGGGAAGCTTTAGGAGCAGCAACTACTTCTTCGATCAAATCGGTCGTCATATCAAAAGTTTATAATGTCAGAATGAGCGCGTTTATATTCAGAAAATGGGCTGAACAGTCGGGCGTTACAGATTGTAAAAATACAAAAAAAGAGGGTCTTTTCCAACCCGCGCGGTAAGATTAAGGTAATATACGTAAACTACAGCCAGTAAATAGGAAAAAGCCTTTGCTGACTCAATAAGCCATGATTTATGTGATTATTTTCTCCGTTTATCATAGTCGTTTTCTCATTTTTTACCGACGAAAACAACGGAATACAGGAACTGTCAGTAAGGTAGGTTATTCTTAAAAAAGTATTATTGGCCGACGTACCTGCCTAACGATCATGCACCTCATAGAAAAAGCCGGACGTATAGAGGTCCGGCTTCGACAAAATGCGTTGAGAATTCTGTTAATCTTCGGGATAGGGGATGTAAACGAACCCGGCAAAGTCGGCCTGTACTACAAACAGGCAGCAGTACTCATCAGGCTTTTTATAATTCTCTTTCCACAGGTCAATCGAGTCTTCGCCAATCAGTTCGCGCTGGATGAATTCGTCTAAAAAACTGGCTTTATACGACCACACATTACCCATCTCTTCGTGATTGATGAGCAATTGACCAATGGGTACCTCGCGACGCGATGCCACAAATACGGGATATTCCGAGAATTTGCGTTGCCGAATCTGGTACGACGCGTCTTTGAGCGTATCGGCCACCTTCACAAAGTCCGATGAGATGGCCCCCATCAGTTGCTTGTTGACGTCGTACGAGTTGGCGTCATCGAGCAGCGTATTTTCGTTGCTGTGATTGATCATTTCAGTTATCAGTTATCAGTAACCAGTTACCAATTTCGACGGTAACTGGTTACTGTTAAAACCTTGCCGCCAGCAGTAACTGTAAATCTTTGAACCGCATGTTGAATTTGCGGGCGATGTACAGGTTGGTGAGCGAGCCTTTATGGGCGTAAACACCTTTCATAAACCAGCGGTTCGCGTACATCATCTGCTCAATGCCGCCGGCGGTGCCGGTTTCGAGCAGGAAGGGCAAAAAGATATTGCTCAGGGCCATACTGGCCGTATAGGCCACGCGGGCGGCAATGTTGGGTACGCAGTAGTGAATAACGCCCATATGCCGAAAAACCGGGTTTTTGTGGTCAGTCATGCGCGATGTCTCAAAGTTACCGCCCTGGTCGATGCTGATATCGACAATAACCGAGTCGGGCTTCATGCGGCTAACCATCTCTTCGGTTACGACAATGGGGCTCAGCCCATCTTCGGCCCGCATGGCACCCACCACTACGTCGGCTCGTTCAATAGCTTCGGCCATCGTATCGGTGTCAATGATAGAAGTGTAGATATGCTGCCCAATGGCGTATTTAAGCCGCTGTAGTTTGTACAGATGCTTGTCAAACACCTTTACGTCGGCCCCCATGCCGAGGGCCGTGCGCAGGGCATATTCGGTAACGGTACCCGCCCCTAGAAACACGACTTTTGTGGGCGGCACGCCCGTGATGCCGCCCAGTACGATACCCCGTCCGTTATCGGCATTGCTGAGGTACTCGCCCGCAATAAGCATAACGGTACTGCCCGCAATCTCGCTCATGGAGCGGATAATAGGCATATTGCCCGCCCGGTCTTCTATGTATTCGTAGGCAATGGCCGACAGGTTCTTCTCGTTGATTTTCTCGAAATATTTCCGGTCGTGCGTGGGCAGGTTGAGCGTTGAAATGACCGTACTGCCCGACTTGATGTACTCAAACTCGGCATCCACCAATGGCTCGACTTTCAAAATCAGGTTGGCTTCATACACTTCCTGGGGTGAGTAAGCAATCTGCGCCCCTGCTTCGGAGTATTCCTGATCGGTGAACTTGGCTTTCTCACCGGCACCCTGCTCCACAATGACGTTGTGTCCGTTGCGTACCAGAATCATAACCGCTTCGGGCGTGAGCGCAATGCGGTTTTCCTGAAGGGACACCTCTTTCGGTAATCCAATCAACAGGCTATGCTGACTGGTCTTTACGGCCTGTGGTGATTCTTTCGGGTAGAGGGCCGATTGCCTGGCCAGCGTCTCAAATCCAGTCATTCTTTTTAGTTTTCAGTTATCAGTAACCAGTTTTCAGTTATCAGTAACCAGTTATCAGTTGCTGACGCGCACATCTTTCATGCGTCAGCAACTGATAACTGGTTACTGCTAACTGCTAACTGTATTTACTGTTCGTTCACCACGGGCATCGGCGGTGATAAGGACCCGGTAATACGTGGTGGGCCAGAGTGCCGTGATGCGTTCGGGCCATTCTACGAAGCAATAGCTGCCAGAATCGAAATATTCTTCAATACCAATATCCAGCGCTTCGGCTTCGTTGCGGAGCCGGTAGCAGTCAAAGTGATACACCGAATGGCCTTCGTGAGTGGTGTACTCGTTCACAATCGAAAACGTTGGACTCTGCACCATGCTGACTACGCCCAACGCCCGACACAAGGCTTTGATGAGCGTGGTTTTGCCCGCTCCCATCTCACCCTCGAACAGCCACACCGACTGCTGCCGCCCTTCGCTCAGAATGCGGTGGGCAACGGCGTCGAGTTCGTGGAGGTGCTGAAAGCGTAGCGTCATGGCCGTAGTTAGCTGATTAGCCCGCAAAGATACGGATTTTCACGCCTTCCAGGCTTTGCGCATTGGGCGGCTCAGCAGCGCGTTGGCCTCGGCGTCATTATCAAATTTTTCGGTGACTGGGTTCCAGCGAAGGGGACGTTTGAGCCGGTAGGCAATGTTACCGATAGTACAGATTGTAGCGGTACGGTGCCCGGTCTCAACGTCGCAGATGGGGGCTTTGCGACTGCGTATGGCGTCCAGAAAGTCCTTGTAGTGGTTGTCGCTGAAATACACGGCCCCCTTGTCGCTACGGCCAATGGTTTTGTCTTTCAGGGTGGCGGGCGTAGTAATCAGTTCGCCCCTCGCCACTTTCACCTCGCCTTCAGTACCGATAAACTGACAGAACTGTTTGCCCGGCGTGGGCGTGTGGTGCATCTCAATTCCGCTGGCGTAGCGGTACACCAGACCTTTGCCGCTACCGTCCGACGCGTCGGACCGGGTAGGGGGCGTCAGTTCGGTGGGGCCGTTGCTATCCATATCCAGACCCCACTGTGCAATGTCGAACATATGCGCCCCCCAGTCGGTCATGCCACCTCCGCCAAACTCATCAATGTCGCGCCACTGACCCCAGAATTTGTCGTTAGGCGTGGGTAGTAGAACACTGTTGTAGGGCCGGGCAATAACGTTGGGGCCGAGCCAGGCGTCCCAGTTTACGCCAGCGGGGAGGGGCTGGGCTTCCAAATCCCAGGGACGTGGTGGCCCACCAACATTAACGTTAATGCGTTTTACCTCGCCAATGGCTCCGCTCCGTACCAGCTCGACCGCCTGCCGGAACTCTTTCCAGGATCGCTGCATACTGCCCGTCTGGAAAATTCGCTTATACTGCCGGGTGGCGTTTACCATGTCGCGGCCTTCCTGCACGGTGAGTGACAGGGGTTTTTCGCAGTAGATGTCTTTACCAGCTTTGGCGGCATGGATGGCAATAACGCTATGCCAATGGTCGGGCGTAGCAATCAGGACGGCGTCGATGTCTTTGTTGTTGAGCAGGTTGCGGTAATCGTCATAACGCAGACACTCATTTTTTGCGTTGGCCGATCCCGTGTTCTGGCTGGTTACGTAGGCATTCACCGCGTCGGCAAAGGCCGTTACTTTCGATGCGTCAACGTCGCAGGCTCCCACGATTCTGGCCCCATTTTTCAGGAAGTTTGTACGCAGGCCGTTGCTTTGCTTGCCGAGGCCGATGAAACCCATGGTAATCTGGTCGGAGGGTGCCAGGAATCCGCGACCGAGTACGTGGCGTGGAACGATGGAAAATACGGCAAGACTGGCGGCCTGTTTCAGAAATACCCGACGGCTGGGTTGTGAGTTATCGTTGTTCATGGAATGCTTTGGTTAGAAAGACAAAAAGTGGGTAACTAACAGGATATACCTGCCAGTTACCCACCGGGATTACCACTCAGTCTGCGAATTACACGCCCGGATAGCCGGGGTTCTGCGTTTTCAGATTCGGGTTGTTCAATAACTCCTGACGCGGTATGGGCAGCAGCAGGTGCTTCTCCTGTAAAGCCTGGTTAGAACTTAGGTTTATGTGGCCCACGAAGTTGTCGAAGCCGTTCGTCTTTTCGTTATAAACCTTCCGCAGCCGTACCATGTCGAACCACGTAATCTGCTCGTAGCACAGTTCTTTCCAGCGCTCGCGCCAGACGGCCTCGCGGAAACTCGCCTGGGTAAACGTACCAAGCGCGGGCGTGGTGAGTTTAGCCCGGTCCCGAATACGCTTCAGGGCATCGTAGGCCGCCTGCGTAGGGGCACCCACTTCGTTCTGCGCTTCGGCGTAGATCAGCAACGTTTCGGCATAGCGAATCTGCGGTACGTTCAGGTTGTTCTGCCGCGTACCGGCTGCGCCAAGCGTGCCCGCCGAGGTGCGGTTAAAGTGCTTGAACACGTAGGGAGCGCCCAGATCGAATGCGGCACCATTGCCATTGGTAAAGTAGCTGGTGTAAAAGTAGCCATCCTGATTTTTGGCCCGCAGATCGCCCGCTTCGTACGACGCATAGAACGCAGGCGTTGGCACTGAACTACCCGTTCCG
>Ga0123337_10001676_pt1 | contig 27610 bp, 26 predicted proteins | sample frozenSSSSmetaG_FD_89792 | JGI IMG/M metagenome (GOLD analysis project Ga0123337, IMG submission 89792) | Glacier valley bacterial and archeal communities from Borup Fiord, Nunavut, Canada, to study Microbial Dark Matter (Phase II) -... | ecosystem: Environmental > Aquatic > Freshwater > Ice >...
CCAGCGATAGAGGGAGGTATAGCGCGCGAGGGGGGGGGGGGGGGGTGGCGCCATTCTTTCCACGAGGCTGGAACACCGAGGTTCACTTGCCCGCTCGCTCGTACGCCATTAAGCTTTCCATGACAACATACGCCAACCCAGCCTATCTTTCTCCACAGATATAACACCATCGTTCAAGCTTCTCGATATTTTATTTTCCATTTTCTGCGCTTAGTCGCCGTGGCAACGCCGCCCCAAACCGGCGGGTCAGTCATTGCGTGGTTCACTGCTTACAATCGGGATATCACGCACGGCCGGGGCAGCATGACAACATGCGCAGCTATCAGCCGCCAGCGGCATACTGCAGCAACTTTTTCGCATCGTCCCAGCGTCCATATGGACTTTTAGTCCGTCACAGGTCACAGGCAGCAAATTCTTATCTTCTTATCGGCTTATCATTGCTGTGTTTTCGTGGCTGGATCACGTACATAGGCTATGCAGCGGGGAAGCGATGGCGTCAGTACAGGCCTGAATGAGGATGTCGGCCAAGTCTATATTTCGTCGTGGCTTTCTTGGCTGGACCCTCAGTTTGAATATTTTCTTCATTTTCCTTTAGAAATTTCCTTGTGTCGGCAGCTTGGCATAACTGGGCCTCTCACGGGAAGTCCTCAGCACTCAGAATGGGGGATTCGCGCCTTGAGATATCCTGGAGTCTAGTAGATAGCTTGTGCTTGGGCCTCGTCGGAATCTAGATATATCTCCTTCTTCTCTCCAATTGAGCATTGCTTTTTGACGATTGATTTTAATTGTTCCTTGGATTTATTCAAGATGCATGTCAAACGTGAAGGACGGGCCTTTTGGCACTGGTATGCAAAAGGCGATACTCCTGAGGAGAGGAAGCTTCTTATCAAACTTGACCTTCTCATCATTCCCTATGCTGTCGTCGCCTACTGGATAAAATACATTGATCAATCAAACCTGAGTAAGTCCATGCTTGCGCTATATTGATGTTTCCCCTTATTTTGTTAAAATTCCCATGCATAGTCAGTTATCTAACACCCTATAGACAATGCCTATGTGTCGGGCCTCAAAGAAGACTTGGGCTTCGAAAAAAACCAACTCGTCAATCTTCAGGCTATGTACACGGCAGGAGCTGTTATTGGCCAGCTACCCTTTACGTTCCTCTTCCCAATGTTTCCAATGAACTACACGATTCCCGCTCTTGAGGCTGGCTGGGGTATCTTCACACTTTTGCAATTCCGCACCCAGAGCTATGCGGAACTTATGGCATACCGGTTTCTTGTTGGCATTTTTGAGGTAAGTGACACGTGTTGAGGCCAAAATTTCTCTCACTCATTGATGTTCTAGGCTGCATTCTTTCCAGGAGTGCATTTCGTATTGGGTGCTTGGTACAGAGGTGATGAGCTTGGCCGCCGTGGTGGGATATTCTACGTCGGTCAAATGCTAGGAACGCTCACCGCGGGTTTCATTCAAAGTGGAGCAACTGCTAATCTCGCTGGTGTGCGAGGCCTTGCAGGCTGGAGGTAAGGAAATTCCGTCAGCTATAACCGTGCCTTCTAATCAATTTATGTAGATGGATGTTTATTATCAGCGCTTTGATGACCATTCCTGTGGCTATTGCTGGAGTTTTCATATGGCCGGGAACGCCAGCAAAACCAAACAAACTCTTCCTTACAGATAAAGACTTGGCCCTGGCTGTCAAGCGTCTTGAGGAGACCAAAGCAGATACCAAAGAGCAAGTAACGCAAACTAGGTGGCAGCTGTCGTGGAAAATAGCAACGGATTGGCGAGTCTACATCCTGACCTTTTGGGATATCCTGTTCTGGAACGCCGGATCCACGTCCTCTGGCGCCTACCTCCTCTGGCTCAAGAGTCTCAAACGCTTCCCGGCCTCCAAAGTCACCCAGCTCGGAACCACCGCTCCAGCCCTCGGCATCTTCTACGTCCTCTTTGTTAACTTCAGCTCCGACCTGATTTGGGGACCCAGCGGCGCCATCGCCTTCGCCCACGCCTGGCATCTCACCGCCATGATCATCCTTGCCGTGTGGAACGTCCCCGAAGCCGCGAAGTGGTTCGCATTCAACAGCACCTACACCCAGGTCGCCATGAGCAGCGTGCTCTACGGCTGGGCAAACGACATGTTGCGGCACAACGCGACGGAGCCCTCCATCATTCTCGTGTTCATGAATCTAGTAGCGCAGAGCACGACGGCTTGGACGAGTATACTTGTATTTCCGACGGTTGAGGCGCCGAGGTACCTCAAAGGCTTTACGTTCTGCGCTAGAAACTCGTTTGTATTAGTGCTGTTTACGTACTTTGTTGTGAGGCCGTTCGCGCGCTCGCTGGAGAAGAAGTTGGACTCTGATGCGGGCAGCGAAGCGGGAGTGCCTGAGTCTGAGGAGTCGGAGAGCGAGAAGAACGTGGCCAGAGATGATAAATCTGCTACTACTGTTACACAGATACCTGCATAATCCAGTGTTGTTTGGTACAGGGGAACTTAGATTTAGGCAAGTTACGAGCTAGATGCGGGAGTATTGGCAGTTGTCAGAAAATAGTTCTAATCAAACTGCTTTCAGACATCCTACAATTAGTATTTTTTGTGACAGAGCAATATGATGACCTATTAGGCTGAGGAAAGCTCTGTTTATGTAGGCCACTCGCTGTTTGCTAACCTATAGACTAGAGGCTCTTTCCTTCGCAGAGTCGTGGAAGGAACTCCTGTCCGCGGTTGGCTCCTTGGCTGGCTCCTTGGCTTGCTGGTACTTCGTAGAGCAAGAGAAGGGACATCCCCTTCCTTGGCGATGTACTGGCGATATAATTATGATCTATACAATGATACAGGGAGGGTTAACTGTCATGTTGACCGTAGACTGAAGAGAACTAGGCCATCTCTACTAGAGGCAACCGACCAAGGTCACCAAGAGATAATGAAGTTGCTAATCCATAAGGAAGCGAAAATAGATTCGGTGGACCAACTGGACTGCACGCACATGGGCAATCAAGGATTGTATAACTAGAATGATATAATTTCATAGAGCTCCCAGCGCATGTGTATATTCTGCAAAGACTTCATGCACCTCGGTTCGCGGCTTTAAAAACATTGGGATCCATCTATTACGCCATTCTCCGTCATACGAGCAAGTGTAGGCTGCTTTGCAATATTCCCAGTAATCAGGATACCATCCACAATGGGCCCAGTCAACGATTGCAAGTACACGAGGCGGCCCTGTTGAAGAGACGATAATGTTGCCTCGATGTAGGTCCCCGTGAGTTAGCTTGATAGTTCCAGTATCTGGCAAGAACTCTCTATAAGGATCCTGGATATCTTCCGAGTTGGGAAACCGGAGCCAAGGCAATCGAGAAAACCAATCATGGAACTGCTTGACGGTAGCGAAAGGACCTCCTGGAGGTTGGCCTTCAAACACAATGTCTAAAAGCTGTTGGCGACTAATAGATCCTAAATAAGATTTAGCTATTGTCTGTAAACTGCTCATCCATTTCACACCATACCAATAAACGAATCATTTGGGTCTTGCTTAACTTGCCGCAAAGATGTCGTAATCTGGCGTAGGTGGTCGCAGACAGTGATTTTATCGGCGATGCTCAGAGAATCCCACCGCTCCTTCAGTGTCTCTCCTCGTACAAGCTGCATGTATATGAACACATGACGCCCGTCAACCCGCCAGCCATAGACCTCTGGCACAGGAACTTCGTCGCGAAGCACTCTTTTGATCACCCAAAGGCATTGCGCTTCAGCAATTGCAACATGAGGACCGAACTTGACAATGAGATTAAGATGTTCAAATCTCACTGGAGGTGGTTGAGGCATCGCCTGGTTTGCACCTGACAAGGCTCGAACCTCTGCAGGCGTTGGCAAGCACCGGTCAGGTCCGTTGTCTTTGAAAAAGGAGGATTCGAGGAAATCCATCTTGGGTTGTCTGCCGTCCGGTAGCCCTGTGGCGTGGATTTGAGGTTTGGCTGACATTCTTAATGACCTGGAAACTGATTGTGAGCTTTGGTAACGATTACTGAAACAAAGAACTGGTTCGTCCAGGAGGAAAGTTCTAAGAGAAATGTCAGTGGCCACCGAATGCAAGAAAAGCGGCTAGACGAGTACAGGTAAGGCAATAGCAGCCGACTTTGCAGACACCAAAGATAAGTTATTAAAGGAAGTATAGGTTAAATCTAAAGAAAAATAGGTTATAATATAGATCTTATTATATCTTATTATAATCTAATTAGTTCTAATCTAAGGCTAAACTTAAAATAGTAGTTACTAAGCTTAATTAAGTTAGCTTAGCTATAATTTAAGTAACTTAAGTAACTTGTGAGTTTTTGAGTTTAAGTTTGAGTTATAGCCCTAACTCAACTTAATGAGTTTAAGTCGACTCTAAAATTCTTGAGTTAACTCGAGTTGAGAACCCTGCCTGCCTGTGTCTGTACCTGTGCCGGAATCGCAGTGCAAGTCCGTACAAGCAGGCCGAGCGAGCCATCGTCGTGTTGCGGCTCGCCCCTCTACCCAAGTGATCTGTCTTTCTGGAAAGGAGAGAGTTATGTGTGATCGGCCGTCATGTTATATTCGCTCATAGATATCCGCTCTACCTGCTCTGCCCCCGCCGCTCAATATGAACTGAACTGTGGTATCACTTATATACAAGAAGAACTCTCCCTTTGCTTCCCGTTCAGCCAGCAATCCTCTTTAAAACGCACCAGCGCCGCGCTAAAACACAATTCGCACCCTGGGACAAGTCACCCGTCGTCAAAACATAAAACAGAAGCTCTGCCCGTCTCATAGAGTAGAGAGCCCATATCCAGCCTCTTTGTCCATCAGATATTACCATCCCCGCCATGCCTACACCGTGATCCCAACGACAGTGCTGGCGCCCGATTAAAACCCTAATAGGCGCCCCTGATCTTCGCATAAAGACTCGTGTCCAGGAAATTATAATTCGGATCCAGCTCGCAGAACGGATGCTGGCTGAGCAGCGTATCCGCCGTCGGACGCTCGACGGGATCACTGTAGTCCATCAGTCAACCTCTATCCCATCCAGCCTCGCCCCTACATCAGGCGTCGCTCAACCCAAGCACGAGAAAGCAAGGGAAGGAGTACTCACATCTGGAAACAATCACACATGAAGCCTATAGCCAACGGACTAACCACGTCCTCCACATCCTCCGGGATCGGCGGAGCCTCGTTCAGACTCCCCAACTTGTAGATCGCCCCGACCGCCTCCTCCTTACTCCAGGGCCGCCTCCCCGCAAACATCTCCAGCACCACGCAGCCCAGCGACCAAATGTCCACTTTGGCGCTGTACCCGTGCCCCTGACTCCTCACGACCTCGGGCGCCATCCAGAACACGGAGCCCTGCATCGAGTTCGTCGCGTCGTTGCCGTAGATATTGTCCGTCTTCTTCGAGATCCCGAAGTCCGAGATCTTGCACGTCCCGTCCAGGTCGAGCAGGATGTTGTCCGCCTTGAGGTCGCGGTGCAGGATGCCCTCGCGGTGCAGATACGCGAGCCCGCTCAGCGTCTGCCGCGTGAGCGAGCTGACCACTGGCTCCTCGAACTTGCCGTGCTTGCGGAGGCAGGAGCCCACGCTGCCACCGGAGATGTACTCCAGGAAGATACTGATGGATGTCTCCTTGCGCTCGCAGCCGAGGTATTGCACGATGTTGACGTGATCCAGGTCTTTCATCGTGTCGATCTCCAGGTCCAGTGCTGCCACGAGCTCTTTCATCTTGTTTTTATCATTGCCTGCCGCTTTGGCGCTGACCTCGACTTGTTTGACGGCTAAGAAGTCACCAGTTGTGGCGTTCATGCCGAGGTAGACGCGGCCGTAAGTTCCCTTACCAATCAGCTGGCCCTTGAACCAGCGGAACGTCGCTTGGCGCTTGGGAATGGTGTCTTGTGGGATCTGCGGCAGAATCATGCTGCCCCGTTGAGGCTTGATCTGGACGATATTCGCGCCGAACATCTTCGTGCTCTTGCGACGCAAGAGGGAGGTTGGGGGACCACCATTTTGGGAAGCACCGGTGGTGAAGCGCTTATTGGCTTCATGCGCGCCGCGCGCTACTTCACGGATGGATTTCATGCGGCCAAGCCCACCTGAGCGGCGGACGTTCCGTTGAGCGACACTTTGGACAGAGGTAGGTCTGGAATCCAAAGTCTTGAGTGTGGATTCGTCAGAGCCAAGGGTATCAGCGTCGTGATAGTATGACTCTGGACGGTTTTCAGGCACAGTGGCAGGGACACCAACTGACATTCCAGACTGAGCGGCAACAGTACTGGTCGGCGATGGCGGTGGAGAGGGACCTTGCCCAGCCTCGAGCACAGGCTGATCAAGATCAAGGTTCGGGAAGAAGTCGTCCAAGTGATTGATAAGTGCCTCGGCAGGAGGTCTGCTCGCCCACACATCCTCCCTCGCAAATGATTTGCGACGAATAATCTTGCTCATGTCTTCAGAGCCACCAGAGAACGGGATTGCAGATGCAGCAGACCATGTTTCGGACATAGCAGAACTTGGATTACGGCGTTGCGGCCGTTTTCCGCTACGAGCACTTGATAATTCATCTCGAAGTTCAGGATTCTGCAGTTGCTCTGCTGTCAGCCAAGTATCCTGGTCTCTTCTGCCACTACGTGTGCTGGAAACATTGTCTTCGTCGATATCGGGCATGCGTCTCGACCAAGTTGAGCTATCGGCAGTCGGTGGAGTCTTGAAAGAGTCCTCGCCAAAGCTCACTCCTTTCTTTGCTCTAGTATTGACTGTCAAGGTTGGACGTTTGTCATTATCAGATTGTTCATCCCCTGACTCGCGAGCAGTAGTACCCTTGAGGCTGTTCTTGCGAGCAGCTATGGGAATAGCAAAGAGGCCATCGTCCGAGTCATCATCAGAATCATCGTCTTGAGGCAAGGCCTGAGGTCGTTCGAAAGAAATCTTGGGTTCAGTAAAGTCAACATTGGGACCATATGACCTGCGATCCCCTGGTAAACCTCCTGGAGTATTGGCACTGCTCGGACTGACATCCACAGGCGATGCGGCTCTTCGTAATTCTTCCTGGCGCATCTTTGCAATGGCCGAATTTTCAGCCGAGCTTGGTGCGGTGCTGTCGTGTGGTGTGCCATTCTCTTCTGGCTTGTAGTCGGGAACTTTAAACGGCGTATCTCCTTTGCCCCATGTCAGACTGCCTGGTGTTCCGCCTGCAGACCGTGGGCTGCTTCGACCTGAAGCTGAAGTGCCAAAATCAACTGTGGTCATCGCTCTCTTATCTTTATTATCAGCAAAGGCAGCATCCCGAGGTCCCTTGATGGGGAATGTTGGCGTGGGCGCTACGACAGGATTCGGTTGACCCACGCCGCCCAAGCGGGCGCCCATGCCAACAAGGGCTGCTCCAATACCGCCACTGGGTCCTGGCAAAACCTTCCTATTGCGCTCAGTCATATCGTGAGGAAATGTCTGAGTGCGTTCTGCAATATTGGTTCTCCTAGCATCATTATTTGCAGGGCCCATAAGTCCGGCCAGCTGGGCAGGTTTCCTACTCAACGAATTCGCTTTGATCAAGGTTGCCGATTCTCCTGGTGGTGGAGGAGGCTTCCTCTGTGGGAAGAGGGTATCTGTCTTTTTTTCTTCGAATGGCGATTGTCTTGGTTTATCAAAGTCGACCCTTCTACCCACAATTCCAGGACTTCGATCCTGTATTGTATCATCATCCACCGAAAACTCCTTGCCAGACCTTTTCTTCACTTGATGCGCTTGATTCTTTCGTTCCATTTCAGCTCTACGCTCTCGTTCAGCCATATCAAAGAACATTTTCTTCTCTGCCTCTGGAAGATGGCTTTCACCAGCTAATGGTCCGATAAATTGTCCAAGACGCTCTCGGAGAGCATCATTTGAGGAGAGATCGTCGGTCCCCATGCGTGTCGAGCTAGCAGACGACTTGACGGTGTTCTGACGAGAACTTGGTGGAGAAGAATTCGACCGCTGCCTCGCCCCATTAACATCATCAACAGTGTCACTGCCTGAGAAAAAGCTTGTCCCTAGTCCAGCAGATGAAGGTGGAGCTAAGAATGTGGCTGAACTAGGAGGTCCTCGCACAAAAAATTTCAAGCCTCCAGAAGCATCGGCTTTCATTCTTTTGCTCACGATCAATTTACTATCATCGAGTGGATCTTCATGGTCCATCTTTCCAAGCTCGGTGATATATAACTGACTATGACTGATATCGTGCAACCCAAGATTCTGGCATATAGCCTGTCTGAGGTCGTGGGCAGAATCAGCATCTGTGATATCGCAGAGCTTATAGTTCCATCCATCCATCGTAGCAAGGACAAAGAGTCTCCCTGGGCTCCGTCTTCCACGAGCCATACTGTGAGAAAATCTGTCGTATTCTGAAGCAGAAAATGTCGAAGATGGCTTATCCAAAGACGTCTCGCTGGTCGCGGCTTTCGCATTCTGACCATATTGCATCCTAAAGCTGAGGGAAGGACTTGTTGGAGATTCTAAATTGTGATCTTCGGACGATGGGAAGAGGCCATCGTCTTTGGTTTTCTTCTTACGAAAGTGCTTGAGAAAACCTTTGGATTCCTTGGCAGAGGTAGGCATCTCAATTTTGGATGAACTCCCATCCGAATCGAGGGGCGATGGGCGTACACCACCGTCGTGACCGTGACGTCGTTGGTTGTTCACAAGATTCGTTTCGCCCACAGCTCCTCCCATGCCTCCTCTCAACACTTGGCTAGCTCCAGGCGGTACCCCAGATCCATAGATTGCTGCATTGGAGGAAACTGAATCAGTACTATTGCTAGCACGATGTCCAAAGGTTGCGCTATGCGGTGAGGCTGATAGCTTTCCACTATGAAATGTGGGTAAATATGTTGCAAATGATTGTCGAGGACTACCACTTTTAGGGCTGCCTTCTGTACGCAACGCTGGTCCCATAAAATGCCCCCCTTCTGACATATCAGCACTAGCATTGGGACTATGACGACGGGTCGGATCGCCATTATCAATAGACTTCAAGACAGTTCTATGGCCGCGGCTATCATCATTCGTCAAATACATAGTGGCTGAATAGTTCGGAAGGGTTGTGCTCCGATTCTGGGATGTCTGACATTTTCCAACTGCGGGACTTGATACAATAAATGTCGTCTGTTTACCTGGACTCTCATCATCAGGATTAGCCGTGCTTGGAGTTGTAACATAATTTTCACGAGTCAAACTCGGAGAAGACTCCAAATTACTGTCGGCGCCAGCGCTGGTTGTATTGGCCGCATTTGATTCTCGTCGCCCATGAGAAGATCTACCTGCAGGTCTTCCAGTTGAAATTTCTCGTATTAAGCGGCGCATCCTCTTTCCTTCTTCTCGCTCTCGTGCTTGGTCCCAGCCGGTTCCGCTCGAAGAGCATTCTTTTGCAAGGCGAGGATATACTTGTTGGTGCATCATGCCAAAGTTACCTCTTCCGCCGTGTCCACTTCCCAGCTCAAGGAAGGCAGTCCCATGAACATCTAATGCTTTGAATGTCTCCTGCCAGTCATTGGAAAATTGATTTGAAGCAAGCCATAATAAGACACGATCTAAGGGCCATTGAGCAGCAGCTTCGATTTGTGCTTGCGTGAGACCAGAGGCATTACTGCCTGAAGCATTACTGACATTACTAGGCGCAGATGCATGCGCTCCTCCTGGAGTCGCAGTTGGCGGTCTAGAGCCGTATTCTTGGGGCGGCAGATGCATATTATTTTGCCTGTTTGGAGTTTGTGACAGCGGCCCATATAGTCTTTCTCGATCGCTATAAAAACTATTTGGCCCTTCGTCCAATGGAGTAGTGAGGCCAGTATCCGGAGTATTCCTGGTTGTCGATCGAGAGGTTTCTGATACCGCTGAAAAGTCCGAACTATCCACGCGGTTGAAGCTAGAAAGACCTGGGATGCCAACCCCAACGCCAAAGGATTCACCCGCATGCGGTATGTATGTTGCTGACATCTGAGGTTCGTTGGCCTGTGGTGTCTGAAGCTTGGATAGGGGCGGCGGCGCCATGGCTACGGGGTATTGCTGGCTAGGATTATATGTTTGATATTGGCCAGTCGACGCTTGCAATGGAGGTGGTCCCGGGTACTGTCGAACATCATATGTGCGTCCCCAATTGTTTTGCCAGCCACCTTGCATGCCATGAGAACTACCAGGTGGGGGACCAGGCGGTGGAGGTAGCATCATCCCGTTTGCATGATGTTGTGCTTGACCGGGCATTGGCCGTGGAGGAGGTGGTGGGAGAGTCATCATATGAGGTTGTTGCATTGGCGGAGACTGTATTGGCGGGGGCGGAGGAACATACTGTCCTGGTGCAGCTGCGGCGGACGCATGTCGCTGCCCTGGCTGATACATCGGTGGGCCGGGTCCTGCCCGTATTGTGGGACGGTATGAAGCGTTCGAGCTGCTGGGGGCTGCTGTTGCGGGATCAGCAGTGAGAGCGCGTGGCCGCTGTCCTGCCGTCTGAGGGTAGATGGAGCTCGAGGCGCTGATGGTGGGATATGGAGACCCAGTACCATATGATGGTATGAGCAATGAACTCGACAGATTCGCAACCGCGTATGTAGGGACGTCGTTGAGGATAAGGTCTTCGGGAACGGTGGTTCCAGCGTTGGTTGGACGACCTCCTGGCGATGAGCTCCGGTTGATTTCAGAAGTATTCGAACGTGCTGAAGAAGATCGTTGGCGAGAGCTTGTCATCGCAACACATTCATTGTTTGGCCTGGCGATGGTCGAAAACACGAGGGCGCGCTGATCGCTCGTATCGTTCGCTCGCAAGCGCAAAGAAAGGCTGCCGTCTCAATGGCCCTGTTGGCACACCGAGCGTCGATTGCCGGCCAGCCTCGTCAAGTTGAAGACGGTGACAAGATCTTGGCGCAGTTTGTCCAGCTTCGCTTTATATGTCCTGTGTTTCTTCAACGAGCTGCGGATTTCGGGTATGAGCTTCTCCCTGGGAGACCCGGTTGAGGTGCTCTGTTGGTACTGTATACTTTTGCTGTGACCTCACATCCTGCGATGCATTGCACCGTTCCGTTCCTGACCTCTGACCTTTGACCTCTTGACCTCTGACCTCTGACCTCCGACCTCTGACACCAGCCACAGACCCCATCTTCTAATGTGTGGCTTGCCAACGGGGTTCTCGCTTAAGCTAAGCGATGTGGCTGTGTTTGTAACGCACGGGATCCCGAGCTGGAGGAATGAGGAGCGGAGGGAGCGACTCTATGAGTCTCTACGGTGCTCCCTAGGCATTACTCTGTTTATGTTTATCGCGTCCTGTAGTAAGTAGTAAGTAATTCCACAAATCCCGTCCCTCAAGCTCAAGACCAACCTTGAGAGTTGTATAGTACTACAGTACATACGTACATATGTATGTACAAGTACTGTACAAGTGTATGTACAGGTGTATGTATGTACAAGTCCTTCGTCATCAAATGAGGAAGGCATAGATATCTATATCTCGCTTATCATCTCATCTACGTCACATGACGCTCCTTGAAAGAAGTCGAGTACTGTGTCTACCAAGTCTCGCAAAGCACAACACAACACAACACAACACAACACTCCTTCTCAGTCTCTCAGATCATGGTACTGTATGTGTGTATATATGTATATATATATATTTATATATTTATGTACGTATGTATCTCATCCATCGGCCCTTTTCCTTCGCTGTGCATCATGCATAATAGCTGGTGTCGCATAATAGATACTTGACAAGATACGGATATGTACGTATGTATGCATGGGACTTTGGTAGGTCGAAATCCTTGCTCCCTTGATTGTGCTTACAGTACATAGGTATGTACATGCTTTTCGGCGCCATCCTACCGCCCATCGCCTCAGCCATGTGCGTTCTGCTCTGCTTTCTGCTTTCTGCTCTCAGGTACCGCTCATGAGAATGCCATAGTGGAGCCATAGTGGATACCTGCAGCTTTGACAAAACCCTGTACACAGTACTGAGTGTACCAGGTGGGGATGGTGAAGGAATGATGAGGGAATGATGACGATGCAGCACGATGGGAATGTGCTGGTGCTGGTGCTGGTACTCGATGACCTGATCCTGTTATCCGTGCCACCTAACCACCTAACCACCTAACCACCTAACCAGCACCTATATGTACATGATATGTACATGATATGTACATGGTAGGTGCGGCTTGAGTGGCACGGATAGATGACGGCAAGCGGCACCGGTGACTTCATCTCGATCGTAAAGGTGGGGTGGGGGTGGTGCTCTGAGGTATGTTTGCATTTCTTAAAAGCATTTCTTGACTTATTATGCTGAACTTCCCTTGAATCTGTCTTCTTCGACGTCCTATACACGATCCCAACATAATCTGCTGTCTATTTTTCGACAACAATAATCACCTCTTTTCGTTCAATCGAGCTTTCGAGAGTCGGAATCGCCCTTGTCTTCCTTGCCTTGCATTGCTTCTCGGCCACCTTTGCACATACAATCACCTCATCATGTCTTCGCAAGCTACAGATATCAGAACTGCAGCTCTGCAAGATCCAGTCGATGTCGCAGAGTACCTTTTCACTCGTCTGAAGCAGATTGGTTGTCAATCCATCCATGGATTACCTGGCGATTTCAATTTGGTCGCTTTAGATTATATTCCAAAGGCCGGTCTGAAATGGGTTGGAAATGCCAATGAGTTGAATGCCGGTATGTTTCGATTCGTCCCCTACAGCAGGCTTCCTATGCTAATCGATATCCTCTCCAGCTTATGCTGCCGATGGCTATGCCCGCGTCAAGGGTATCTCTGCGATTATCACCACTTTCGGTGTTGGGGAGCTTTCGGCGATGAATGGGATAGCTGGGGCATTTTCGGAGCAGGTTCCGGTCGTTCATATCGTCGGTACTCCTTCGACAGTCTCCCAACGAGATGGAATGCTCTTACATCATACTCTGGGCAACGGCGATTTCCACGTCTTCTCAGACATGAGCAGGGAAATCTCGTGCGCGCTTGTTAGGCTAAACCACCCAGATAATGCCGCAATGCTCATCGACCACGCTTTGAGAGAATGTTGGATTCAGAGTCGGCCTGTCTATATTGCACTACCGACAGACATGGTCCAGAAGAAGGTTGAGGGTCGAGGATTACAGACACCAATAGACCTATCATATCCTAAAAACGACCCGGCGAGGGAGAAATACGTCGTCGACGTCATACTCAAGTATCTCTATGGCGCCAAGAATCCCGTTATACTGGTAGACTCCTGTGCCATTCGGCATCGGGTCCTGAAAGAAACGCATGACCTCATTGAGAAGACCGGTTTCCCTGTGTTTGTCACTCCTATGGGTAAGGGCGCCATCAACGAGAATCATCCCAACTATTGTGGTGTTTATGCAGGAAATGGAAGCCATCCAGATGTCAGGGATTGCGTTGAAGCTTCCGACCTGGTGCTGACTATCGGTGCCATTAAGAGCGACTTTAACACAGGCAAGTTAACAATCTTTCCGGTAAACAACGTTTATGAGAACTAACGATGCACAGCTGGTTTTTCTTATAAAACCTCACAGCTTAGGACCATTGATTTCCATAGCACTCACACCGTGGTGCGTTACTCTGAGTATCCAGGAGTGTCAATGAGAGGTCTTTTGCGGAGTCTTGTTCCGTGTATCGACACGACGAAAATTACATCACAACCAGGTCCAAAAGTGAAGAACAGGATCGCAGAGAACGAGGACCCTTCTGAGACCATCACTCAAGCCTGGGTCTGGCCATTGATTGGAGAATTCTTGGAGGAGAATGATCTTGTGGTCACCGAGACAGGTACGGCAAACTTCGGCATTTGGGAAACCAAGTTCCCAGCAGGTGTCACGGCTCTCAGCCAAGTGCTCTGGGGCAGTATCGGATGGTCCGTTGGCGCATGTCAGGGAGCAGCTCTTGCCGCCAGAGACGCCGGAGTGAAGAAAAGGACAATCCTTTTTGTCGGTGACGGTAGCTTCCAGCTCACTGCGCAGGAGCTGAGCACCATGATCAAGCTCGATCTCAAGCCCATCATCTTCGTCATCTGCAATGATGGATACACCATCGAGCGTTTCATTCATGGTTTCGATGCGGACTACAACGACGTCCCCACCTGGAAGTACAAGGATATTGTGAATGTCTTTGGTGGTGCTGCCAGAGGTGCAAAGACGTACCAAGTCAAGACTAAGAAGGAGATTCGGGCTTTGTTGAAGGACAAGGAATTCAACGCTGCAAATGTCCTGCAGTTTGTGGAACTTTATATTCCAAAGGACGATGCCCCGGTAGCACTCCGTTTGACAGCAGAGGCTAGCTCTAGGACCAATGCGCCGCTGGCATAAACTGAATGTGGATTGGAGAAGAGGATTTCACGGTACTATTGGGACATTGAACTACTGTTCTCCATGGGATATGATATGATAATGAGAAGGAGTTGACCTGTCAGAACCGGTACAAATGAAGTCATGATCAATAGAATGAGAAATTTGAGATTCGAATACGTTCAATGATTGATAACTTTGCCTGTTGTAGGACATATTTTAAAATTTGTGCTAAAAATCAGGGTTTTAATCTTATTCAATCCAATGTAGCAAAATGGGATGATTCAGACCGATACCAATCATACAATCTACGAAGCACTGTATCAAGAGGATTTCAATTATGCCCCTTTTTGCTACTTGTCACGTTTCTAAGGGTCGTGAGTTCAAGAGAACGAGGATTCTCGCTTAGCAATCTCGGACACAGATTGGCGGCGACCTTTCAACCATCTATCTGGCTTCCATCAATCGATCATTACCGCATCCCAGAAGGCATAATGGCAGACTCGAATAAGCGGAAAGGAGGCCCAGGCGATGATCGAGATAATAAGTATGGCAAGAAGAGTAAGGTGCGTTATGAAATCATTCTCTTTTATCTTGGAAGTTTCCTTTCTTAGCTACCCTGGTCCGGACGTGGAAAGGGAAGTGCTTGATGAACATGTGATTCCTGGAACAAATATCGTTCACACCTATCTGTCTCGAAGCAAATCAAAGTCTGATGGACGAGATCTCAACAGTCCCATGACCAATACTGACATACTCCCAGGGCGGCTCCGGTGGAAAATGGCAAACGCCGCATCAGAAGAACAAAGCCAGCACTCCGCGCGGCGGCAAGATCGAGCCGGGAGACGCCGGCGTCTGGGCCACATGCATGAAGAGCAAAGAAGCAAAAGCCACCGAGGAGCTGAAGAGTCTCTTCGAGCACGTATGTACAAGTCACATGACCTACCCTCCGCGGTGCTGACGGGATATCCTGCATCCAGGCTGCTGAGAAGTTCTACAACATTTCGTCTGTCCTGGAGGACGATGAGGAGGAGGATATCGAGGCGTCGATTCAGAGGGAGCTCAAGGGCATGGTGCCGAAGAAGGATGTGCCGAAACTGTTTCAACCCGTCTTTTTGGATGTCCAGTGCGTGCTGTTCTTTAAGACGCAGCCGCCCATAGATCCAGTTGATTTCGTGCACAGGATATGTGAGGATGCGGCGGAAAATCCGAAAGGGAGGAGACATAGGTTCTTGAATAGGTTGACGCCGATGACGCGGATGGGAAGAGCTACGGAGAAGGACCTGGAGGACCTGGCGAAGGAGGTTTTGGGGAAAGAGTTTCGACTTGTGAATGGCGAGGACAAAGATGATGGAGAAGGAGCTTTGGAAACAGCTTGTTCAGTAAGTTACCCTTTGTGCCACAATTTTCATATTTCGTTCGTGCTCTGAATGCTGCTCTGGTCTTGCCATTAATGAACATGGATCGAGGGCCATAGCAAAGAAGACTCTTGAATGAATCATCTCAGTTCAGACCCATTGAGCTGCATCCTTTGAGCCGAACAGTTGTACTGACATACCATAGTACGCTATTCGACCTACCATTCGCAACCATAACGCCCTCAAACGCAGCGTTGTCATCGACACAATAGCCAACTTGATTCATAAGTCCCACAAAGTTTCCCTCACTAATCCCGATAAGGTGATCTTAGTCGAGTTATACCAGGTATGTCCTTGCTCTAATACTGGCGTCTTGTCTCCATCAACTGGCCCTCACCATGGCGCTGATCTCCCGTCTTGCGCCGCTGCACGTTCCTTTTTATCCAGAAAGGCACATCAAAGCCAGCTGAATACTGTGCGATTATGCACTGGATTCTATTGTCGCATCACCGAAATTCCGTTCCCAGAGTTTTGGGAGTTTGCACCGAGGATAGCACTTGTGCCACGTCTCAGCTCAAAACACACTGATACACTGCTGACCCCCATGTGTCCAGAACATCTGCGGCATCAGCGTCGTAGGCAGCGACTGGGAAACACTCAAGCGCTTCAACCTGAACGAGATCTACACACCCACTCCCAAGCCCGGAGCGGCACCTGCGGCACCTGCGGCTGAAGACTCCGCAGCTGCGCCAAATGCGGCAACGACGTTCGAGCCAGAAGCAGTGGATAAGAAGCCCGAGGAGTCAAGTGCATCATCATAGGGTGCCTGTTAATGCGATATGGTGTTCAAATACAATCTGCAGCCCTGCATGCATTGCCAATGATACATAACTGACTGTGCAGACCTGTCTCGGCACGGATGGAAATGAATTTGACATCAATCATGGATTATTATTGCTCTTGCTATTATTACAGTCAGACTGATTGTGGCGTCCTGCACGGCTTCCTGCCCACATAAAACAGCAATTTAATGTCCCCAGCCACATCCGTCTCCCTCGCCGACATCGCCGATCGAGCCAACAAACAGTAGTGCTCCCCTCCGACCCTACCACCCGCCCATCCTCATGGCCTCACTTCCGCTCAGCCATCTCATGCAACAGCCGCGGAGCCCGTGGAAAAGCATACCTATTTCCAAGCTGGACATCTCCGACATCCCCTCGGGCCGCCATGCCCAGATGTCAGGCCCCCTTAAGCGCCGGAAATAAGTGCCCATGGTGACCTCCATTTCCGCGTCCCAAGCCCGCCGTCCCCTCGACCGGCTCGGACTGTGCAGGCGAAGGAGGGGGGTCCCCTGCAGCCAGGGATCGAGACTCCGAAGTCGACACGAAGCTTGAGGTGGATTTAGCAGGAGGTGCGTGCTCTGAGGTACATATGTACAGTATATACTGTAGGTTCGTGGGGCGAGTACCCGCTCCTCCCTTCGGACGCTGAGGCTTTGATTAGGAGTATGCGGGCGTGTCTGAACGTACGCTAGGGCCGCGCGCCAGAACGCCAACGCGGGCCTCGTGCTCGAAAGGTGCTTTTCCTCTGGACATAGATAGAGCGGATGCGTGGAGTCGAGATGAGTAATGTCAGACAGGACCACGCCGCGCCTTTTGGATCGTTGATTGTGGCGCTGGTGTGGCTGGAATGGCGGGGCAGGCGGGGCTTTGGGTGTTTGGGCCTTTGGGGGTTCTGCATGATGTCTCGGGTCGGGTGTTCAGAGGAATGGTAGGCCGGATGCTTTGTGGACGCAGGAGACAAACAAGGCAAAAGACTGAGGAGGAGATGAGCATTATTGTTTGAGATGGAAGGCGTGCGACTGTGATTCCGGAGCATCGAGAGACTCCGATATTTACTCCGTACATCAACCGCATAGTATCTGCATTCTCACCTTCGTATATATCCCGAAGGCTGCTATACATACATACTGTACGTACATTATACACATACATACAATAATGTATTATACGGAATATGAAATCGATCTTCATTTCATGTCTATTCGCTTATATCCGCCCAATGCGGCAGGCAATTCGTGCTCCTCAAAAATGCGGGTGGCCTAACCGCTTCGCGGCAATTTTGACGAGGCTATGTAACGTAACGTCACGTATGATGAGCTTATATGAACGGAGCATGAACTTGAGGGCTCGCTCGTCTCCCTCGTTCACTCTCCTCTCCTCTCCCCCCAAAGAGTCCATTCTTGCAATCACCGAACCCCAATAATTCTCTTAAGAAAATTTCCAGAATTCGCAAAAGCCTCGTTCATTCCAATTTTTTGATACGCCTACTGGACGCCTGCTATGGGCATGTCGAGCATCGATGTGTCTGTCTGTGCTGTGTAAGCTTCAGCCACAGTTCGAGAAGAGTGAGACCGCTCCACCGCAGCGAGCAGGGAGAAGCGAGTTGAACCCTGCCCTGTATATCCCGACCCAAGGCGCTGGGACGGAGAAGAATAGAATACGACAACGTTCTGATATTTTGAGGTTCCTCCAGGCCCCACCGCCGGCCCTCATTCTCAACTCTGTTTGCATACACTGTATACTTGCTAAAAGGCCTCGACATTCCCACTCCATCACGTCTGATGTCTGATGTCTCCTCTGCAAATCCTCACCTTCCATTTCCATCTCCATGTCCATCAGACCCCTCCGTCATTGCCTAAACACGCGCTCTCATTATTCCATGCGCAAAGTCCACAGCCATCCCAATTTAGCACCCCTTACTCATCCCTTAATCATCCCCCCTCCTCCCTCTCAAAATAGGTGTCCAGCATAAACTCTTCTCTCCCCCACCCCCCCTTCTTTCAGCCCCTTTCGCTAATTGATACTCCCACCAAGCATCCTGTCGTGTTTCAAGAGACGGTGCGGCACGCATGCATGCGTAGCCTCGGCTCGCTATCCCTGGTCGGCCGCCGCACCTCGACTCTGGTTCTTGGAATTCGGAGAAAGGGCGGAGGGGGCGAGCGTTCATTCGTCTCTTGCAACGCCGATCTGAGAGGCTACTCCGTATGCATATGAGAATAATCAACGGTAAGACTCACTGCCGGTATTCATCACGATGCTTCATGCGTTGTGCTTGTTGAGAGAGCTCGTGTTTGAAAAAGCTGCGAGGACAGAGCACGAGGGGAGGGGATTTGGAAGAGAGATGCGCGGTGGTCCAGAGTGTAGATACAGTACCATTCCCTTCTACCGAACTTCGTCATCTTCCCTGTTAGAGACGTTGGCCAGGAGAGTATGGGGGCGCCTGATATGACGACGTTTGTAGATCCCGAGAGTGACGTCTTTGCCCCAAAATTCCAGTTCATATCTAAAAGGAAAGACAATAATGCAAAGACAATCGTCATCATGTGAAAAAGGGGGGGGATCACCCCCAAAATCCACATCTTAGCGCCTATTTCATTTCCACATTAATCGTCCTCGGACCCAAAAGAAGCATTAGAAATGGATCTCCATCGAGGTGGCATCTCCCGCACTTCCCACCGTCCGCGTCTTAGCATCCTCCGCCACTGGCCGCGTACCCTGAACTTGCCCAAGAGCGCTCAAAGTCATGGAACAAGCCCCATGCATACCAGGATGAAGCATACCAAGGCTTTAAGGCCTCGGAGTCCGCGAATGGGAATGCATAGCGAGCGAGACGCAGGCCAAGCCTCCCATACGCAGCTCCCGTCCTGGCCCAGTCTTCCCGCCTATCCATTGGCGATGTGGTTCTTCATATGTGACGTGCCGCCAGTTGCCTCATATACATACCTACATATATACAATACATAGCTGCGATAATATGTAAACTTGTTATTGCATTCGCATGCCGTGCTATCACCTATGTGCACCCAGCCAGTCCTCGAAGAAGCAAGAAGAGCACACATCCAGGTTCCGCAACCACCTCGGGAGTTTCGTGGTCTTTCATCTATACCAATTTCTCATCTGGGACGCCATAGACTTCTGTGCTTTCTCACCCGGCCTTAGTTGCTCTTTTGGGAGATTTAAGACGAAGAGGGCATAGACGGGGCGTCATCCAACGTCTTTGATACGACCTTAGCATACAGCCACATTCAAGCATAGCAGCGGGAATTGCGTCGAATCTTCATCTTCGCTTCATCGAACTATTTAGATTTAGGCAAATCCGCCCACAGTACTCGCTTGAAATACCTACGCCTCCTTATCTGATACCCGACGACGTACCTGTGACCTTGCCAGTACGGGGGCATTTTTGTTTTAATATTCGGCTCAGACTCTCTGAAACACTGCTCCCTCGTGTTCCCTCTTGTTGTATAGTCTGTTGGGTATAGGTATATGGCGGCGTCCTTCCTTCAGCGACGACATTGTTTTTCGGAGTACCAAATAGTGTGCTCTCCGAGCCAAGATCCGATCGAGTCATCCATACAAGCTTCATTCTCCACAATTGCTCCTCACTCAACACTGATGTATGCCTTACCTATCCGTCGCGTCAGAGATGTCCTAGGACAACTGGTACCAAGTGCCAGCCTCGAGTCTGTCCATGAGATTCCTTCAACGCGTCTCGCTCGTTTATATACCTTGAATCTCTCTGGTCCACGGCAACTGTTATTGTCGTTCTCGCCGTCTTTGGCTGTCCGTCTGCTTCGCCATGAGCAAACACTTTTGCTATCTGAGGCCGCTTTGGTATACTTCCTGAATGACCTGGCATCGAGCGCTGCTATACCGTCATCATCTCTGGAGCAAGCTGGAGAAGATCCCTCCTTGGCCTGGTTGATACCCAGAATGCTGAGGCACTCCTCCAATACGAGAGAGATTGGCTATCCTTATACCATCTTCGAACATCCCATCGGATCACCCCTATCATCTCAATCCATATATCTCACCTTGCCGGAACGACGCCACATCGATGGACAGATTGGAAAATTAGTGAGAGAGTTAGCCTTGATAACGTCTCCATCACGAACCTTTGGCGCAGCGCTAAGAGTATACGGCGACCCCTTCACACAAACGGCAGGTCAGGCACCTTTAAGCTCTAGCAGTGCTTCTGATGCAGGAGGTAGAGGGTCGGCAACGTGGACTTCGGCGTTCAACTCCTCCGTTGAAGGGATCCTTCGGGACGGAGAGGATATGTCTGTCCTACTACCATACGACGTCATTAGACGACACTTCTCCAGATTATCATGGCGACTCGAAGCGGTCATTACACCAAGACTGGTTGTCCTTGATGTAGGATGCGAAACGAATGTTATGATTGAGAGGAGATTGGAAGATGGTCCGTTGCCGCCTCAGGATTCCGTAAAGATCACAGGATTACGAGACTGGAGTCAAGGCATCTTTGGTGATCCTCTGATGGCGGGCTGTTTTGAAGACCCGAGTGAGGCTTTTTTGGCTGCTTGGAGTGCAGGTTACGACGAGTCTCTGATTGAAGGCCAAGACGGCGCCGAAACCCGAATGCTACTGTATCGATGCTATAGAGCCCTTGTGGACGTGGTGACCGAGTACTATCGACCTCGACCGGACAGCAGCAGGAAGGAATTAGATGCAAGAAGAAGATTGACCGCCGTGCTGACGGATCTCGAAAAGGCAGATCTGGAGCAGAGCGAGACACCCAAGAGGTCGAGGCGAAGTTCTGTCGCTGGCGAAGACATGATTGTTACGAAAAAGATAAAGATGGAAAACGAAGATGTATAACATGTAGATCATGGGGGGGAGAGGCGTTCCATGGCATAACCGTAAGATACCCATACGTTTTGGAGTAGTGTATTTAGACTGAAAAGAGACTTGCACTTGCTTATTTCTTGCCAATCGCTCCTGAATCGTCTTCGTCTCGTGGAAGCTGCATTCCCATCATACCCAATAAATTGCCACCAGGCCCCGCCATGCCAGCTTGACCCTTAAAACTTTCCAATAAATTCTTGGCGAGATTAAAATCGATGTTGACTTCTTCGTCGCTTTCATCCTCCCAATCCTGTCTTTCCAGCAGGTTCTTTCCTTTTGATCCTCGATCTTCGGATTTTAAGGCGGCGATCTTGCTTGGTTTGGGATCGAGGTCCAGTACACCAGCTTCTCTAAGCTCAGCATCCATTCTCTCCATGACCTTTCGCATCTGCTCAGCTTCATCCTCAACTTCTTCATCATCCGAATCTAACTCTTCAACTCTGCCAGAGCCGGGCTGTGACGTTTTAGGCGGTAATTTCAGATTGTCTTCCAAATCGTCCAGAGGTACACCCATCATCTCTCTCATCATTTTGGCAAACTCCTTCGGATCCAAAGAGACGTCCCTATCCTCATCCTCACTTTCATTTACATCGTCATCGTCATCGTCATCGTCATCGTCAAAGTCCATTTCATCCAATTCAGCCCCATCAATCCCGGCATCTTCATCATTTAGAAATGATTCAAATCGCTCCACCATCTTCTTCAGGTCTGCCTGGGTTTTGGCATCTCCGAATCCTGAAGGTGGCTCTGGGCCGAAAGTTCCTTGGGGAACAGAATCTTTCTTCTCTGCTTTTTTTCCCTGCAATTCCTTCTCAAAATCCTCAAAATTGATATCTAGCCAACTTTCGTCGTCCTCTCTCATACTATTTTTCCAGCCCTTGATCTCTGCATCAGTCGGGAGCTCTTCGCCTTCGTCGAGATCCTGTAAGAATATTTGCATTTCACGAACAGCGCGATTATCCCGCCTGATGCTATCGCGAACGAGTATTTCAAATCCTGATGTAATCTTCATTCCTGTCTCGAGCCTCGTTAAATCGGCTGATTTTGATGGGTCAGACTTAGTCCTTTTTTCGGCCTCCAAAAATATCGGTTTCCATGCTGAAGGGGCATCAAACTGTTGCGACTTCAGTTGTGCATAGAGTATCTTAGTAAGCTTTACGCTGACAGTCACTAGATCGGTCGGTTGAAACACAAGCTTTGAACATGTGCTTTGTAATGGCTTCAATCCTATCGGATCTCTCAAATAGAATGCTTCGACAGCCGGAGCAATAGTACCAGGGCAATGGCGAATGATGAAAGCCAATTTGCGCGGTATTGTCGCGAGTGCAAAGTGTAAAGAGTCGGATATCTGTGAAGGATAGCTCCTCAAACGGTAAAATGCTTCAGCTTCCACAGGTGGCGAATTTATCATCACATCCGGTGTATTTTTGATTATGTCGAGAGCCTCTGAAAGCGTTAAAGCCCGTGAGATGGGTGCAGTTTTCGCATTGGCGGATGTCGTCGTCGCGGCTGTGAGAGGAATGATTCGCAATTTCTGATTATTGATCCATACCTAAAACCTAATTAGCATATTTTCCAGATGAGCGATGGAAAGTTTTGAAAGCATACTCTATTATCTGCAATTTCTGGGTTTAACCACCTGGGGAGAGCATTTGCTGCTTCTATGAGCAGGAATTCTCCATCCGTATCGGCCACCTTGATCCATAAATCTGGATTGTTCTTGCTGAGCTCACGGAGGATATATACTATCAGCCATTCATCCTCGACTGAATCTCCATAATTTGTGCGACCATGGTAATACATCAAATCTTCAGTTGTTAGCCACTGTCGTTCGCCTTCGACACCGCCGAACAACTTACCATTTGATTGCTCCAGCTTCAGGGTAAAATCATCGCGTTGCCATATATAATCTTTCAGTAGATCTCGTGTTAGCATCACCGCCTCCCTTCCCACAGCTTCAAGGCGAGCAAGTACTTCTTTTGGTGTTAGCTGGCTGTCGACGATGAAGAGCATGTACTCCACGCAGTCTTCAGGCAGTCTTTTCGGAAAGCCGTCAAAGCCTTCTCCAAACCATTTGAAATCATCCTTCGAGCCATCCATGACTTGTGTTGTTGAATGACTTTGTGTGCTGTTGATAAATGAAGTTTGCGATGAAATAGAATACACGTTTTGCCACCAGCCGTGTGCGATGATGGGCGTCCCGCAATGACGGAGGATTTAAGGTTGGACAGGGGTAGATAGATGCACTAGTGCCTAAGGTTCGGTGCGTTGTGATGGGATGTAAACAAAGACGCGACCTCGCAAAAGTATAGTACTCTACAACACCATACATACCAACAACACTTACACGGTCGACTCTATACCCACGAATTTGCATCGGCGTTTATGGCTACAGCATTTGTCTTTTGCTTTTAATATTAACGACTACATTGCCATATCTTACGACCACCAGAGCTCTCTGAGCTCTTTTCGCGACCATGGTGCAGCCAGGCATTGGACTCGACACACCTCGAACCAACATTGGAGATGCAACATACCTGAACCAACCCGACTTTGATATATCCCAGGAACAGTCATTTCAGTCGCCTTCAAAAGATAACAATAATCTTATTCAGCAATTACAAAATGGCCGTAGGGGCGCGATCAACTTGAAGACTCCCAGAAGTCGTGCGCCTTTCGGAGACAGGCGCAACATGCAGAATGGATTTGGCGGAGGAGAGTTCACACCATTGCTGAAGAGTGCTACAAGAAATAGCGCTATGATGCTTGGAAAAGAGAACGGAGCACCGAAAACACCAGCATTTCTCAAGCCTGGTGGATTGGACAACATCGTGGAAGACTTAAGTCCAGTACCGAATATGGACTCGGTGTATGGCGATGACTCTCGAAATGCCTCATATGCAAATGCCACCCCGATACCGCAAATTGATAGTAGCAGCTTAGCATCAACACCAATGGCTCTGTTGCCACGAAGAAATGAAGGACCGAATGTTCTCCAAGATGGCAATCAGTTGTCGCTACGAGAGCAAGAGAACGTTATCGATAAAATCGAGAAAGAAAATTTTGGATTGAAATTGAAGATCCATTTCCTAGAAGAAGCATTGCGAAAGGCAGGCCCAGGTTTTAGTGAGATGGCCTTAAAAGAGAATACGGAACTCAAAGTCGACAAAGTTACAATGCAAAAGGAGCTGCACCGATATCGAAAGACGTTGACTACAGCAGAACGCGACCTCGAATCTTACAGACAACAAATTCTTGAGATGCAAGACAAGATGAGGAGGAAGCACGCAGATGAAGGCGCCCAGGAAGAGCTAGATCTCCTTCGACAAGCTCTGCACGACAAGGAAATTGAAGTTCAGGATCTTCACCGGAAGCTCGACGATGCAGGAAAGCAAGATGATGAGTTAAATAAATTGCGCGATGCTATCACAGACTTTGAACATGATATCCGCGAAAAAGATCGCATAATAGACGAGCGGGATGATCAGGTCGATAATCTAAAGGCCCAAGTCAATGAGCGTGATGACGAGATTGTCGAGCTTGAAGATGCGATTAAAGCTGCGAAACGCCGAGAGGTTGAATTGGAGGAAAAAGCGGAATGGAATGAGGAGATCGAAGAGGCCAAGGAAACAATTGCTGAGCTTGAACAAGACATCAAGCGATTGAAGAATGAGCTTGAAGATGTCAAAGAGGAACAGCAGGAAGCCGTCACGGAGAAAGACCGGGCAATCGCGGATCTCGAAGAACTTCAGGATGAGTTAGCTAACAAATCTATCACCACAAAGGGACTCAGCCGACAAATCGAGGAGAAAGCGAATCGATTGGAGGACGAGCTTGAAGATTTCAAGGAAAAGTACAAATCCATTGAGCGTGACCATCAAGTCAAACTTCAAGAGATTGGCAGATTAGAGCAGCGTATCGCAGATCTTGACCAAAGCGGCGGAGCTCGTGAGAGAAAATTGAGAATCGATCTTGATTCAGCAATCCAGGATCGTGATCACGCACAGAGCCAAGAACAAGCGCTCGACATTCAATTGAAATCTATCCAAGCGGAACTTCAGCAGAGGACAGATGAAAAGGATCTTCTTCAGGTCCGTCATGATGCCCTTACTTCGGAATCGACTTGCCTGCAGAAAGATTTGGCCCGATCGAACGCCGCAATCGAAGACCTCAAAGACAAGCTAGATCACGAGAAGACCTTGTCTCTGAAGAATGAGCGGGAAGTCAGAGATCAATATAAAGCCGAAATTGATCGCCTGCATGATGAGTTAGAAGATCTTCGTGCTGATGTTCGGGAAAAGGAGCGCCTCTACGACGATGACAGCGATAGATGGGAGAATGAGCGCCGAAATTTGGAATCCCAACGCGATTTAGCTGAGGATCAAGCTGCTGGTTTGAAGCGTACGATTGAGAAGTTGCACGAAGTCGAAGGCACTCTGTCAGGCAAAGAGTCTAGACTGCAGGAATCTATTTCAATTGAGAAAGAACGACATGCTAGAGAGGAAGCTCTCTTGAGCAAGCAAATCGATGAGCTGAACTCGGACATCCAATCTCGACAACAGAATTTGGAAGACGTGCGGTCAGAGCTATCCAATGTGAGAGAGGAACTTAGACTCAGCCAACGAGAACAAAAATCGTTGTCTGAGAAAGTGGAAGCTTTAGAGGACGAGATTGAAGTCCTCCAAACTGCTCTAGACGACGAGAATGACAAGGCACAAACCGACCTTGAAACTGCAAATCAGGAAGCCAAATCTCTCCAGCAACAGGTACAGCAGCTTAAGCATGATCTCGAGAATGCCTCCTCAGGACCAAGTCGAGAGTTCATCCAGCAACAAAGCTTGACTCTGAAGACAGTCGAGACGCAGCTTGCGCAAATCAGCAAAAACGAACAACTCCTGCAAGATCAACTTGCCAAGATTAATCTGGAGATGCACTCTCTCCGCACACATGCTGCTGAGGTAGAAGCAGAGCGCGACGAGATCAAGAGTCAGCTTCGCGACATGAAATCGCAAGAGGAAGACACCTTCCGCGTCGACCAGGAGAAAATCGAACTCCGCACCACAAAAATGAGGCTCGATATCGAAGTCCGCCGGCTACGGGATGAGACGAAGGTCCTTTCCGAGCAGAAGGCCGTCTTGGAAGCAGAGCTGCGCACCGAGCGCGACAACGCCGACGAAGACCGGTCGCAGTTCCAGCAGAAAGAGGCGGAGTACATCCAACGCGAAGCCTCGAACAAGGAAACCATCCGGAATCTCAAGCGCCAGATCACAGATCTCGAGAGACAAGCACACAATCTCGAACTCTCTCTCCTCCAAACCTCCTCCCCTCATTCCTCCGCCAGTGGCTCCGCACGCAAGAGCGAGCTCCTCGAAATCCGCGCCCAACTGGCCACCGCTCACCAGACCCTCAAAGACATGCGCACCCAACTCAAAGAAACCGAACGCGAGTCGGCCAAGAAACTCACTTCCGCACATGTCGAGCTGCAGAGCAAAACCGCCGAATGGGACCAAGAGCGCTTCCTTCTCGAGCGCGACTTGCAATCCGCACTCTCCGCTAAGACCTCTCTGGAATCCCAAAACGCCGCCGCAGAATCAAGCATCGTGCGTCTCAAATCGAAGATGACGCGTCTGGAGCAGGAACTCCAGAACGAGCGGAGGAACGCGGAGGGCGACCGCACGATGGCCCTCGAGCGCCATGATCTCCACGAGATGCTGAGAGACACACAGGTGCAGGCCGAGCAGCTCGAACTCGACGTCAAGGCGCGCGACGCGACCATCAAGCGTCTCTCGGACGCCGAGGCCGAACTGCGCTCGCAACTGCGGCGTGTGCGCGAAGAGAGGAGCGCGCAGCGCGAGCGGGCGGGTCGCGCGGCAGAGGAGCTCGAGGGGCTGGAGCGCGAATACAGGGCCGCGCAGAGGGACTGGGAAGAGGAGAGGAAGGGGCTGACGCGGGGAGTGAGGTTTACCAACATGAGTGTTTCGGACATCAAGGATGGCGAGGAGAGGCAACGAGAGCAGCTAGAGGAAAGGGAGAAGAGGCACGCGAAGGAGCTGCGCGGGCTGGCGATGCAGATTGAGTGGCTGCGCGCGCGGTGTCGGCGCGAGGAGGGGTTGAGGGCGGATGCGGCGTATGCGAAGCGCTTCGTGCTGATGCAGGTTGAGTTGTTTGGGGCTTGGTGAGTCCTTCCCCCCCCCCCCCCCCCCCCCCCCCCCCCCCCCCCCCCCCCCCC
>Ga0123337_10001679_pt1 | contig 27590 bp, 23 predicted proteins | sample frozenSSSSmetaG_FD_89792 | JGI IMG/M metagenome (GOLD analysis project Ga0123337, IMG submission 89792) | Glacier valley bacterial and archeal communities from Borup Fiord, Nunavut, Canada, to study Microbial Dark Matter (Phase II) -... | ecosystem: Environmental > Aquatic > Freshwater > Ice >...
GACGCGCGCACCTTCGAGCAGCGACTCGGCCTGGCGGTAGTCGAGCTCCGACGACGCGCCGTTGTCGAAGCGCAGCTTGGTGAGGCGCGAGCCGTCTTCGCGCGTCACGAGCGTTTGCCGCGTGACGCGCAGCAGCTCGTCGTCGGCCAGGACTGCGAGGTAGGCTGTCGCGACCGACGAGATCAGGCTGATCTGCACGACCTTCCTGCTCTCGGCCGTCGCGAAGTACTGCGACAGCGCCGCCTGGCTCAGGTCGTGGACACGGCCGAACTGATCGATCTCGTAGCCGGTGACGGCGAAACCGACGGCGTACGCGGTCGACACGCCCGAGCCGACCGGTGTGCGCGAGACCGTCGCGCCGGCGCCGACGCCCGGCAGCCCGTCGGCACGGCGCACCTGATAGAGCGCGCGCGTCTGCTCGATGTTGAGCACCGCGACGCGCAGGTCGCGATTGTTGGCGAGCGCGAGGGCGATCAGACGCGTCAGGCGCGGGTCGGCGTAGAAGCGCTGCCAGTCGAGGTCGGCCGCCGCTTCGGTCGCGGCGGTCGACGCCGGCGACATCTCGGGCGCATAGCTCGCCGGCACCGGCGCGGCCGGACGCTCGTACGGCGGGATCAGCGTCGAGCAGCCCGCGAGCGCGAGGCCGCCGGCAACGAGCGAGAGTCGTCGCAAGGGCGCGTTACGCATGGCCGCCCTGCTTCCCGACCGGCGGCACGGCGCCAGGCGTCGGCTCGGGCGGCGCAGCGCCGGCGGTCGCCTGGACGCGGCCCTTGAAGATGCGGCGCACGACGACGAAGAACACCGGCACGAAGAAGACCGCGAGCAGCGTCGCCGTGATCATCCCGCCCATCACGCCGGTGCCGATCGCGCGCTGGCTGGCCGAGCCCGCGCCCGACGAGATCACGAGCGGCAGCACGCCGAGGATGAAGGCGATCGAGGTCATCAGGATCGGCCGGAAGCGCAGGTGCACGGCCTCGAGCGTCGCCTCGATCAGGTCCTTGCCCTCGGCCACCAGATCCTTCGCGAACTCGATGATCAGGATCGCGTTCTTCGCCGACAGGCCGATCACGGTGATCAGCCCGACCTTGAAGAAGACGTCGTTCGGCATGCCTCGCATCGTCGCTCCGAGGACCGCCCCCAGCACGCCGAGCGGCACCGCGAGCAACACCGCGAACGGGATCGACCAGCTCTCGTACAACGCCGACAGGCACAGGAACACGGCGAGCAGCGAGAACGCGAGCAGGATGGTCGCGGTCGAGCCCGAGAGCCGCTCCTCGCGCGACTGCCCGGTCCACTCGAACGCGAACCCGGCGGGCAGCTGCCCGGCCAGCCGCTCCATCTCGTCCATCGCGTCGCCGGTCGAGTAGCCCTGGGCCGCGTCGCCGGCGATGCGCATCGACGAATAGCCGTTGTAGCGGACGGTCTGGATCGGCCCGGTGATCCAGCGTGTCGTCGCCAGCGCCGACATCGGCACCGGCCTGCCCTGGTTGTTGAGGACGTTGAGCTGGAGCAGGTCGTCGGGCTGCATGCGGTCGGGCGCATCGGCCTGGACGACGACGCGCTGCAGGCGTCCGGCGTTCGGGAAGTCGTTGACGTAGCTCGAGCCGAGCGCCGTCGAGAGCACGGCGTTGATGCTCTCGAACGAGACGCCGAGGGCGCTGGCGCGGTCGCGGTCGACGTCGACCTGCAACTGCGGCGCGTCCTCGAGACCGTCGGGCCGCACCCCTGCGAGGATCTTGCTCTGCGCCGCCATGCCGAGCAACTGGTTGCGCGCCGCGAGCAGGGCCGCATGGCCATTGCTGCCGCGATCCTGAAGCCGGAACGAGAAGCCGGTCGCGGTGCCGAGTTCGGGGATCGCCGGCGGCACGAGCGCGAAGATGAACGCGTCGCGCACTTTCGAAAGCGCGCCGAACGCGCGGCCGGCGAGCGCCTGCGCCGAATGCTCGGCGCCCTTGCGCTCGCCCCAGGGCTTGAGCGGCACGAATGCGAACGCGGCGTTCTGGCCGCTGCCCGAGAAGCTGAAGCCGAGCACGCTCACCATCTTGTCGACCTCGGGCTGCTTCAGGAAGAAGCCTTCGGCCTGCTGCATCACCTGCAGCGTGCGCGCCTGCGTCGCGCCCGGCGGCAGCTGAACGTTGGCGATCAGGTAGCCCTGGTCCTCGGTCGGCAGGAACGAGGCCGGCATGCGCGTGAACATGAAGACGACGACGACGACGATGAGCGCGAAGATCACGAGGAAGCGGCCGGTGCGGCGCAGAATCTTCGCGACCCAGCCTTCGTAGCCGTGCGTGGTCGCCTTGAAGCCGCGGTTGAACCAACCGAAGAAGCCGCCCTTCTCCTGCTTGTGACCGGCCTCGACCGGTTTCAGGAACGATGCGCATAGGGCGGGCGTGAGCGAGAGCGCGAGGAACACCGAGAACAGCATCGCGCTCACCATGACGAGCGAGAACTGGCGATAGATGTTGCCGACCGAGCCCGAGAAGAACGCCATCGGCAGGAACACCGAGACCAGCGTGACGCTGATGCCGATCAGCGCGGCCGTGATCTGGCCCATCGCCTTCTTGGTCGCATCGCGCGGCGAGAGACCTTCCTCGCTCATGATCCGCTCGACGTTCTCGATCACGACGATCGCGTCGTCGACCAGGATGCCGACGGCCAGCACCATCGCGAACATCGTCAGCACGTTGATCGAGTAGCCGAACACGTTCATCACCGCGAACGCGCCGAGCAGCGAGACCGGCACGACGATCGTCGGGATCAGCGTGTAGCGCAGGTTCTGCAGGAAGAGATACATCACCAGGAAGACGAGGATCACCGCCTCGACCAGCGTCTCGACCACCTGGCTGATCGAGATCTTGATGAACTTCGAGCTGTCGTACGGGATGTCGTACCTCACGCCGCTCGGGAAATAGCGCGAGAGCTCGCCCATGCGCTTGTGGATCGCCTCGGCGGTCGCGAGCGCGTTGCCGGTCGGCGAGAGTTGCACGCCGATGCCGGTCGAGGGCTTGCCGTTGAGCCGCGCCGACGTGCCGTAGCTCTGGCCGCCGAGCTCGATCCGCGCGACGTCCTTCAGCTTGACGGTCGAGCCGTCGACGTTGGCGCGCAGGACGATGGCGCCGAACTGCCCGACCGTCGTCAGCTGGCCGGCGACGACGACGGTGGCGCTGATCGGCTGGTTGCCGGCGATCGGCAGATCGCCGAGCGTGCCCGACGAGACCTGGGCGTTCTGGGCGCGGATCGCATTCGAGACGTCGCCCACCGAGAGGCTGAAGCCGACCAGCTTGGCCGGATCGATCCAGATCCGCATCGCCCGCTCGGTGCCGAAGAGCTGTGCCTGGCCGACGCCCGAAATGCGCTGGATCTCGGGCAGCACCGTGCGCGAGGCGTAGTCGCCGAGCGCGATCGGGTCGTAGGCCGGGTTGTCGGACGAGAGGATCGTGAAGAGCAGGAAGTTCGAGCGCGCCTTGTCGACGCGCACGCCCTGCTGCGTCACCGCCGCGGGCAGGCGCGGCGCCGCGCGCGACAGGCGGTTCTGCACGTCGACCTGGGCCAGGTTGGCGTTGGTACCCGACTCGAAGGTGAGCGTGATCGAGCCCGAGCCGTTCGACTGGCTCGTCGACTCGAGATAGATCAGGCCGGGCGAGCCGTTCATCTCCTGCTCGATGACGCTGATCACGCTGTCCTCGAGCGTCTGCGCCGACGCGCCCGGATAGACCGCGCTGACGATGATCGAAGGCGGCGCAACCGTCGGGTATTGCGCGATCGGCAGCTGCTTGATCGAGACGCCGCCGAGGACGAGGATGAAGAGCGCGATCACCCACGCGAAGATCGGGCGATCGATGAAGAACTGGGCCATCGATCGGTCTCAGGTCGGCGCCGACGCGGTGGCCGAGGCGGGCGCACTTGCGGCCGACGCCGCGCCGGGCCGCTGCCACGGCACCGGCTTGACCGGCGCAGTGCCGCGCAGCTTCTGGAAGCCGTCGACCATCACCGTCTCGCCGGTCCTCAGGCCGTCGAGGATGACCCAGTCGCCGCCTTGCGCCGCACCGACCTTGACCGGCCGCGTCGCGACCGTGCCGTCGGTGCCGACGACCATCACCGAGTCGCCGGTCGAGCCGCGCTGGACCGCCTGCTGCGGGACGACGATGCCGCTCGGCGTCTCGGCCTGCTCGATGCGCACGCGCACGTACATGCCGGGCAGAAGCAGCCCGACGGGGTTGGTCACCTCGGCGCGCAGCGTGATCTGGCCCGAGGTCGGATCGACACTGAGGTCGGAGAAAAGGAGCTTGCCCTTCTGCGGATAGACGCTGCCATCCTCGAGGACGATCGTCACCTCGCCCGCATCGGATCCGCCCGAGCGCTTGAACTTGCCGCTCGCGATCGCGCGGCGAAGGTTCAGCACCTCGGTCGTGGACTGCGTGAAGTTCACGTACATCGGATTGATCTGCTGGATCACCGCGAGCTGGGTCGCCTCGCCCTGGCCGACGAGCGCTCCTTCGGTCACCAGCGCGCGGCCGATGCGGCCCGAGATCGGCGCCGTCACCGACGCGTAGCCGAGGTTGATCTGGCCGGTCTGCAGGTTGGCGCGGGCCAGCGCGGCGTCGGCCTCGGCGGTCTTCTGCGCGGCGACGGCGTTGACGTAGTCCTGCTTGCTGATCGCGTTGGCTTCGAGCAGCGGCTTGTAGCGCTCGGCCTGCGCCGCGGCCTGCGTCACGCTGGCCTGGGCGCGCGCGAGCGACGCCTGCGCACCGGCGACGACGCTCTGCAGCGACGTCGGGTCGATCTTGAACAGCTGCTGGCCGGCCTTGACGTCGCTGCCTTCGACGAACAGGCGCTTCTGCAGAATGCCGGCCGCGCGCGCCCGCACCTGGGCCACGCGCGAGGCCTCGAGGCGGCCGGGCAGCTCGGTCACCAGACCGACCGACTTCGGCTGCGCCGTGATCACGCCGACCTCGGCCGGCGGCGGACCGCCGCCCACACCTTTGACCGGCCCGGCGGCGGCGGGCGCGTTGTCGGCCTTCTGTCCGCACGCCGCCATCAGGACGACCAGCGACAACGTCAGGACCCCCGCGGCCGCGCGGCGAGTGCGATCGATGCGAAGAGACCCGCGTGCCGGTGTCGCCTCGCTCATCTCAACGCGCCGTCGTGTAGTCGACCGGCACCCACGCGTAGCCCTTGCCGTCGGCGCGCAGATGGCCGATGCCCGGGAACGGCAGGTGCGCGCCGGCGACGAGGAAGCGGCCCTTGGCCGCATCGGCGTAGGCCTTGGCGCGCTGGCCGGCGGCCGCGGTCGAATCGGTGTCGAACGCGATCGTGACTGCGGGCTCCGGGAACTGCACCGCGGCGAAGTGCACCAGGTCGCCCCAGAGGACGAGCTTCTGGCCCTTCGACTCGATCACGTAGATCGTGTGGCCGGGCGTGTGGCCAGGCGCGGCGACGGCGCGGATGCCCGGGAAGAGCTCGGTCGAGCCGTCGAAGGGCTTGAACTTGCCGGCGCTGACGTAGGGATTGAGCGACGCGGCCGCGCCCTGGAAGAAGCCCTTCATCGCCTCCGGTGCCTTGCCGAGCTCGTCGGGGCTCAGCCAGAAAGCGGCATCGCGCTTGTCGGCATGCACCGTCGCGTTCGGGAACGCGATCTTGCCGCCGGCCATCAGGCCGCCGACGTGGTCCGGATGCATGTGCGTGATGAGGACGGCGTCGACCTGCTCGGACTTGTAGCCGGACGCGGCGAGGTTGGTCAGCAGGTTGCCGAGCGTCGGGCCGAAGAGCGTGGCAGCACCGGTGTCGACGAGGATCAGCTTGTCGCCCGTGTTGATCAGGTACGCGTTCACCGACGTCGGCACGGCCTCGCCCTGGAACGAGCGCGTCAGCATCTTGCCGACGTGGTCCGTCGTCGTGCGGGTCAGCAGCTCCTTCGGCTTGAGATCGACGGTGCCGTCGCTGATCGCGGTGACCTCGATGTCGCCGAGCATCATCCGGTAGTAGCCGGGTGCCTGGGTCTTGACCTGGGGAGCAGCCGCGTGCGCAGTGGCAAGAAGCAGGCACGGCGCGATGAGCGCGCCGAGCACGCTGCGCATGAAGATGGTGGTTGTCACGGCGAGCCTCCGACAGGCGAAAGCTGCGGAGAATAGCCGAGCCGTGCGGCCGGCCACGGCACATGGTCGGAGACGCCACCGTGCCCGTCAGACCCCGGCTTTGGCGAGTACGACGACCGACACGCCGCGCGCCGGCGCGAGCGCGTCGGCGTTCTGGTACGAATGCGGCAGGTTACCGGGAAAGGCGAGCACGTCGCCGGTCTCGAGCGCGTGCCGATCGCCGGCGATCATCAGCGTGACGCGGCCGTCGAGGCAGGTGAAGTACTCGCGCGTCCCGGGCAGATGCGGCGTTCCGGCCATCGCTGCGCCCGGCGCGAAATCGAGCACCTCCATCATCTCGTCGGGCACGGGCTCGGGGACGAGATCGCGGATCGTCACGCCGCGCCCTTTGACGCGAAACGCGACGTCGCCGACCGGCCAGCGCCGCACCTTGGCGCGCGGCGATGCGAGCAATTCGTCGATCGGCACGCCGAGCGCGTGCGCGACCTTGACGAGCACGACGAGCGACGGGTTGCCCGCGCCGGATTCGAGGTTGGCGATCGTCGAGCGGGGCACTGCGGCCGTGCGCGCCAGAGCCTCTTGCGTCAGGTGGCGCGCGTGACGCAGGCCGGCGAGATTGCGCGCCAGGTGCGTCGAGGCCGAGCGGTCGTCGTTCGCGTCGCCTTCAGCCGTCGGATCGTCGCCGTCGATGGCGTCGGAGTCGTTCATCGCGCCGTCATTGTGACGTTCCGCCAATGCGGCGGACACGGAGCTGGCCTCGGGCGGCGACGGCGCCTACCTTCGCGACACCGCCTCTCATCGCGCCTCGCGTCGCAATCATGAACGACCTTTCAAGCTCTCCTCGCCCGCTGCGCGTCGCCGTCACCGGCGGCACCTCGGGCCTCGGCCTGGCCCTCGTCGAGGCCTTCGCGGCGCGCGGCGACGCGGTCGCCTTCGTCGCGCGCGACGCGGCGAACGTGCGCCGCGTCGCGGCCGCGATGGCCGGCAGCCATGGCATCGTCGGCGACGTCTCGCGCAAGGACGACATCCACGCGATCGCGCTTCAGGTCGGCGGCGCGCTCGGCGGCCTCGACGTTCTGATCCACAACGCATCCAGCCTCGGCCCGGTGCCGCTCGCGCTCCTCGCCGACACCGAGTGCGAAGACGTCGATGCCGCGCTCGCGACCAATCTGCTCGGGCCGTTCCGGCTCACCAAGGCAGTGCTCGGCCTTCTGGCGTCGTCGGCGCGCGAGGCCGGCGTGTCCGGTCCGCGCTCGCTCGTCGTCAACGTGACGAGCGACGCCGCCGTGACGCCATACGCCGGCTGGGGCGCCTACGGCGCGAGCAAGGCCGCGCTCCTGCACATGAGCCGGATCTGGCACGAGGAGCTCGTGCCGCACGGCATCGGCGTGATCGCGATCGATCCCGGCGACATGGACACGCCGCTCCACGCCGCCGCGGTGCCCGACGCGGATCCCGCCGCCCTGAAGCGGCCGCGCGACGCGGCGCGCGAGCTGATCGCGCGCATCGACAGCGAGCGGTCGGCGCGTCGTTCGGAGCACGGACGATGAAAGCCGCGACGCTTGCCGTGCAACGGCCGCGCGATGCGCGCCTGCTCGTCGTCGACGGCACGGGCCGCATCGCGCATCACGCACGTTCGTCGCTCGCCGATCTGCTGCGGCCCGGCGACCTCGTCGTTGCCAACGACGCGGCGACGCTTCCTGCAAGCCTCGCCGGCACGCACGTTGCGAGCGGCGCGACGATCGAGGTGCGGCTCGCCGGGCGACGCGCGATCGACGACGCCAGGACGTTCATCGCCGTCGTCTTCGGCGCCGGCGACTTCCGCACGCGCACCGAGGACCGCCCGATGCCGCCCGCGCTGCAAGCCGGCGACGCGCTCGCACTCGGGCCGCTCGTCGCCACCGTCGTGCGCCGGATCGATCACCCGCGCCTCGTCGAGCTCTGCTTCACGGGCGACGCCGATGCCGTTCGCGCCGGCATCGCCCGCCACGGCCGGCCGGTCCAGTACGCGCACCTCGCGGCGCCGCTCGACGTCTGGGATGTGTGGACGCGCATCGCCGCCGAGCCGGTCGCGTTCGAGGCGCCGTCCGCCGGCTTCGTGCTCGACTGGCGCCTGCTCGACCGGCTCGCCGAGCGCGGCATCGGCTTCGCGACGCTCACCCACGCCGCCGGCCTGTCGTCGACCGGCGACGCCGCGCTCGACGCGCGCCTGCCGTTCGACGAGCCGTATCGCCTGCCATCGTCGACCGTCGCCGCGATCGTCGACGCGCGTCGGCGCGGCCGGCGCATCGTCGCGCTCGGCACGACGGTCGCACGCGCACTCGAGCACGCCGCCGCGCAGCCCGGCGGTCTTCGAACGGGTCACGGCTTGGCGACGAACCGACTCGGCGCGACGAGCAGACTCGCCGTCGTCGACGTGCTGATCAGCGGCACGCACGAGCCCGGCTCCAGCCACCGCGAGCTGCTGCGCGCGTTCGCCGACGACGCGACGCTGGCCCGCATCGACGCGACGCTCGAATCGTCCGACTACCGGACGCACGAGTTCGGCGACTCGGTGCTGATCGAGCCGTCGCTTCAGCCGCGCTCGAACTTGAAGACCGCGACGCTCGCGAGCAAGTTCGGGAACGAGCGCACGACCCTGCCGGCCTGAATGCCGAAGGCGTCGAGGATCGTCAGGCCGTCCTTCCTCGCCAGCACCTCGAGATCGGCAAAGGTGCCGACGCGGATATTGGGCGTGTCGTACCACTCGTAGGGCAGCACGCGCGTCACCGGCATCCGCCCGGTCGCGACGCGCAGGCGGTTCGGCCAGTGCGCGAAGTTCGGGAAGCTGACGATGCCGATCCGGCCGACGCGCGCCGTCTCGCGCAGCATCTTCTCGGTGTTCTTCAGGTGCTGCAGCGTGTCGAGCTGCAGGACGACGTCGAAGCTTCGGTCGTCGAAGAGCGCCAGGCCTTCCTCGAGGTTGAGCTGGATGACGTTGACGCCGCGCCGGTGGCAGGCGAGCACGTTGGCGTCGTCGATCTCGATGCCGTAACCGCTGCAGCCGCGGTCGCGTTGCAGGAGCGCGAGCAGCTCGCCGTCGCCGCAGCCGAGGTCGAGCACGCGCGCGCCGCGCGGCACGAGCTCGGCGATCAACTCGATGTCTTTCCGATCGCTCACGCGATCTCCTTCGCCAGATTCGCGAAGCACGCCCGCAGCACGCCGTGGTAGCGAGGATCGTCGAGCAGGAAGGCGTCGTGGCCGTGCGGCGCATCGATCTCGGCGTAGCTCACGTCGATGCGGTTGTCGACCAGCGCCTTGACGATCTCGCGCGAGCGCGCCGGCGCGAAGCGCCAGTCGGTCGTGAAGCTGACGAGCTCGAAGCGGCAGCGCGCCGCGGCGAAGGTCGCGGTCAGGTCGCCGCCGTGGGCACGCGCGGGGTCGAAGTAGTCGAGAGCGCGCGTGATGAGGAGATAGGTGTTGGCGTCGAAGTACTCGCTGAACTTGTCGCCCTGATGACGCAAATAGGCCTCGATCTGGAACTCGACCTCCTGGGTCGAGTAGCCGAACACGGCACGCTGCATGTCGCGGCCGAACTTGGCCTCCATCGAGTCGTCCGAGAGATACGTGATGTGGCCGATCATCCGCGCCACCGTCAGGCCGCGCTTGGGAACGACGCCGAAGTCGCGGTAGTGGCCGCCGTGGAAGTCGGGGTCGGTGACGATGGCGCGGCGCGCCACCTCGTTGAAGGCGATGTTCTGCGCCGACAGGTTCGGCGCGGTCGCGATGGCGACGCACTGGCGCAGGCGCTCGGGATAGCGCAGCGACCAGTCGAGGGCCTGCATGCCGCCGAGGCTGCCGCCCAGCACGGCGGCGAGCTTGCCGATGCCGAGCGCGTCGACGAGGCGCACTTGCGCATCGACCCAGTCCTCGACGGTGACGACCGGGAAGCTGCTGCCGTAGGCGCGCCCGTTCGCGGCCGGATCGGGATTCGGGCTCGTCGGCCCGATCGAGCCGAAGCACGAGCCCGGGTTGTTGACGCCGATGACGAAGAAGCGGTCGGTGTCAAGCGGCTTGCCGGGGCCGACAAGGTTGTCCCACCAGCCCTCGCTTTTCGCCTGTCCGGCGTAGGTGCCGGCGACATGGTGCGAGGCGTTGAGCGCATGGCAGACGAGAACGGCGTTGCTGCGCGCCGCGTTCAGCGTGCCGTAGGTCTCGTAGGCGAGGCTGTAATCAGCGAGCTGCGCGCCGCTGGCGAGAGGCAGCGGCGCCGCGAAGTGCATCGACTGCGGCTGGACGTCGCCGAGGGAACCACCGAAAGAGCGGCCGGGAGAGGACATGGGCGCGGGCAAGAAAAAACCCGGCGCCGCCAAAGCGGGACACCGGGTGCGCGGGTCCTGTCTTTAGCCGAATTTATAGAGCGCCCGCAAGCCGGAACAAATCGGCGCTTCGAGGGCGAGTATAGCGACGCGACCCGTCGCCACGGCGCTCGCGGACCGCCTGGCCGGCCCGCCGGACTAGATCGAGCGGTCGTGGCTCGCGGCCGCGAACAGGTCCTTGGCGAACTCGGGCTGCGTGCCTTGGTGTTGCCGCGCCATCGCGATCAGATCGGCCCGATTGCGCGCCTCGCGCGCTGCCGCGGCACGCACGCGCGCCGACTCGGCCGTCACGGCCAGGACCGCCCGCACCTTGTCGCTGAAGGACTGCAACCACGACGCGACCCGGCCCGCCCAGATCGCGCCGCGGGGCACGGGGCGAAGCGACGGAATCGAGACGAGGACTTTTTGCATGGACATGGGGGACTCCAGAAGCCTGACGCGCCCGGAAAGGACGCGATCCCCGTAGACTAGGGTTTTCCCTAGTCGTTGGGAAATTTCCATGTCGGAGCCGCCCATCACGGCTGTGAATGCGCCTTCCGCGCCGGCGCAGACCCGCCTCGATCCATGAACTTCCGCACCCTCGACCTCAACCTCCTGCGCGTCTTCGGCGCGGTGATGATCGAGCGCAACGTCACGCGGGCCGCGGTGCAGCTCTCGATGACCCAGCCTGCCGTGAGCAATGCCCTGCGTCGACTGCGCGAGGCGACCGGCGACGAGCTGTTCGCGACAGTGCCCGGCGGCGTCCTGCCGACGGCGCAGGCCGAAGCCTGGTGGCCCGAGGTCCGCACCGCGCTCGACGCGTTGCGCGAGGCCTTCGACCCGCAGGCGTTCGAGCCGACGCGCGACAAGCGCAGCTTCACCCTGGCGATGGCCGACGCGACCGCGACCGTGATGATGCCCGCGCTCGTCGACGCCTTCGTGCGCGGCCACGCGAAGAGCGACCTGCGCGTGCTGCCGCTGTTGTCGCGCGATCCGCGGGCGCAGCTCGAGCTCGGCGCGGCCGACGTCGCGGTCGGCTTCTTCCCCGACGTCGCCACCGCACTCGCCGCCGAAGGTCCGCGCGGCATGACCGTGCTGCAGCCGCTCTACGACTGCGAGTACGTCTGCGTCATGCGCCGCGACCATCCGCTCGCCGCCGAGCCGACGCTGACGCTCGACGCCTACTGCGCCGCCGAGCATGTGCGCGTCAGCTTCGCCGGACGGCCGCGCGGCTTCGTCGACGAAGGACTGGCGCGCATCGGCCGGTCGCGCCGCGTCGTCCTCACGGTCAACCAGTTCGCGACCGCGGCGCGCGTCGTCCACGAATCGGATCTGCTCACCGTGCTGCCGCGCAGCTTCGTGCCCGCGACCGGACTGGCCGCCGGCCTCGCGGTGCGGCCCTCGCCGGTGCCGCTGCCGCGCATCGAGGTCGGCCTGCTCTGGCACCGCCGCCACGAGCGCGATCCGGCCCGGCGCTGGCTGCGCCAGACCGTGATCGACGTGGCCCGCAGTCTCGGCATCTGCGCCGAACCGCGCGACGCGGCGAGCGCGTCCGCGCCCGTGGCGACCAGCGCCGCCGACTGCGCCTGAGCGCAGGCTGAGGCCTCGACGCGACCGACGAGAATCTCCGTCGTGGCGCGGTCCGCGCGCGGGAAGTCGGCGATGACCTGGTACGAAGGATTCGAGACCGCGTTCCATGCGGTCAACGGGATCGAGCTGTTCGCACGCACCGGCGGCGACCCGAAGGGCACGCCGGTGCTGCTGTTGCACGGCTATCCGCAGTCGCATGCGATGTGGCATCGCGTCGCGATGCGGCTTGCGCCGCGCCACCGGCTCGTGATCCCCGACCTGCGCGGCTACGGCGATTCGACCAAGCCCTTACCGGCGGCCACGCCCGAGCTCGACCACGCCCAGCACAGCAAGCGCGCGATGGCCGGCGACCTCGTCGCGCTGATGCGCTCGTTCGGCCACGAGCGCTTCTCCGTCGTCGGACACGACCGCGGCGGGCGCGTCGCGCACCGGCTCGCGCTCGACCATCCCGAGCTCGTCGACAAGCTCGCGCTGATCGACATCGTGCCGACGCTCGACATGTACGACGCGACCGACATGCGCTTCGCAAGCTGGTACTACCACTGGTTCTTCCTGATCCAGCCGTCGCCGCTGCCCGAACGCATGATCGGCGGCGATCCCTCGTTCTACCTGCGCTGGACGCTAGGAGGCTGGGGAGCCGGCGGACTCGATCACATCGAGCCCGAGGCGCTGGCCGCGTACGAGCGCTGCTTCTGCCGCGCCGACGCGATCCACGCCGCCTGCGAGGACTACCGCGCATCGGCCTCGATCGACCTCGATCACGATCGAGCGTCACGCGCCGCCGGCGAGAAGATCGCCTGCGAGTTGCTCGTGCTCTGGGGCGAGCGCGGTGTCGTCGGCCGGCTCTACGACCCGCTGGCGCTCTGGCGCGCGCAGTGCGCCGCTACCGTGCGCGGCCACGCGATGGCGGCGGGCCACTTCATCCCCGAAGAGCTGCCGGTCGAGACTTCGGTCGCACTGCTCGACTTCCTTCGGCCTTAGCTCGGCGGCCGGCGCCCGCCTGCGTCGCTACCATCGCGCCACCCCGAGGCAGGAGCGTGCATGTTCCGTTGGATCAACCGGCTCGACCCGTTCTTCCCCGTTCGCTATTCGGCCTGGGCCCTGTGCTTCGTCGGCCTGGCCGCGAGCCTCTTCGCGTGGGCGAAGATGGGCATGGACCTCTGGCTCGCGGTCGTCTTCCTCGGCCTCGTGGTCGTCGGCCTGCGCGACGTCATGCAGGACCGCCACGCGATCCTGCGCAACTATCCGGTCATCGGCCACTTCCGGTTCCTGCTCGAGTTCATCCGGCCGGAGATCCGCCAGTACTTCATCGAGAGCGACAACGAGGCGGCGCCGTTCTCGCGCCAGCAGCGATCGCTCGTCTACCAGCGCGCCAAGAACGATTCCGACAAGCGCCCGTTCGGCACGCAGATGGACGTCTCGGCCGTCGGCTACGAGTGGATCAACCACTCGCTGCAGCCGACCGTGCTGCCGACGCACGACTTTCGCGTCGTCATCGGCGCCGGCCGCGCCCAGCCGTACAGCGCGAGCCTCTTCAACATCTCGGCGATGAGCTTCGGCGCGCTCTCGGCCAACGCCATCCTCGCGCTGAACGCCGGCGCCAGGCGCGGCAACTTCGCGCACGACACGGGCGAAGGCTCGATCAGCCGCCATCACCGCGTCCACGGCGGCGACCTCATCTGGGAGATCGGCTCGGGCTACTTCGGCTGCTGCAACGACGACGGCAGCTTTTCGGAGGAGCGCTTTGCCGCCAGCGCCCGCGACCCGCAGGTGAAGATGATCGAGGTCAAGCTCTCGCAAGGCGCCAAGCCCGGCCACGGCGGCGTGCTGCCGGGGCCGAAGGTGACGATCGAGATCGCCGAAGCAAGGGGCGTTCGGCCGTGGGTCGATTGCGTCTCACCGGCGTCGCACGCGGCCTTCAAGACACCGATCGAGATGATGCGATTCATCGACCGCCTGCGCGATCTCTCCGGCGGCAAGCCGACCGGCTTCAAGCTCTGCATCGGCCATCCGTGGGAATGGTTCGGCATCGCCAAGGCGATGCACGAGACCGGCATCGTCCCGGACTTCATCGTCGTCGACGGCGCCGAGGGCGGCACCGGCGCGGCGCCGCTCGAGTTCTGCGACCACGTCGGCGCGCCGCTGCAGGAAGGTCTGCTGCTGGTCCACAACACGCTGGTCGGCCTCGGCCTGCGCGACCGGATCAAGATCGGCTGCGCCGGCAAGGTCGTGAGCGCGTTCGACATCGCGCGCATGCTCGCGCTCGGCGCCGACTGGTGCAACTCGGCGCGCGGCTTCATGTTCGCACTCGGGTGTTTGCAGGCGCAGACCTGCCACACCGGCAACTGCCCGACCGGCGTGACGACGCAGGACGCGCAGCGGCAGAAGGCGCTCGACGTGCCGACCAAGGCCGAGCGCGTCCACCACTTCCACCAGAACACGCTGATGGCGCTGAAGGAGCTGGTGCAGGCGGCAGGGCTGCGCGAGCCGGGCGCGATCAGCGCGTCGCACATCGTTCGGCGGACGTCCGAGCACGGCGTCAAGCTGCTCGCGAACCTGCTGCCGTTCATCGAGCCCGGCACGCTTCTGAAGGGCGAGGTGCCGCTCGAGGTGTTCCGTATCTACTGGCCGATGGCCAGCGCAGGCAGTTTTTCCGCGACCGTCTGATGCACGCCGCGCAGCACCGCGGTGCTGCGCGACCGGTCAGGCCGGCGGCGCGGTGTCGATGAAGCTCTGGCGCGCGTTCAGCTTGTCGGCGAGCTTCACCAGGTTCGGATGCTCCGCGCGCCAGGCGATCTGCGGGAAGCGGAAATCGAGGTAGCCAAGCGCGCAGCCGACGGCGACGTCGGCGAGCGTCATGTGGATGCCGGTGCACCACGGCTTGGCCGCGACGCCGGTCGCGATCGCAACGAGCGAGGCGTCGACCTTGACCATCTGCCGGTCGATCCAGGCCTGCGAGCGCTGCTCCGCCGTGCGGCCGGCCCAGTTCGCCTCGAGGCGGGCGAGGATCAATGCGTCGAGGATGCCGTCGGCAAGCGCTTCCCAGGTGCGCACTTCCGTGCGCTCGCGGTTCGGCTCCGGGATCAGGCGGGCGAGCGGCGAGCGGGCATCGAGGTACTCGACGATGACGCGCGAGTCGAACACCGCCTCGCCGCCTTCCATCACCAGGCACGGCACCTTGCCGAGCGGATTCGACGCCAGGATCGCATCGCTGCCCCAGACGTCTTCCTGCGAGAACTGATAGTCCAGCTTCTTCTCCGCCATGACGATGCGCACCTTGCGCACGTACGGGCTGCTCACTGAACCGATGAGTTTCATGGGGCGGGCGGGGCGCTTCCTTGTGCGGTGGCTTCGTTTGATTTCATTCTAGGGTCACCGCCGATAATCTCGCCGATGCACGCCTCGCCCCTCACCGCGCTGTCGCCGCTCGACGGCCGCTACGCCGCCAAGCTCGACGCGCTGCGGCCACTGCTCTCGGAATTCGGCCTGATCCGGGCACGCGTCGAGGTCGAGGTCGAGTGGTTCATCGCCCTCGGCGAATCGGGGCTCGACGGCATCGCGGCGCCGAGCGACGCCGCCCGGTCGTTCCTGCACGGCTTGGTCGAGCGGTTCTCGGCAAAGGACGCCGAGGCGATCAAGGCGATCGAGAAGCGCACGAACCACGACGTCAAGGCGGTGGAGTACTGGCTCGCGGAGCGCTTCGCCGGCCAGCCCGAGCTCGCCGGCGCCACGCCCTTCGTCCACTTCGCCTGTACCAGCGAGGACATCAACAACACCAGCCACGCGCTGATGCTCGAGGCCACGCGCCGCGACGTCCTGCTGCCTGCCCTCGACGGTCTGGTCGCGACCCTCGCCGGCCTGGCGCGCACGCACGCCGCGACGCCGATGCTCTCGCGCACGCACGGCCAGACGGCGAGTCCGACGACGCTCGGCAAGGAAGTCGCCAACGTCGTCGCCCGGCTCGATCGCGCCCGCGACGGCATCGCGGCCGTGAAGCTGCTCGCGAAGATGAACGGCGCGGTCGGCAACTACAACGCGCATGTCGCCGCCTATCCCGAGTTCGACTGGGAAGCGTTCTCGCGCGGTGTCGTCGAGCAGCGCCTCGGCCTCGTCTTCAATCCGTACACGACGCAGATCGAGCCGCACGACGCGATGGCCGAGCTGTTCGACGCCGTGCGCCGCGCCAACACGATCCTCGTCGACTGGGCGCGCGACGCCTGGGGCTACATCAGCCTGGGCTACTTCACGCAGCAGCCGGTCGCGGGCGAGATCGGCTCGAGCACGATGCCGCACAAGGTCAATCCGATCGACTTCGAGAACGGCGAAGGCAACTTCGGGCTGGCCAACGCGCTCTTCGGCCACATGAGCGAGAAGCTGCCGATCTCGCGCTTCCAGCGCGACCTCACCGACAGCACCGTGCTGCGCAACCTCGGCGTCGCCTTCGGACACACGCTGCTGGGGTATGACTCGATCGCGCGTGGCATGGCCAAGCTCGGTGTCGACAGCGGCGCGATCGACGCCGACCTCGACGGCGCATGGGAAGTCCTGGCCGAGCCGGTGCAGACGGTGATGCGACGTCACGGCATCGCCGATTCGTACGAGCAGCTCAAGGCGCTGACGCGCGGCAAGGCGATCACGAAGGACGCGCTGCACGCGTTCCTGCGCAGCCTCGCGATTCCCCCGGCCGAGCGCGAGCGATTGCTCGCGCTCACGCCGCGCAGCTACGTCGGCCGGGCCGCGGCGCTGGCCGTGGCTGCCGCCGATGTCGCGTCGATGGGGAGCAAGGGGAGCAAGCCATGAGCTTTCGCGCGAAGCTCGCCCACGCCGAGCGCGTCAACCGCTCGCTCCTCTGCGTCGGCCTCGATCCCGATCCGTCGCGCTTCCCCGGCGCGATGAAGAACGACCCGGCGCAGATCTTCGACTTCTGCTCGGCCATCGTCGACGCGACGCGCGACCTGGTGATCGCCTACAAGCCGCAGATCGCCTACTTCGCGGCCCACGGCGCCGAGACCCAGCTCGAGCGCCTGATCGCCTACATCCATGACAGCGCGCCCGATGTCCCGGTGATCCTCGACGCCAAGCGCGGCGACATGGGCAGCACGGCCGAGCAGTACGCGAAGGAAGTCTTCGACCGCTACCGCGCCGATGCTGTGACGCTCTCGCCGCTGCTCGGCTTCGACTCGATCGAGCCGTATCTGCGCCACGCGGGCAAGGGCGTGATCCTCCTCTGCCGCACCTCGAATCCGGGCGGCGCGGATCTGCAAGACCTGCGGCTGGCGTCGGGCGAAAAGCTGTACGAGCACATCGCGACGCTCGCGACGACACAGTGGAACCGCGGCGGCGAGGTCGGCCTCGTCGTCGGCGCGACCTTTCCCGCCGAGATCGCGCGGGTGCGCGAGCTCGCGCCGGGCTTGCCGCTGCTGATCCCCGGCATCGGCGTGCAGGGCGGCGATCCGGCGGCGACGGTGCGCGCCGGTTGGCGCGGGAACGGCGGCGAGACGACGGATCCGATCATCGTCAGCTCATCGCGGGCCGTGCTCTATGCCGGCGCAGGGCCCGACTTCGCCGCGGCGTCGCGTCGCGCCGCGGAGGTCGCACGCGACGAGCTTGCTGCAGCCCTCGAAGTGCTGTCATCCTGAGCGAAGCGAAGGATCTCGTCGGCGCCGGCGAGATCCTTCGCTTCGCTCAGGATGACAAGTCGAGCGGCAGTGCGCGAAGTCGCTTGCCGGTGAGCGCGAACAGCGCGTTGGCGAGCGCCGGCGCGAGCGGCGGCGTGCCGATCTCGCCGACGCCGCCGGGCGCGCGCGTGCTCGCGACCAGATGCGTCTCGACGACCGGCGACTCACTCATCCGCACGACGGGATAGTTCGGGAAGTTGCCCTGCTGCACGACGCCGCCGACGATGTCGATGCGTCCATAGAGCGCCGCCGACAGCGCGAAGATCACCGCCCCTTCGATCTGCTGCGCGACGATGCCCGGATTGACGACCGTGCCGATGTCGGCGGCGCAGACGACGCGGTGCACGCGCGGCCGGCCGTTCTCGATCGAGGCCTCGACGACCTGCGCGACGACGCTGCCGAAGCACTCGTGGAGCGCCACGCCGCGCGCCCGGCTGGCCGGCAGCGGCCGCGTCCTGCCGTGGCCCGGCCAGCCGGCCCGTTCGGCGGCGAGCCGAAGCACCGCCGCGTGACGCGGCGCGTCTTTCAGCAGCAGCAGCCGGTAGTCGACCGGATCGCGGCCGGCGGCAAGCGCCAGCTCGTCGATGAACGACTCGCTGAAGAAGGCGTTGTGCGAATGGCCGACCGAGCGCCAGTAGCCGACCGGCACGCCGCTCAGCGTCGCGACGTGGGCGATGCGCTGATTGGCGATGCCGTAAGGCTGGTCGAAGAGGCCTTCGCTCGCCGTCTTGTCGGGCGTGTCGACCGGGCCGACGAGCTCGGGAATGCCGCGCTCCATCCAGCGCGGCGTGATCGCGTCGCCGGCGCTCGTGATGCGTAACGTGAGCGGCAGGCCGTCGGCGTCGAGGCCGGCGGTCAGCATCGCGACGCCGGCCGGGCGGTAGAAGTCGTGGCGCATGTCTTCCTCGCGCGACCAGACGAGCTGCACGGGCCGGCCGCCGGTCTCGAGCGCGATGCGCACGGCCTGGCCGACGAAGTCGACGTCGAGCCGACGGCCGAAGCCGCCGCCGAGATAGGTGACGTGGACCGTGACCGCGTCCTCCGCGACCTGCGCGGCCTCAGCCGCTGCGGCGCGCGCCAACCCCGGCGCCTGCGTCGGCGCCCAGACCTCGACCTTGCCGTCAGCGACCCGCGCCGTGCAGTTGATCGGCTCCATCGCCGCGTGCGCGAGATACGGCGCGCGATAGATCGCCTCGACGTGGCGCTTCGCTGCCGCGTCGGCCGCGGCCACATCACCGCGGCTGTGGAACGGAAAGCCGCCATTGCTGGCGTGGGCGGCGCGCGCGCTCGCCTCGAGCCGCGCGACGATCGCCGCACTGTCGAGCGCGCCCGCGGGACGCTGCTGCCATGCGACCTTGATCGCGTCTGCGCCACGCTGCGCGTGCCAGACCGTGCGGCCGACGACGGCCAGCGCAGCGGTCGAGCCGGCGTACGGGCCGAGCCGGACGACCCGCTCGACGCCCGCGAGCGCGAGCGCCGGCGCGACGTCGACTGCGCCGGCGCTGCCGCCGAGCATCGGGCAGTGGCGGATCGCCGCGAACACCAAGCCGGACGGGCGCACATCGATGCCGAACACCGCCGAGCCGTTGCTCTTGGCGACGGCATCGATCCGCGGCGCTGCCGTGCCGATCAGCTTCCAGTCGACGCGCGCCTTGACGCGAACGTCGCCGGCCGGCGTCGCCGTCGCCATGCGCGCGAGCTCGCCGAAATGGGCCGAGCTGCCGGACGGATGGCTCACGACGCCCTCGGTCACGACGATCTCGCCGGCCGGCTGCTTCCACGCGATCGAGGCGGCGTTGACGAGGCGCGCGCGCGCCGTCGCCGCGGCCATCGGCAGCACCTCCCAGGCATCGACGACGCTCGACGAGCCGCCGGTGACGTTGATGCCGAGCTCGCGCGCGACCTTGGCGACGACCCACTGGCCGGCGCGCGCGGGCGTCGTCTCCTGGCCCGGCTCGGTCTCGCGCGGATGGAAGAACGGCAGACTCGAGACCATCATCCCGACGTTGCCGTAGAGCCGCTCCGGCCCGGCCGGAACGAGCCGTATGCGCGCCAGCGGCACGTCGAGTTCCTCGGCGACGAGCATCGCCAGCGCGGTGTGCGTGCCCTGGCCCATCTCGCTGCGGTTCATCGCCAGCAGCACGGTGCCGTCGGCGCCGATCTTGATCCAGCCATTGAGCCCGATCTCGCCGCCTTCGACCGGCAGCGCGTCGACGGCGCCGATCCGGTCGCGCGGCGGCAGGACGCTCCAGCCGACGATGAGCGCGCCGGCCGCGCCGACGCCGCTCAGGAAGAGGGAGCGTCGGTTCACCCTGCCGCGGCGCGTATGGCGGCGCGCACGCGCGGATAGGTGCCGCAACGGCAGATGTTGCCGATCGCGGCGTCGATGTCGGCGTCGCTGGGCGCACGGTTCTTCGCCAGCAGCGCCGCCGCGGCCATCAGCATCCCGCTCTGGCAATAGCCGCACTGCGGCACCTGGTGTTCGACCCAGGCGCGCTGCAAAGGATGAGGCTGCTCGGCGCTGCCGAGCGCTTCGATCGTCACGACCTTCCGGCCGCCGAGCGCCGAGAGCGGCAGCACGCACGAGCGCACCGCCACGCCGTCGACGTGCACTGTGCAGGCGCCGCAGGCCGCGACGCCGCAGCCGAACTTCGTGCCGGTCAGGCCGAGCACGTCGCGCAAGGCCCAGAGCAAGGGTAGCGCCGGATCGGCGAGCTCGTCGGCGATCTCGCTCGACGCCCCGTTGACGGAGATCTGCATCGGTTGTCGGGAAAAGGCAAGGGAGCCGATTGTGCGGCGACGTCGGGCGCGCAACAGCCTCTCGGTGGCGCGCCGGTTCTCGGCCAGAATAGTGGCGCGCCCATCGCGCGACGACGTCCTCCTCTTCTGTCGAAAGCCGAGATGTCCCGAACGACTTCTTCGATCCGTTGCACCCTCGCCGCGGCCGTCGCCCTGCTCTGCTCCGCCGGGGCCGGCGCGCAGACCGCGGTGGTCTATGGCCTGCTCGACGCATCGGGCGCCCGCGTCAAGCCGATCGGCGGCCAGTCGCAGTACGAGCTCGACAGCGGCAACCTGACGCGCAGCTTCCTCGGCATCCGGGGCAGCGAAGACCTCGGCGGCGGATTGCGCGCCGTCTTCCGGCTCGAGACCTACGTGCGGGTCGATAGCGGCGCCGCCGGCCGGTTCACCGGCGACGCCTTCTGGGGCCGCGAGTCGAGCGTCGGCCTGTCGGGCGCCTTCGGCACGAGCGTGCTCGGCCGCAACGCGTCGCCGCTCTACCTCCAGACCACCGCCTTCAATCCGTTCGGCGAGGGCTTCGGCTTCTCGCCGGCCACGCGCCAGTACTTCGGCACGACCGGCGCGATGCTGAGCGACACGCGCTGGAACAACTCGATCTCGTACACCAACAACACGACGGATGCACCGCTGCGCGTCCACTTCGCCGCCAACCTGCCGGAAGAGGCGGCGCGCACACCGCCGCCGGGCCGCAACTTCGGCACCAGCGTCGCCTACATCACCGGCCCGTTCGCGGTCAGCTTTGCAGTCGAGCGCATCGAGAACACCCCGCTGGCGATCCCGGCAGGCTTTCATCGCCAGACCGCACTCCAGCTCGGCGCCACCTACGACTTCAAGTTCGTCCGGGTCTACGGTCAGGCCGGGCGCGTCAAGACCGACGCCGATCTCGACGAGAAGACGACGCTCTACCAGCTCGGCGCCGCGGTGCCGATCGGCACCGGGCTGATCCTGGCGTCGTATGGGCAGTCGCACAAGTCATCGCGGATCATGGGCACCACCGACCGCACGGTCTCGCTCGGCTACGACTACTTCCTGTCGAAGAGCACCGACATCTACGTCGCCGCGCTGCACGAGAAGATGAGCTTCGTCTCCTCGGGCAATTCGCTCGCCGGCGGCGTGCGCGTGCGCTTCTAGCGCGGGCTCAGTCGAGCACGACCTCGGCGCGTACCGCGCCGGCACGGTCGGCCCGCGCCGTGAGTGCGAGTCGCGTGCCCTTGGGCGCACGCACGACCCACTCGCCGACGGCGCGATCGGCGGTGATCTCGCTTGCCGGCAGAAAGGCGTTGAGCGAGTTCTTCGGCGCATGGCCTTCGAGCTGCGGACCTTCCATGCGGGGCTTGCCGCTCACGAGAGACACGGAGCGATCGGCCTCGGGCAGGTGGATCTCGAAGATCACGCCGCGCACGGTCTTTCGCGCCAGCGCGCGCTGCGTGACGTAGGCCGGCAGCCAGCCGCTGTTGGCGACGGCGATGCGCACGCGCCAGGTGTCGGGGCCGAGCGCGCGCACCTCGGTGCGCAGCAGCTCGAGCTTCGGCAGCGAGAGCGCGATCGTCGTCATCCACTTCGGGAAGCGCGCGGCCTCGCGCTCGCGCAGCTGCGGCGGTGGATTGCGCCAGTAGTTCATCTTGTCCCAGCCGCCGATCTCGACCGCGCCGAGCTGCGGATGCATGAACGGTTTCCAGTCGACGTGGGCCTTGCCGCCGCACTGCTCGTCGCTCCACTTGATGAGCTTGAGGTCGTCCTCGACCGGATGCTCGCGGTACCAGTCGATCCACTTGTAGTCGGCGATGCCGGCTTCCTTGTTGGGCGCCCAGATCTCGACCACCCAGAAGAGCGCGCCGAGGTGCTCGTAGACCCAATCCTGCGTGCCGCTGATGACGTCCTTCGGGTGGTACTTGAAGTCGTGCCAGATGCTGATCGCCGGATAGCCGGTGAGCTTCGCGCCGATCTCGCTGAAGCGCTTGATCGACCACAAGTCCTCCGGGATCATGTCGTCGTCGCTCTCGGTGCCCATCGGCCGCAGGATCACGCCGCTGTGCGTGTGATAGCTGATCGCGGCGCCGATGTTCTTGTGGCCGACGATGAAGTCGACCATCGCCTTCACCTCCGGCTCGCTCGTCGGATAGTCGCCCGCGCCGACCTGCTCATGCTCCTGGCGCCAGCCCGACGGAAAGTTGCGGTTGAGGTCGAGTCCTTCGACGTCGGAGTTGACCTTGATCGTGAGGCCGTCGTAGTTCTGGATCAGACCTTCGGGCATGACGCGGTAATACTGGCCCGCGAACTCGCCCGGCTGGCGCGCGACCATCAGGCGCGGGTCCTGCTCGCACTTCTTCCACGTGCCGTTCGAGTCGGGAACGCGCATGAAGAGGATGCGGCCGTCGCCGTCGATGTCTTCGGCAGTGAGGCCCTCGACCGGCTCCTCGTCGAACGGATAGCGCCGCGTCGACGAGCGGATGTGGCGCGGCGTGTCGGCCAGCGCGAACTCGGCGCCGTCGGGATTCAGACGCGGGCAAAGATAGATCGTGCGCGTGTCGAGCAGCCGGGTGGTGTCGGCGTCGTGACCGTGCTTCGTGAGCAGCTCGTGCAGGTAGTAGAGCACCGCCGTCGACGCCGTCAGCTCGGCGGCGTGGATGTTGCCGTCGGCCCAGAAGGCGGGCTTGTCCTCGGCCGCGCCGGCGGCGATGTTGGTGATCGTCGCGACCCAGATGTCGCGGCCTTCGTAGCTCTTGCCGATCGAGCGGATCGCCGCCAGCGTCGGGAACGCTTGCGCATATTCGAAGAGCAGCTGGGTCAGCTCCTCGTACTTGTAGAAGCTGTCGAAGCGCGGAGTCGGGGCGGCGGGGGTCGTCATGGGCGGCGGAGTCACCGGGCTGTGGGTCCGGGGCGGATTGTCATCGCTCCCGGGCCGCGGCCCTTGCGGGCGCTCAGCAGGCCACCGGCGCGCCGTCGACGAAGACGCGGATCTCGCCCGGCGCGAACGCGTGCCACTGCTCGTCCTTCGTCAGCGGCTCGGTGACGACGACGGCGACGCGGTCGCGCGGCGAGGTCTCGCGCGCGAAGTCGACGATGACGTCCTCGTCCTGCAGCGACGCGCGCGCGAACGGATGCTGGCGCACGATGTGATGCAGGTTCGTCGAGCAGTGCGCCCAGAGCGCCTGGCCGTTGTCGAGCATCGCGTTGAAGACGCCGTGCGCCGCAACCTGCGGCATCAGCTCGGCGAGCGTCGCCGTCAGCTCGTCGATCGACGGCACGCCGGCGTGCGCCTTCGCCAGCTCCTGCATCAGCCAGCAGAAGGCGCGCTCGCTGTCGGTCGTGCCCACAGGCCGGTACGCGCCGTGCAGGCGCGGCGCGAACTCCTTCAGGTCGCCGTTGTGCGCGAACACCCAGTAGCGGCCCCAGAGCTCGCGCACGAACGGATGCGTGTTCTCGAGCGCGACCGGCCCCTGAGTCGCCTTCCTGATGTGGGCGACGATGTTCTCGCTGCGGATCGGATAGCGCCGCACCATCTCCGCGACCGGCGACTCGCGCGCGCTGTGCGTGTCGACGAAGAGGCGCACGCCCTTGCCCTCGAAGAAGGCGATGCCGAAGCCGTCCTTGTGCTCCTCGGCGCGGGTCGAGAAACCCGTGAAGCTGAACACGACGTCGGTCGGCGTGTTGGCGTTCATTCCGAGGAGCTGGCACATGGGAGCCGTGATTCTGAGCGCAGCGAAGAATCCCGACGCCCGACGAGACCTTCGCTGCGCTCAGGACGACGGAGACGACGACGAGGAGCCCCGCAACAGGAAGCGACGCACCGCCGGATCGCTGGTGAGGCCGACGGCGCGCTCGCGGGCGATCCGCGCGGCGTCGACGTGACCGGCGACCGTCTCGAGATGGGCGAGCGCAGCCCAGTACGGCTGATAGCTCGCGATGGTCGCGGTGTCGATCGCGGCGAGCGCCGCAAGGCCGGCTTCGGCGCCGCGCGCCGCGCCGATCGCCGACGCGCGACTGACGAGCGCGCCGATCGTCGGCTGGCGCTCGACCAGCGCGTCGTAGAGCTGGACGATCGCCTCGCCGGGCACGTCGGCGCCGAGGCCACGATGGGTGTGCGCCGACTGGATCGCGGCTTCGAGCTGGAACGGCCCGAGTGCGGCGAGGCCCGACGCGCGGTGCAGCGCGCGCTCGGCGACCTCGAGCAGCTGGTGGTCCCAGAGCGACGTGTCCTGCCCTGCCAGCGCCACATAGTCGCCGTGGCCGTCGCGCCGGGCACCCGCACGCGACTGGCAGAACGCGAGCAGCGCCAGCAGGCCCCAGACCTCGGCGGCCTGGGGCGCCAGCGAGGTGAGCATCGCGGCGAGGTCGATGGCCTCGCGCGCCAGGCCGACCTTCATTGCATCGGTGCCGGCAACATCGTCCCAGCCGGTGCCGTACGCAGCGTAGACCGCCTCGAGCACGTCGCCGAGACGCTCCGGCCACTGCGACGCTTCGGGCACCTCGAAGGCGATGCCGGCGGCGCGGATCTTGGTCTTGGCGCGCACGAGGCGCTGCGAGAGTGCCGCCGGCGAGACGAGGAAGGCCGATGCGATGCGCGCCGCATCGAGGCCGAGCACGACCTGCAGCATGAGCGCCGGTCGCGCCGCCGGGTCGATCGCCGGATGCGCACACACGAACATCAGCTTCAGCCGCTCGTCGGGGAACGCGGCCTCGCTGGCGGCAGCGGGCAGCTCGCCGAAGACGATGCGCATCGTCTCCTCGGCTCCGGCCTCGACGCGGCCGTGGCGCCACGTGTCGTGCAAGCGTCGCCGCGCCGCGGTGAGCAGCCAGGCCTCGGGCGAATCGGGCACGCCGTCGACCGGCCAGTGGACGAGGGCCGCGGCGAAGGCCTCGCTCAGCGCGTCCTCGGCGGCGGCGATGTCGTGCGAGCGCGCGGCGAGGTAGGCGACGAGGCGGCCGTACGACGCGCGGGCGACCGCGGCGGCGGCGGCGCTCGGCGGCGCGGCGGTCATCGTGTCCGCGCTCTCAGCGACTGGCGCCCGTGACGAGGACGGGCCGCACCTCGACGCCGGCGCTCTGCGCGCTCGGCGAGCGCGCCGCCCACGTCAGCGCCGTGTCGAGGTCGGGCACCTCGATCACGAAAAAGCCCCCGAGCTGCTCCTTGGTGTCGGCGAACGGGCCATCCTGGACCCCGCGCTTGCCGTCGACCATGTGCAGCGTCGTGCCGGTGGCGGGCGGCTGCAGGCCGGAGCCGCTCCTGACGATTCCCGAGGCGTACATCGACTCGATGTACGCCTTCCATCCGGCCCAGTAGGCCGCAGCCTTGGTCGGGTCGTCGCGCTCGGCGAAATCGTCCTTGGACTGGTAGAGCATCAGCATGTATTCCATGGTGTTCTCGATGAAGATCGCACGCCGATTTGACGTCCGTGATGGGTGACGATCGAGACCGGTGGATTTCGACAGGCGAACCTCGCTCCTGAGGCTAGCGACGGTCGAACAGGCGCCGCAACACGCCGCGCACCGTGACCGCGTCGGTCGGGATGTGCGTCTCCTCGAGCACGCCGGCCATGCGCTGGACGCGGCGCGGGCTGCGCTTGGCGCTCCACACCAGCAAGTCGATGAGCCAAGGATATTCGTTGGCGCGGTTCGCCTCTTCGTAGAGGTCGAAGCGCGGCTTGAGCGCGAGCACGCGCGCTGCGTAGTCGGCGCGCACGGCGGCGTCGGCATCCGCGCTCGGCGCAGCGTCGGTCGCGAGGATCGCCTCGGCCGCGTGGATGCCGGTCTCCATCGCCTTGCCGATGCCTTCGCCGGTGAACGCATACGTGCTGCCCGCCGCTTCGCCGGTGACCAGGATGCCGGGCGCTTCGAGCCGCGCGCCTTCGAGCGAGCAGCGCAGCGGTGCGCCCTTCAGCTCCTGACCGGCGTCGGCGAGCCAGGTGCCGCCGTCGACCAGCTCTTTCGCCGGCGCGTAGAGATCCTTGAACGCGGCGAAGACCTCGCGCAGGTTGACGTCCTTCATCTTGTGCCGGCCGTCCTTGCCCTCGCGGTGACTCTGGGCGACGCCGACGCCGATGTTGAAGACGTCGTCGCCGCACGGGAAGACCCAGCCGTAGCCGGGCGAGAGTCGCTTGTGCCAGACGACCTCGAGGCTCGTGATGCGAGCCGTGAGCGCCGGGTTCCTGACGTAGCCGCGCAGGGCGATGCCGCTCGGCGTGCGCCGCTGGCACATGCCGGCGGCGATCGTTGCCTGCGGCTGCGCGCCGCTCGCGAGCACGAGCCAGGGCGCGCGGATCTCGCGCACGCGGTCGCCGTGCTGGACCTGCGCGCCGACGACGCGGCCGGTCGCGGCGTCGCCTTCGCGCAGCGGCGCCGTGAAGCGCACGGGCGCGAACATGCGCGCGCCGGCGGCGACAGCCGCGTTGCAGACGATCTCGTCGAGACGCTTCCTCGGCAGCACGGCGAGCCGCCCGGGCACCTCGATGCGGCCGCCCCGCGGCGCGATGCAGGCCAGCGTCGTCGCCGAGCGCGCCTCCGCCATCACCGCATCGAAAACGCCGAGCCGCTCGAGGGCGCGGTGCGCATCGGGGATGAGGCCGTCGCCGCAGACCTTGTCGCGCGGGAACGCGTGCGCATCGACGACGACGACGTCGCGGCCGGCGCGCGCGAGCAGTTGCGCGCAAGCTGCGCCGGCGGGACCGGCGCCGACGACGATCGCGTCGCAGCGTGCAGGAAGGAGATCGAAGTCGAGGTTCATGAAGGCCGGTGACTGTGGGGCGCGGGCGCCGGCTGCACGCCCGGGCTCATGCGCCAGGACGCGAGCAAGGCGATCGCGGTGATCGCGCCGATCAGGGCGAAGGTCTCGTGGAAAGCCGCGAGTGGCGCCGACGCGTGGGCGCGCAGGCGCCACGCGAGCACGTTGCCGACCAGGCCGATGCCGACCGCGCCGCCGAGCTGGCGCAGGAAGTTGATCGTGCTCGAGCCCTGCGAGATCAGCACGTTCGGCACGCCCTGCATCGAGCCGAGATTCAGCGACGGCAGGATCAGACCGAGGCCGAGCCGGCCGACGACGGCCCAGAGCGTGATCACCAGCAGCGAGGTGCCGAGCCCGACGCCGAGCATCA
>Ga0123337_10001681_pt1 | contig 27589 bp, 22 predicted proteins | sample frozenSSSSmetaG_FD_89792 | JGI IMG/M metagenome (GOLD analysis project Ga0123337, IMG submission 89792) | Glacier valley bacterial and archeal communities from Borup Fiord, Nunavut, Canada, to study Microbial Dark Matter (Phase II) -... | ecosystem: Environmental > Aquatic > Freshwater > Ice >...
CCTGCGCGGTGCGCTCCAGGCGCTCCAGGCGCAGCCCACGAATCACCCGGCGGTCGCCGCGGCGCTCGCTGCCGTCGCGAGCTCGCTGAGCCTCGTGCACTCGCTGAGCCGCATGGCGAACGGACCGCAGGGCGGCGGCAGCGCCCAGCCACCCGGCCCGCTCCCGCAGCCGCAGCAGGCCGCACCGCCACCGCAGGCCGCGGCGGGCCCCGCGAAGACGCACGCGATGGGCGCCAAGCAACCGGTCGCGCAGGCCGTGGCTGTTTTGCCGCTGGGGCTGATGGGCGACGAGCAAGCCGATTTGGCTATCCACGGCGGGCTGGAAAAAGCCGTCTACGCCTACCCCTGCGAGCATTACGCCTTCTGGCAGGCGGCCCGGCGCGAGGCGGGCCTGGCCGAGATCGATGACAGCCTGCCGCACGGCAGCCTCGGTGAAAACCTGACGCTGCAGGGCCTGCTGGAAAGCGGCGTGTGGGCCGGCGACGTGCTGCGGTTTGCCCACTGCGAACTGCGCGTGACGCTGCCGCGCGAGCCGTGCTACAAGTTCAATGCGGCCCTGGGTTTTGGCCGCGCGTCGCGCTTGATGGCGCAGACCGGCTTTTGCGGCTTTTACCTGGCGGTGCAAACCCCGGGCACGTTGCGCGCCGGTGAGACGTTTGAGCTGCTGCCCGGGCGGCGCAGCGTCAGCATTCCCACGCTGTTTGCGGCCAAGCGGGCCAAGCATGTGCGGTGATTCCGAGCGGTCAATGGCGGCCGCCGTTTCAGCCCGGCCGCGCTGACCTGAAGGCCCGCCTGGCCTTCAGCGCCTGGCTTACCGGATGTCGCTGAGTTTGACCTCGCGCACCTTGCCGTTTTCAACAATGCCCACGCGCGTGTCGGCCAGGCTGCCGCCCTTGTCGTCGACGCCGCTCAGGGTGTTCGGATTGTTGATGGGCTTCAGGGTTTTCATGGCCTGGTTCAGCTGGGCGCGTATGGCGGTGGCGTCGGTAGCGGACTTGGCCAGCTTCATGGCTTCTACGGCGGCGTGCACGGCGGTGTAGTTCAGGGACACTTCCGAGCTGGGGTCACGGCCGGGATGGAGCTTGCGAAAGCGCTCCACAAACGCTTTGGCGTCGACGGTGCTGTCGTCGACCATGGGCAGTACGCCGATCGCGCCTTCAAGCGACGCATAGCCGCCGCTGACCTTGCTGACCTCGTCCATCTTGGCCTGGTCGATGATGACGAAGCCACCCTTGAAGCCGAGCTCGCGCGCCTGCTTGGCCACCAGGCCGGTCGGCTCCGAGGCACCGCCAATAAACATCACGTCGGGCTTGGCCGCCAGCACCCGGCTCACGCCGCTGTAGAAGTCGGCAGCGCGGTTGTAGGACATCGGGTTGTCGGCCACCACGGTGCCGCCTGCGGCCACCCAGGCCGGCTTGAAGGCGGCGTTCCAGGCCTTGGCGTAGTCGTGGTCGGCGTCGGCAATGCCCAGGTTTTTGCCAAACTTGCCCATGGCGTGCTTTACAAAGGGCTGGATGTAGCTGGTGTATTCGGGCGGAATGCGCAGGGTCAGCTTGTTGTTGCCCGCGGTGATCTGCGGCACGCTGGAGTAGGCCAGCAGCAGGTATTTTTGCGCTTCGTTGGTGGTCTGCAGCGCAAAAATGCCACCCGAATGCGGCACCAGAATGACCGGTGTCTTGTGCTGCTGCACCAGGCGCTGCGCATTGATGGCGGTTTCGCTGGGGTTGTAGCGGTCGTCGAGCGCGACGACTTCGAGCTTGAATTTCTTGCCGCCTATCTCCAGGCCGGCGGCGTTGATCTCGCCGGCCGCCATGTTCATGCCGTCCAGCACGTTTTTGCCATACAGCGCGGCGCCGCCGCTGAGCGGTCCGGAGTAGCCGATCTTGACGACCTCTTGCGCCAGGGCCGTGCCGCCGGCAAAGGCCAGGCCGACGGCCAGGGCCAGCGTTGAGATGCGTTTTAGGCGTGATGATGAGCGCATGAAATGTCTCCTTCAAGAGGGGGATAAAAAAAACGGCGCAGCAGGAACTGCACCGCAGGGCTGAAAAGCCGGGAAAAATCAGGCGCCGATATAGGCCTTGCGGATCGCGTCGTTGTTCATCAGGGTGTCGCGGTCGCCTTCCATCACGATGCGGCCGTTTTCGATCACGTAGCCGCGATGCGCAATCTTCAGTGCGGCAAATGCGTTCTGTTCAGCCAGCAGTACCGTGGTGCCGGCGCGGTTGATTTGCTGGATCACCTCGAACACCTGCTTGACCACCAGCGGCGCCAGGCCGAGCGAAGGCTCGTCGAGCAGCAGCGCCTTGGGGCGGCCCATCAGCGCGCGGCCAATCGCCACCATCTGCTGCTGGCCACCGCTGAGCGAGCCGGCCGCGTCGTCCTTTTTATCGTCGAGAATTGGGAACAGCGCCAGCACTTCCTCCAGCCGGCTGCGGTTGCCGGCCTTGTCGCTGCGGTGCACATAGGCGCCCAGCAGCAGATTTTTGAGCACCGACATCTGCGGAAAAAGCTTGCGGCCTTCGGGGCAATGCACCACGCCGTGCGCCACGATTTGCGACGGCTTCATGCCCACCAGCTCATGCTGGCCAAAGCGTATGGAGCCGCTGGCGGCCTTGTGCAGGCCGCTGGTGGTTAAAAAGATGGAGCTTTTGCCCGCGCCGTTGGCGCCCAGCAGCACCACCAGCTCACCGTCCCTGGCCTGCAGGCTCACGCCGTTGAGCGCGCGAAAACTGCCGTAGTTGAGCGAAACATTTTCAAAGCTCAGCATGGTCGCTCCCGAGGTAGGCATCGATCACGGCCGGATTGGCGCGTATCTCGGCGGGCGTGCCCTCGGCGATTTTTTCGCCGTAGTTGAGCACCAGGATTTTGTCGGCAAGCCGCATGATCATGTCCATTTTGTGTTCGATCAGGCACACTGTCAGCCCGTTGCGGACCATCTTGCGGATCAGCTCGGCCAGGCCTGCGGTTTCCTCCGGGTTGACGCCGCCCGCCGGTTCGTCGAGCAGCACCAGCGCAGGTTCGGTGGCCAGCGCCAGCGCAAAGGCGACGCGCTTGCGCTCTTCCTGCGTGATGTCGCCGGCCAGCCGGTTGGCGATGTGCGACAGGCCGACAAAATCGAGCGCGGCGCGGGCCTTTTCACGGCAGGCGCGCTCTTCCTTTTGCAGCCTTGCCGAGTTGAACAGCACGTCCAGCAGCCCCGAGCGCGTGCGCAGCCGGTGCCCGACGATCAGGTTGTCGAGCACGCTGGCCATGTCGAACAGCGCGGTGCTCTGGAAGGTGCGAGAAACACCCAGCTGCGCCACCTGGTCGGCACGCAGCCCCGTCACGTCCTGGCCCTTGAAGCTGATCTGGCCCGAACTGGGCGGATGGGCGCCGCTGATCAGGTTGAAGAAGGTGGTCTTGCCGGCGCCGTTGGGGCCGATGATCGCGTTGATCTTGCCAGCTTCAATCGTGGTGCTGACGTCGTTGACGGCCGCCAAGCCGCCGAAGCGCTTGCTCAGGTGGGTGATCTCAAGCATTGCGGCCTCCTTGCGCACCGGCGGGCTGGGCCACCAGTGGCAGGGACGGCACCGGCACCGGGGGCGCCAGCGCGGCGCGGCGTGCGCGCCAGCCCAGGTAGGTGCCCACAATGCCGTGCGGCATGAAGATGACCAGCAGCACCAGGATGGGGCCAAACACCAGGTAGCGCAGCTCCTGTAGAAACTGCAGGTACTGCGTGAGCCATGGCATGGCGATGGCGCCCAGCAGCGGCCCGACCAGCGTGCCCAGGCCGCCAATCAGCATGTACACCGTCATGTTGAAGGTCTGCTCCACCGAGGCCAGATCGGGTCCCAGAAAACGCACAAAGCCCGCATACAGGCCGCCCGCAAAACCGGCGTAGGCGACCGACAGCATGAAGGCCAGCACCTTGTTGCGCATCAGGTTGATGCCGAGTGACTCGGCCAGCTCGTCGCCGTTGCGGATCGCCATGAAGGTGCGGCCCAGCAGCGAGTTGACGATGCGGTGCATCACCCACATGCCCACCACCAGGAAAAAGAACACCAGGTAGTACAGCGCGCGCGGTGATTCAAAGCTGACAGGCCCGATGGCGCTGGGCACCGGAATGCCCATGATGCCGACCGTGCCGTGCGTCAGCGATTCCCACTTTTCAATCAGCAAAAACATGATGTAGCCCACGCACATCGTGAAGATCGAAAAGAAGTGGCCCTTGAGCCGCAGCGACACCAGGCCGACGAAAAATCCGATGGCGGCCGCCACCACGCCCGACAGCGCAAACGCGACCCAGAACGGCACTTGGTGGTCGACCGTCAAAATGCCCACGGTGTAGGCCCCGACGGCCATGAAGCCGCTGTGCGCCAGGTTGAACTGCCCGGTGTAGCCGGTGATCAGGTTGAGCCCGACGGTGGCGATCGCAAAGATGTAGGCGGTCGACATCACCGTGAGGTGGTAGTCGTTGCCGGCCAGAAACGGGAACGCCAGTCCGGCGATGAATAGCAGGCTCCAGCCCGCCTTGCCCTGAAGATATTTCATGATTAACGGCCCGCCTTGGTGAACAGCCCCTGCGGGCGCAGCGACAAAATGACCACCAGCAGCGCGAACGCGATGATGTCCTTGTAGTTGGTCGAGATGTAATAGGCGCCAAAGCTCTCGGCAAAGCCGATGATCAGCCCGCCCACGATGGCGCCCGGCACGCTGCCCATGCCGCCCAGGATGATGATCACGAAGGCCTTGGTGATCACCAGGTGGCCCATCGCCGGGTACACTAGGTTGATAGGCGCGTACAGCGTGGCCGCAATCGCGGCAAGCGCGCCCGAAATCGCAAAGGTCAGCATCGCCACCTTGTTGGCGTCGATGCCGACCAGCGATGCGCCGTCGCGGTTTTGCGCCATGGCGATGATGGTCGAGCCCATCACGGTCTTTTTCAGGAACAGCTGCAGCAGCACCATCAGGCTGAAGGCGCCCGCAATGATCAGCAGCCTTTGCACCGGCGCGACGATGCCGCCGATGTCGACGATGCCGGTATAGGGCGTTTGCATGCGGTGAAAGTCCGCGCCCCAGATGGCCTGCGCCGCAGCCTCCAGAAACAGCAGCATGCCGATCGCCGCGACCATCGGGTGCAGGCCCGAGGCATGGCGCAGCGGATGGAACACCAGCCGCTCCGCCAGCACCGAAATGGCGGCGACGCTGAGCGCCGAGCCCAGCATCGCGAGCCAGTAGGTCACGCCATAGGCCGTCATCAGCTGGAACGAGACAAAGGCGCCCAGCATGTAAAAGGCACCGTGCGCAAAGTTGGGTACATGCAGGATGCCGTAGACCAGCGTCAGGCCGAGCGCCACCAGGCTGTAGATGCCGCCCAGCGTCAGGCCATTGAGCAGCTGCTGTAAAAAAGCGTCCATGGCCTAGTCCTTCAGCACGCACAGGGCGTCTGCTGGGGTCGTTGTCATCTGGGGTTCCTTTGCAAGACGGGCGGGCAACAGGTGCCGCAGAAAAAAACTGCAGCGAGGTGCGCCTGATGGTGCTTGCTGCGAGGTGAGGTTTTTCATTCTGCGGACCTGCACCGTGGGTGTCAATGGACCCCTGCGGGGAAACCCTGAGGGTTTCGGCGCCTCGCTTGTCACCAGCGTTACTGGCCAAAAGCCGCATGCGCGCGGCTTGCCGCGTGACCTTTTTTAGAAAATGGGGTTGCGGTCCCCACCTCATCCAGGCAGAAGATGCCTCGCTTCAGGTGCACGGCTATGCCATCGCGGAAAGCGGGCTGCGCCCGTGCTAATGCTGCTCTTGCGCCTCGAACCCCGCCGCCCGCAGCGCCTGCAGCACCTGCGCGATATGGCTGCGCCCGCGCGTCTGGATCACCAGCTCGATTTCCACGTTCTGCGCCGACAGCATGGTGAAGGCGCGCTGGTGGTGCACCTCGTCGATGTTCGCGCCGGCGTCGGCCACCGTGGCGGTGATGCTGGCCAGCGACCCGGGCACGTCGCGCGCGCTGACCTTGACGCGCGCCAGCCGGCCGGCGCGCACCATGCCGCGTTCAATGATGGCGGCCAGCAGCAGCGGCTCGATGTTTCCGCCGCACAGCACCAGCCCGACTTTCTTGCCGGCAAAGCGCGCCGGGTATTTGAGCAGCGCGGCCAGCCCGGCCGCACCTGCGCCTTCGACCAGCGTCTTCTCGATTTCGAGCAGCATCACGATGGCCTGCTCGATGTCGCCCTCGTCGACCAGCAGCAGGTCGTCGACGCGCCGGGCGATGATGGCCTGCGCAATCACGCCCGGTGTGCCGACCGCAATGCCGTCGGCAATCGTGCTGGTGCCCTGCGGGTAGTGCGTGCCCTTGATGGCGTTGACCATGGCCGGAAAACGCGAGGTTTGCACGCCAATCACCTCAATCCCCGGCTTGAGCGCCTTGGCCGCCGTGGCCATGCCCGCAATCAGCCCGCCGCCGCCCACGGCAATCACCAGCGTGTCCAGTTCCGGCACGGCATGCAGCATTTCAAGCCCCACGGTGCCCTGGCCCGCCACGATGGCTTCGTCGTCGTAGGGGTGGACAAACACCAGCCCTTCGCGCTCGGCCAGCGCCAGCGCGTGGGTGCGCGATTCATCCAGCGTGTCGCCGTGCAGCACCACCTCGGCGCCAAAGCCGCGCGTGCGCTCAACCTTCACGCCCGGCGTGAAGCGCGGCATCACGATGACGGCGCGAATGCCCAGGCGCTGTGCATGAAAGGCGACGCCCTGCGCATGGTTGCCCGCGCTCATGGCAATCACGCCGCGCAGGCGCTCGCCCTCGGTGAGCTGCGCCAGCTTGTTGCATGCGCCGCGCTCCTTGAAGGACGCCGTGTACTGCAGGTTTTCAAACTTCAGGTAAATCTGTGCCCCGGTCAGTTGCGACAGCGTCTGCGACGCCACGCAGGGCGTGTTCAGCAAATGGCCGTCCAGGCGCTGGGCAGCTTGTTCAATATCGGTCAGACTAAGCATGAAATTCCTTTGCATTGCGGCGGGGGTGAACAGCTTTGCATTGTCTGCGCCAGGGCCAGGGCTGGCGGTCTTCATGCCCGGTCTTTCCTGAAGTTTCAGCTTGGGGTAAGGTGCAGGCTGGTTAGAACAATAAAAATCATTCGGGAGGCATTGGCGGTATCGTTGGAAACTGGAGCTTTGTCCATGAACAAGCGTTCCCTCGTCGAGCAGCCGCAGCAGACGCTGCTGTCCCCCGGGCTCAAAGAAGCGCCGGTGCTGGACCTGATGTGCTCGCATTTTGTGCTGACGCTGGCGGCGCGCCAGGGCGCCAAGTTCAATGTGCGGCGCGACCTGAACAGCCTGCTGTCGCTGTCGGCCCGGCACCTGGTCTGGCCCTTGCCGGCGCTGCAGCGGCTGCGCGAATTTCTGGGGCGCCGCTGCAACGGCAATGAATTTTGGCGCGGCCACGAAGCCCTGAGCGACGCCGAGTTCATGGCCCGCCACGGCGCCTGGCGCGGTCCGTATGAAGAAGGCACGATTTTCTTCTACCTCGACGAGCATGCCAAGGACCAGCCCAGGGATTTGCTGTCGGTGCTGGTCGCCACCGGTGACTGGCTGGGCCAGGTGCTTAAAAAACAGTCCACGCTGGTCGAAAAAAACATCGATGCCCTGGCCAAGCTGCTGCAGCTGAATCGGGCCGAGCGCGCCTTGCTGCTGTATGGCACGCTGGCGCGCTACCAGCGCGATTTGCGCTCGCTGCTGGTCGAGTTCAAGGTCAACAACGCGCCCGAGGCCTACGCGGCGATTGCCGAGGTGGCCGGTGTCAAGACCAGCGAGGTGGCGGAGGCCCTGCGCGCTGGCTCGCGGCTGGAGCGCATCGGCATGGTCGAAAACCTGATCTCCGAGCACAACATCACCGATTTGGCGGACTTGATGAAGGTCAGCGAAAAGCTGCCGCCTGTGCTGATGCGCGCCTACCGCGACCAAGCCGAGCTGATGGCCGTGTTTACCCGGCCGGCTGCGCGTAGCAGCCTGGGGCTGGCCGATTTTGCGTTTGTGCAGGAGGACGCGCAGGTGCTGGTGTCGCTGCTGCGCAACGCTGTGAAAGCCAGGGAGCAGGGCGTCAATGTGCTGCTCTACGGGCCGCCCGGCACCGGCAAGACCGAGCTGGCCAAGGTGGTGGCGCAGGCCGCCGGGCTGGACCTGTTTGAAGTCGAGTACGCCGACCGCGACGGCAATTCGCTGAGCGGGCGCGACCGCTACCGCTCGCTGCAAATCGCGCAGGTGTTCCTCAAGAGCAGCAGCCATTCGGCGCTGCTGTTTGACGAGGTCGAAGACGTGTTTCCACCGGTTTCCAGCGAGGCGGCACAGTTGCTGGCGCGCTCCGAGCAGTTGTCCGCCCCCTCTACCAGTTCGGTCAACGGCAAGGCCTGGGTCAACCAGATTCTGGAGTCCAACACCGTGCCGACGCTGTGGGTGACCAACCGCATCGAGCAGATCGACCCGGCCTTCAGGCGCCGCTTTGCCTACCACCTGGAGCTGCGCTCGCCACCGCCCGGCGCACGCGAAGGCATTGTGCGCAAGACGCTGGAAGGCCTGCAGGTCAGTGACGCGTTCGTCGCCAAGCTGGCCGCCCGCAAGGGCCTGACGCCAGCCCAAATCCGCACCGCCGTGCGCTTTGCCCGGCTGGCCAGCGCCCCCGACGAGAAGGGGGATGCGCAGACCGATGACGCCGGACTGCAGGCGATTCTGGCGGGCGGGCGGCCTTTGCTGATGGAGTCGCTGATCGAGCGCCAGCTCAAAAACGCCGACGTGGCGCTGGGCAACCAGGCCCAGGCGTGCGGTCGCCGCAGCGTGACGACCTACGACCTGGCCATGCTCAACGTCGAATCGCGTTTTGAAATTCCCCGCATTGTGCAGGCGCTCAAGAGCAGGGGCCACGGCACGCTGTGCTTTTACGGCCCGCCCGGCACCGGAAAAACCGCGCTGGCCGAGCACATAGCCCAGTCGCTGGAGCAGCCGCTGCTGATCAAGCAGGCCAGCGATCTGATGAGCAAGTACGTCGGCGAAACCGAGCAGAACATGGCAGCCATGTTCCGCGACGCCGAGGCCGAGAAAGCCGTGCTGCTGCTCGACGAAGCCGACAGCTTTTTGCAGGACAGGCGCGGCGCCCAGCGCACCTACGAGGTGACGGAAGTCAACGAGATGCTGCAGGGCATGGAACGCTACGCCGGCATTTTCATTTGCACCACGAATCTGCTCGAAAGCCTGGACCAGGCAGCGCTGCGGCGCTTTACTTTCAAGATCCAGTTCATGCCGCTGACCAGCGCCCAGCGGGACGCCATGTTTGTGACGGAAGCGCTGGCGGGCCAGGCCGTGCTGCTGACGGCGTCGCTGCAGCAGCGGCTGGCCCGGCTGACGCAGCTGTGTCCTGGCGACTTTGCAGCGGTCAAGCGGCAGGGCGTGATTCTGGAGGCGGGGTTGTCGGCCGAAGAATTTTTGGCGCAGCTGGAGGCTGAACACCGCATCAAGCCCGAGGTCAGGGAGGGGCGGGGGATGGGGTTCCTGCGCTAAGGTGTGATATATAAATAGTAGTCAAGAACGCTTGTAGTTATTGCGCTGTGGCCACTTTTCCTTGAATTTCGCATCAACCCGATGCCGCACACACCCGCAGCACCTCGGCGCCATAGGCCTGCAGCTTCTTCACCCCCATGCCGCTGATGCCTTCCAGGTCCTGCAGGCTTTGCGGCGCCTGTTCGGCAATGGCGCGCAGCGTCGCGTCGTGAAAAATCACGAAGGCCGGCAGGTTGTGCTCGCGCGCCACCTCGCCGCGCCAGGCTTTCAGGTGGGCCAGCCGCTCCAGCGCGCCGGCATTGAGCGTGGCCTCGACCAGGCCCTTGACCGAGGTCTTGCTGCCGCGCTTGGGTTTGGCGGCCTTGGTGGCCAGTGCCTGCTGGCGCAGCAGCACGCTTGCCTCGCCTTTGAGCACCCGGCGCGCATCGGGCATCAGCTGCAGGGTGTTGAAGGCTTCGGTGTTGACGCGCACCATGTTGCTGGCAATCAGCTGGCGCAGTACGCTGCGCCACTGGGCCTCGGCCAGGTCGGCGCCAATGCCGAAGGTGCTCAGGTTTTCATGGGCATATTGCGTGATTTTTTCGGTGGATTTGCCGCGCAAGATGTCCATCAGGTGGCCGGCGCCAAAGCTGATGCCGCTGGCCTGCTGCACGCGGTAGATGCAGCTCAGCATCTTGCGCGCGGCATCGGTGGCGTCCCACACCGCCGGCGGATTCAGGCAGTTGTCGCAGTTGCCGCAGGGCTGGCTGGCTTCGCCAAAGTAGCCCAGCAGGCTGACGCGGCGGCAGCGGGTGTCTTCGGCCAGGCTCAGCAGCGCATCGAGCTTGCCGCGCATCACCTGCTTGAACTCCTCGCTGGCCGCGTCGCTGGTGTCTATCATGCGGCGCTGGTTCACCACGTCCTGCAGGCCGTACACCATCCAGGCGTCGGCGCTCTGGCCGTCGCGGCCGGCGCGGCCGGTTTCCTGGTAATAGCCTTCGATGTTTTTGGGCATGTCCAGGTGCGCCACAAAGCGCACGTCGGGCTTGTCAATGCCCATGCCAAACGCGATGGTCGCCACCATCACCATGCCGTCTTCGCGCAGAAAGCGGTCCTGTCGTTGCTGGCGCAGCTTGGCATCCAGCCCGGCGTGGTAGGCCATGGCCTTGATGCCGGCGGCCTCCAGCATGCCGGCAATTTCCTCGACCCGCTTGCGCGACTGGCAGTAGACAATGCCGGCTTCGCCGTCGTGCTCGGTCTGGATGAAGCGCAGCAGCTGGCGCGTCGGGTCGGTTTTCTCGACGATGGTGTAGCGGATGTTGGGCCGGTCAAAACTGCTGACAAACGCGCGCGCTTCCTCCAGCTTGAGCCGCTCGATCATGTCCTGGCGTGTCAGGTGGTCGGCGGTCGCCGTCAGCGCCATGCGCGGCACGTCGGGAAACGTCTCGTGCAGCAGGCTCAGGGACCGGTATTCGGGCCGGAAGTCGTGGCCCCACTGGCTCACGCAGTGCGCCTCGTCAATCGCAAACAGGCTCAGCAGGCCGCGCTCGTGCAGCGAGGCCAGCAGGCCCTTCATGCGCGGCGTGTTGATGCGCTCGGGCGCGGCGTAGAGCAGCGTCAGTTCGTTGCGCAGCAGCTGCTTTTCCAGCGCGCTGCTTTCCTCATAGGTCTGGGTCGAGTTCAAAAACGCCGCCGACACGCCGGCTTCAAGCAGCGCGCCGACCTGGTCGTGCATCAGCGCGATCAGCGGCGAGATCACGATGGTCACGCCGTGGCCGGCGTTTTGCCGCACGATGGCTGGAATCTGGTAGCACAGCGACTTGCCGCCGCCGGTGGGCATCAGCACCAGCGCGTCGCCGCCGTTGACCACGTGGTCAACAATGGCTTGCTGCGGGCCGCGAAAGTCGCTGTAGCCAAAAACCTGGCCTAGAACGTCCAGGGCGGTCGGCTGGGGTGAAGAAGTGGGCAATGAGGACAAAATGTGGGCCAGTCGGTCGGGTTCGGGAGGGGGTTTGTTTGCTATAAAATCAATAGCTTATTGCACCCGTGGAATATGCGCTAGAGCCTGATTTGATGCTTAAAAATGTGAAGACGACGCTACATCTGTTCCCACGGCAGGCCCTCAAAGCGCCAGCCCGACAGGGTGGAACGGCGAAACCGCTCGTCCAGCTCGCCTTCAAAGCCGTGCACCACATGCTGCACATCGCTGAAGCCGGCCGCTTCCAGCGCCTTGCCAGCGTCCACGGTGCGCTTGCCGGAGCGGCAAATCAGCAGGACGGGCTGCCCCTTGCCGGCGGCCTCGCAGGTCACGGCGTCGGCAAACTGTTGGGCATCTGCCTGCAGGTCGGGGTATTCGTACCACGGCACATTGATCACGCCAGGCGGGCGGCCCACGTAGAGCGACTCGATTTCCATGCGCACATCGACAAACAGGCTGTCGGGGTGCGCCTGCAGCCAGGTCCAGGCTTCTTGGGGGTGGAGGTTCTTCATGGCGGCGGAGCCGGTTGGCGGTCAAGCGCCTATTGTCGGGGAAACGCCACGGGCAGCGCCAGCCCCCTAAAATGCAGGCATGACGAAGACCCCCTACACCCGCGGACAGCAGCTCCCCGCCATTCTTGAAAAACGCATTGCCATCCTGGACGGCGCCATGGGCACCATGATCCAGCGCTTTCGCCTGAGCGAAGCCCAGTACCGGGGCGAGCGCTTCAAGAATTTTCACAAGGACGTGAAAGGCAACAACGAGTTGCTGAGCCTGACGCGGCCCGACGTGATCCAGGACATCCACGAAGGCTACCTGGCCGCCGGCGCCGACCTGATCGAAACCAACACCTTTGGCGCCACCACCGTGGCCCAGGCCGACTACGACATGGCCGACCTGGCGGTGGAAATGAACTACGAGTCGGCCCGCATTGCGCGCGCCGCCTGCGACAAGTTTTCAACGCCCGACAAGCCGCGCTTTGTCGTCGGCGCGCTCGGCCCCACGCCCAAGACCGCCAGCATCAGCCCCGACGTGAACGACCCCGGCGCGCGCAACACCAGCTTTGAAGTGCTGCGCCAGGCCTATTACGAGCAGACCGAAGCGCTGGTCAAGGGCGGCGCCGACGTGCTGCTGGTCGAAACCATTTTTGACACCCTCAACGCCAAGGCCGCGCTGTTTGCGATTGACGAGTATTTCGAGGCCAGCGGCGAGCGCCTGCCGTTGATCATCAGCGGCACCGTGACCGACGCCTCGGGCCGCATCCTGAGCGGCCAGACCGTGACGGCTTTCTGGCACAGCGTGCGCCACGCCGAGCCGCTGGCCGTGGGCCTGAACTGCGCGCTGGGCGCCACGCTGATGCGCCCCTACATCCAGGAGCTGGCCAAGGCCGCGCCCGACACCTTCATCAGCTGCTACCCCAATGCCGGCCTGCCCAACCCGATGAGCGACACCGGCTTTGATGAAACGCCTGACGTCACGTCACGCCTGCTGCACGAGTTTGCGGCTGAAGGGCTGGTCAACATCGTGGGCGGCTGCTGCGGCACCACGCCTGAGCACATCCAGGCGATTGCCAGCGCGGTGGCGCCGCTGCCCGCGCGGCATTTGTTCTACCGCGAAGCGGCTTAAGCCGCCCAAGCGCGTATTCAGCCCGGCGCGCGGTGGCCGATTTCCTGCTGCATCACCTGCGTCAGCTGGACGTACATCTTGAGCTTGTCGGCGTTGTCGCGCAGGCGCGCCGCGATGCGCAGCGCCACGGCCAGCATGAGCTTGGCGGCGACCAGCGGGTTTTCCTGCATCAGTTCCTCAAGCGCCTGGCGGCTCAGAATGGCGCAGCTGACTGGCGAGCTGGCGGTGCAGGAAGCCGAGCGCGGCTCGCCGTCGAGCAGGCCCATTTCGCCGACCAGGCTGCCGCGGCCCAGCACGGTGATGGTGACCGGCTCGGTGCGGCTCACCACAATGGTCTCCACGGTCACTTCGCCGTCGAGAATCAGTATCATGAAGGCCGTGTCGCGGGTGTCGCCCTCCTTGATGAAGGTGGCGCCTTCGTCGATGCGGTGCGGCTGCATGTAGTGCACCACCACGCGCGCGTCTTCTAGCGTCAGGCGCATCAGCGCCGTGGGGGCGACCAGCAGCTCGGCTGCCAGATCCGCAGTGAAGGAGTTTTCTATCGTGCGGGCCCGATGGCCCAAAGTGGCTGGGCTTTTTTTCTTGAAAAACTTGTAAAACATGGGCTGAACGAATGGGTTTGGGCTTGGGGCGGTGCCCGGCGGGCATTAGGTGCTTAAAATTAAGCTTAACTCAAGGAGCGTTGCAGCGAAATTCCAGTTTCGTCAGGCTTGGGTAAACAGCGCACGGTACCCGGTATCGGCCCTTTTTGCAACGACGCTCACCTTTGCCTCAAGGTGAGTTTATGTCCCAAAGTCAGTTTTCCCGCGAAGTTCCCCCCATGAAGCTGTCTGGCCTGGAGCCGGTCACCATAGGCGCGGACTCGCTGTTCGTCAATATCGGCGAGCGCACCAATGTCACCGGCTCCAAAGCTTTTGCGCGCATGATCCTGAACGGCGAGTACGAAAAGGCGCTGGCCGTGGCGCGCCAGCAGGTCGAAAACGGCGCGCAGATCATCGATATCAACATGGACGAGGCGATGCTGGACAGCCAGGCCGCCATGGTGCGTTTCCTTAACTTGATTGCCAGCGAGCCCGACATTTCCCGCGTGCCCATCATGATCGACAGCTCCAAATGGAGCGTGATTGAAGCGGGGCTGCGCTGCATCCAGGGCAAGGGCATCGTCAACTCGATTTCCATGAAGGAGGGCGTTGACATCTTCAAGCACCAGGCCAAGCTGCTCAAGCGCTACGGCGCCGCCGCCGTGGTCATGGCGTTTGACGAAAAAGGCCAGGCCGACACCTACCAGCGCAAGATCGAGATTTGCGAGCGCGCTTACCGCGTGCTGGTCGACGAGATCGGCTTCCCGCCCGAAGACATCATTTTTGACCCCAACATCTTCGCCATTGCCACCGGCATTGACGAGCACAACAACTACGCGGTCGATTTCATCGAGGCCACGCGCTGGATCAAGCAAAACCTGCCGGGCGCCAAGGTGTCGGGCGGTGTCAGCAACGTGAGCTTCAGCTTTCGCGGCAACGACCCGGTGCGGGAAGCCATTCACACCGTGTTTCTGTACCACGCGATCCAAGCCGGCATGGACATGGGCATCGTCAACGCCGGCATGGTCGGCGTCTATGACGACCTGGAGCCGGTGCTGCGCGAGCGCGTCGAGGACGTGGTGCTCAACCGCGCACCTAGCTACCAGCCGGGAGAGGCCCACCTCACGCCCGGCGAGCGCCTGATCGAAGTGGCTGAAACGGCGCAAAGCGGCGCCCGCGACGACAGCAAGAAGTACGAGTGGCGCGCGCTGGCGATACGGGCCCGCCTGTCGCATGCGCTGGTGCACGGCAACAACGAGTTCATCACCGAAGACACAGAGGAAGTCTGGCAGGCGATCAAGGCGGAAGGCGGTCGGCCGCTGCACGTCATCGAAGGCCCGTTGATGGACGGCATGAACGTCGTCGGCGACCTGTTCGGCCAGGGCAAGATGTTCTTGCCGCAGGTGGTGAAAAGCGCGCGCGTGATGAAGCAGGCCGTGGCGCACCTGCTGCCCTATATCGAGGCCGAGAAGCTGCTGCTGGAAGCGGCCGGCGCCGACGTCAAGACCAAGGGCAAGATCATCATCGCCACCGTCAAGGGCGACGTGCACGACATCGGCAAGAACATCGTCACCGTGGTCCTGCAGTGCAACAACTTTGAAGTGGTCAACATGGGTGTGATGGTGCCCTGCCACGAGATTTTGGCGCTGGCCAAGGCCGAAGGCGCGGACATCGTCGGCCTGTCGGGCCTGATCACGCCCAGCCTCGAAGAGATGCAGTATGTGGCGGCCGAGATGCAGAAGGACGCGCATTTCCGCCTCAACAAGATCCCGCTGATGATTGGCGGCGCCACCACCAGCCGCGTGCATACGGCGGTCAAGATCTCGCCGCATTACGAAGGCCCGGTGGTGTATGTGCCCGACGCGTCGCGCAGCGTCAGCGTGGCGCAAAGCCTGCTGTCCGACAACGCGGCCAAGTACATCGCCGAGCTCAACGCCGACTACGACAAGGTACGGACCCAGCACGCCAACAAGAAGCAGACCCCGATGTGGCCGCTGGCCAAAGCCCGCGCCAACGCCACGCGCATCGACTGGGCGCATTACCAGCCACCGGTCCCCAAGTTCATTGGCCGGCGCGTGTTCAAGAACTTTGACTTGGCCGAGCTGGCAAGGGTCATCGACTGGGGCCCGTTTTTCCAGACCTGGGACCTGGCCGGGCCGTTCCCGGCGATTTTGAAGGACGAGGTGGTCGGCACCGAGGCGGTGCGCGTCTATGCCGACGCGCAGCGCATGCTCAAGCGCCTGATCGAGGGCCGCTGGCTCACCGCCAGCGGCGTGATGGGGCTCTACCCGGCCAACAGCGTGGGCGACGACATCGAGATCTACACCGACGAAACCCGCACTGAAGTCGCGATGACCTGGAATGGCCTGCGCCAGCAGACTGAAAAAACGGCTATTGACGGCGTGATGCGCCCCAGCCGCTGCCTGGCCGATTTTGTCGCGCCCAAGGTGTTGACTCCTGAATTAATAGCGGCAAGAGCAGGCAGGGCGGGCGCTGAAGGTCATAATGACTTCGAAATTGCCGACTACATCGGTGTCTTTGCCGTCACCGCCGGCCTGGGCGCCGAGAAGAAGGAAACGCAGTTCCAGCACGACCATGACGACTACTCGTCCATCATGCTCAAGGCGCTGGCCGACCGTCTGGCCGAGGCCTTTGCCGAAGCGCTGCACCAGCGCGTGCGCAAAGACCTGTGGGGCTACGCGCCGGCCGAGGCGCTGGAGACCGAGGCGCTGATCGGCGAGCAATACCAGGGCATACGCCCCGCGCCCGGCTACCCGGCCTGCCCGGACCACAGCGTGAAAAAAGAGATGTTCGAGCTGCTGCAGTGCGCCGACATCGGCATGGCGCTGACCGAGAGCCTGGCCATGACGCCGGCCGCCAGCGTCAGCGGTTTTTACCTGAGCCACCCCGACAGCACCTATTTCAACGTCGGCAAGATCGGCGACGATCAACTGCAGGACCTGGCCCAGCGGCGCGGCGCCAAAGCCGAGGATTTGCAGCGGCTGCTGGCGCCGAATCTTTAAAGCGTGGGGCCTTTGGCTCCGCAGCGGTTCATCAAGCCGCCTTCAGCGCCCGCCGGTACTGCACCGCCTCGGCCACATGCGTGACCTGCACCGCGCCGGCGCCGGCCAGGTCAGCGATGGTGCGGGCCACTTTCAGGCAGCGGTGAATCCCCCGGCCTGACCAGCCCAGACGGGTGGCCGCCAGGTTGAGGAACTTCGCAGCGGCCGGATCGAGCTGGCATTGCGCGTCGATGGCCTGGCCTTCCAGCGCCTGGTTGCTGCTGCCCTGGCGGGTCATGGCACGCGCTCTCGCCAGCACGACGCGGTCCCGTATCGCCGCGCTGGCTTCACCGGGCGGTGTGTTGACCAGTTCGTCGGCGGTCAGCGCGCCCACTTCCACATGCAGATCGATCCGGTCGAGCAGCGGGCCGCTGAGCTTGCCCTGGTAGCGCGACACCTGGTCGGGTGAGCAGCGGCAGGGCCGCAAGCTGGACCCCAGGTAGCCGCAGGGGCAGGGGTTCATGGCCGCGACCAGCTGGAAACGGGCCGGAAACTCGGCCCGGTGCGCGGCCCGGGAAATCGTGATGGTGCCGGACTCCAGCGGTTCGCGCAGGGCTTCGAGCGCGGCCCGCGGAAATTCGGGCAGTTCATCGAGAAACAGCACGCCGCGGTGCGCCAGCGATATTTCGCCGGGCCGCGGCGGTGAGCCGCCGCCCACCAGCGCGACCGCGCTGGCGGTGTGGTGCGGCGCGCAGGTCGGGCGCACGCCCCAGTTCTCCCGCAAAAAGCGCCCGTCCAGCGAGGCCACGGCGGCGCTTTCCAGGGCTTCCTGCGTCGTCATGGCCGGCAGCAGGCCGGCAAAGCGCTGCGCCAGCATGGACTTGCCGGAACCGGGCGCGCCGACCATCAACAGGCTGTGGCCGCCTGCGGCGGCAATCTCGAGCGCCCGCCGGGCGGCGGCCTGGCCCTTGACGTCGGCCAGATCGCGGTAGGTGGGCGGCGGTGGTGACGGCACGGGCAGCACGCGCGACCAGCCGTCCAGGGCGTCGGGCACCGCGTCGCCGGGCAGAAACTGCCGCACCACATCGAGCAAATGCCGGGCGCCGTAAATTTCGGCTTCGGGCACCAGCGCCGCCTCCTGGGCACTGCCTTCGGGCAGCACCAGCTTGGGCAGCGCCCCGGTGGCAGGCTGCGCGCCGTGGGCCACGGCCAGGCTCATGGCCAGCGCGCCCTTGACCGGCCGCAGGTCGCCGCCCAGCGACAGCTCGCCCGCAAATTCATAGCCCTTGAGCTTGCGCGCATCGATCTGCCCGCTGGCCGCCAGAATGCCCAGCGCAATCGCCAGGTCGAAGCGGCCGGAATCCTTGGGCAGATCGGCCGGTGCCAGGTTCACCGTGATGCGTTTGTTGCCTGGAAATTCCAGCCCGGTGTTCTGGATCGCCGAGCGCACGCGCTCACGCGCCTCCTTGACCTCGGTTTCGGCCAGCCCGACCAGCGTGAAGCTGGGCAGGCCGTTGGCCAGATGCACCTCCACGCAGACGGGTCGCGCCTCCAGCCCCAATAAGGCACGGCTGTGCACTAAAGACAAGCTCATCGGGATACTTTCGTTCAAATGCCTCAAAGTCGTGCGCCCTGCGTGCGCCAACTTGGTGCATAGTCTGTTTTTGTTACCTGACTGTAACGCGGCCGCCCGGCAAAGCGCGGACCTGTGCATGGGGCGCTACAACTTTGGCACGTTACATGCTAAGAATCCTGTGTTCGCTTTAACCATCCTGGAGGTATCCGAAAAATGAAACTCATCACAGCCATCATCAAACCGTTCAAGCTGGATGAGGTGCGCGAAGCACTCTCTGGCATTGGCGTGCAAGGCATCACGGTCACTGAAGTCAAGGGCTTCGGTCGTCAAAAAGGCCACACCGAGCTGTACCGCGGCGCAGAGTATGTGGTGGATTTTTTGCCCAAGGTCAAGATCGAAGCGGCCGTGTCTGACGAGCTGGTGGACCGCGTCATCGAGGCGATTGAGGGTGCTGCCCGCACCGGAAAAATCGGCGACGGCAAGGTCTTTGTCTACAACCTTGAGCAGGTCGTGCGTATCCGCACCGGTGAAACCGGCAAGGAAGCACTGTAAGGCTCAACCCCCTAAAAAGAGAACACTGACATGAAAAAACTACTTGTTTCCCTTGCGCTGGGGCTGAGCCTGCTGACCACGGGCGTGGCCACATTGGCGCAGGCGCAGGCGCCGGCCGCCACGCCCGCAGCCGCCGTTGCTGAAGCCCCAACCGCTGAGGCGTCGGCCACCGCGGCCGCCTCCGCGCCCGCCGCCATGACTGCACCCGCTGCCATGGCCGCGGCGCCCGAGGCAGTGCCTGCTGCCGCACCGGCACCGGTCCCCAACAAGGGGGATACCGCCTGGATGATGGTGTCCACCATCCTGGTGATTCTGATGGTCGTGCCGGGTCTGGCGCTGTTCTACGGCGGCCTGGTCCGCAGCAAGAACATGCTGTCGGTGCTGATGCAGATCATGGTGACCTTCTCCCTGATCGTCGTGCTGTGGTTCATCTACGGCTACAGCCTGGCGTTCACCGAGGGCAGTGCCTTCTTTGGCGGCTTTGACCGGCTGTTCATGAAAGGCATCTGGGACAACACCGCCGGCACGTTTGCCAACGCGGCCACCTTCAGCAAGGGCGTGGTGATTCCCGAGATCGTGTTTGCCGCGTTCCAGGCGACCTTTGCCGGCATCACCTGCGCGCTGATCGTCGGCGCCTTTGCCGAACGCATCAAGTTCTCGGCGGTGCTGCTGTTCATGGTGATCTGGTTCACCTTCAGCTACGTTCCCATGGCGCACATGGTGTGGTTCTGGATGGGTCCTGATGCCTACACCAGCGCGGAAGTGGTGGACGCCATGACCAGCAAAGCCGGCTACATCTGGCAGTCTGGCGCGCTTGATTTCGCCGGCGGTACGGTGGTGCACATCAATGCGGCGGTGGCCGGTCTGGTCGGTGCTTACATGGTGGGCAAGCGTATCGGCTACGGCAAGGAAGCCATGGCCCCGCACAGCCTGACGCTGACCATGGTCGGTGCCGCGTTGCTGTGGGTGGGCTGGTTCGGTTTTAACGCCGGCTCCGCGCTGGAAGCCAACGGCTTTGCAGCCCTGGCCTTTATCAACACCCTGGGCGCCACCGCCGCTGCGGTGCTGGCATGGTGCGTCGGTGAAGCGCTGATGCGCGGCAAGGCCTCGATGCTGGGTGCCGCATCCGGTGCCGTGGCGGGTCTGGTGGCGATCACGCCAGCCGCCGGCAACGTCGGTATTGGCGGTGGCCTGGTGATTGGTTTCATCGCCGGTTTCGCCTGCCTCTGGGGTGTGCATGGCCTGAAAAAGCTGCTCGGTGCCGATGACTCGCTGGACGTGTTTGGCGTGCATGGCGTGGGCGGTATTGTGGGTGCGCTGCTGACCGGCGTGTTCAATTCCCCCAGCCTGGGCGGCCCCGGCTTTGTCGCTGACTGGGTGACGGCCACGGGCATCACCGCTGCCGACTACTCCATCGTGTCGCAAGTCTGGATTCAGGCCAAGGCCGTGCTGATTACCCTGGTGTGGTCGGGCGTCGTGTCCTTCATCGCCTACAAGGTGGTTGACCTGACGATTGGTCTACGCGTCAGCGAAGAAGACGAGCGCGAAGGTCTGGACATCACCTCGCACGGTGAAACCGCCTACAACCGCTGAGCGTTTCAACGCGGGAAGGACTGCCCTGGAAAGGCAGTCCGCCTGATTGCCGAAATTTCCTTGGTGATGTTCAGCCCGCTGGTGCCAAGCCAGCGGGCTGTTTTTTTTGCCTGTACAGTTTGCGCTGGCGGCATCAGCCGGCCCGCTTTCTCAAGGAACCCCCTCATGACCTGGCACACCGCAGTGACCGAGCCCAGCGAACTCGGCGAGTCCCCGTTCTGGCACCCCGACGAGCAGATGCTGTACTGGGTCGACATTGCGGCCCGGCAGATTCACCGCGCCAACGTCTTCATGGGCACGCGTGAAAGCTGGGCCATGCCCTCGGAGCCCGGCTGCATCGCCCCCGCCAAAACGCAGGGCCAGGCCAGCGGCCTGGTGATTGCGCTGCGCAACGGTATTTACCGTGCGCGCCAATGGGGCGGCGCGCTGGAACTGCTGGCGCCTGCACTGCACGACCCCGCCACCACCCGCTTTAACGACGGCAAGGCCGACCCGCTGGGCCGCTTCTGGGCCGGCACCATTTACGAGCCGCGCGATGCCGCGAAGGCCGAGCTTTTTTCGCTCGACGGCCGGCGCCCAGCGCCCGCGCTCGAACTGAAAGCCGGCAACGCCACCACCGCCAACGGCCTGGCCTGGTCGCCCGACGCCAGCGTGCTGTACTGGACCGACACGCCGCGCCACACGATTCGCGCCTGGGACTGGGATGCGACCCGCAACCTCATGAGCCGCGAGCGCGTGTTCCGGCAGTGGCCCGGCAAGCCCGAAGGCTGGCAGCCCGGCATGCCCGACTATGGCGGCCGGCCCGACGGCGCCGCCGTCGATGTGCAGGGCAACTACTACGTCGCCATGTATGAAGGCGCCCGGCTGCTGAAGCTGTCGCCGACCGGCGAGCTGCTGGCCGACCTGGCGGTGCCGGCCCAGTGCCCGACGATGCCGTGCTTTGGCGACGACGACCTGAAAACCTTGTACCTGACCACCGCCCGCCAGGGCCGCCCGGCCCCGGAACTGCAAACCTATCCCCAGTCGGGCTGCGTGTTTTCGATGCGGGTCGAGGTGCCGGGGCTGCCGGTGAACTTCTTTTTGGACTGAATTGCTATTGAAACAATAGCTTCTAACGCACGTAGTTACTGCGCTGGAGTTCGATTTGATGCTTGTTTTCAGGGCGGGCCCTGATGCTGCAAAAATCCGAACAAACCCCGTTCAAAAAAATCAAAGTGCCCTGGCGCCGGAGCCGCTTACCATGTTGCCCATGGATTCAGATACTGACTTGACCGCTTCAATCGCCGAGCGGGTACGCGCCGCTGCTGCCGCAGGCCAGTCCCTGCGCATTCGCGGGGGCGGCAGCAAAGACTTTTACGGCCAGGCGCTGCAGGGCGACCTGCTCGACATGCGCGCGTTTGCCGGGGTGCTCAGCTACGAGCCCAGCGAACTGGTCGTGACCGTGCGCGCCGGCACACCACTGGCCGAGCTGCAGGCGCTGCTGGCATCCCAGGGCCAATGCCTGCCGTTTGACCCGCCGCATTTCGGCCCGCATGCCACCGTGGGCGGCATGGTGGCCAGCGGCCTCAATGGCCCGGCGCGCGGCAGTGTGGGCGCGGTGCGCGACTACATGCTGGGCGTCACGCTGGTCAACGGCAAGGGCGAGGTGCTGACCTTTGGGGGCCAGGTCATGAAAAACGTGGCGGGCTACGACGTGTCCCGCCTGATGGCCGGCTCGCTCGGCACGCTGGCGCTGCTGCTCGACGTCTCGCTCAAGGTGCTGCCGGTCGCTCCGGCCGAAAGCACGCTGTTGTTCGAGATGACCGAGGAGCAGGCCCTGCGCCAGCTCAACCGCTGGGGCGGCCTGCCGCTGCCCATCAACGCGTCCTGCTGGCAGGCGGGCCATTTGGCGGTGCGGCTGCGCGGCGCCAAGGCGGCCGTGGCCGCTGCCCGTGTCACCCTGGGCGGCGAGCAGGCCGACAGAACCGCTGACGCCCTGTGGACCGGCCTGCGCGAGCAGACCTTGCCATTTTTTGAGCTGCAGGCAGGCGAAGCCCTGTGGCGCGTCAGCCTGCCCGACACCGCCGCCGCGCTTGATTTTGGCACCACGCTGATTGAGTGGGGCGGCGCGCAGCGCTGGCTCAAGCGGCCCGCCAGCGACGCCCCGTCGATTCGCCAGGCGGCCACCCAGGCTTCGGGCCACGCCACGCTGTTTCGCTCGGCCGACAAAAGCGTGCCGGTGTTCACCCCGCTCAGCGCCCCGCTGGCGCGCATTCACCATGCGCTGAAACAGCAGTTTGACCCCGCCGGCGTGTTCAACCCCGGCCGCCTGTTGGCCGACTGGTAAGGCCGCGCATGCGCCGCCTGCGCCACCTGACCGGGCAACACCGGACCGCCGCCATCAACCGCCTGCTCGGCAGCGTGCTGGCCTTCAACGCGGGCGCCATCAATGCCGGTGGCTTTCTGGTGATCAGCATGTACACCTCCCACATGACGGGGTTTGCGTCCATGCTGGCCGACAACCTGGTGCTGGGCGACATGAGCCTGGTGCTGGTCGCCGTGGGTGCGTTGCTGGCCTTCATGACAGGCGCCGCCACCACCGCCGTGCTGGTCAACTGGGCGCGCCAGCGCCATGTGCGCAGCGAATACGCGCTGCCGCTGCTGCTGGAGGCGCTGCTGATGCTGGTGTTTGGCCTGATGGGCGCCACGCTGGGCCGCCACACCCCGTTCGCCATACCGCTGACCGTGCTGGTGCTGTCGTTCACCATGGGGCTGCAAAACGCGCTGGTCAGCAAGATCTCGTCGTCGCAAATCCGCACCACCCACATGACCGGCATCATCACCGACCTGGGCATTGAACTCGGCAAGCTGTTTTACTGGAACCGCACCGGCAGCGCCCCCGAGTCCCGGGTGCGCGCCAACCACCTCAAACTCCAGCTGTTTGCAAGTCTGCTGGCCGCCTTTGTGGGCGGCGGCGTCGTCGGCGCGGCCGGTTTCAAATACATCGGCTTCATCTGGGTCGTGCCGCTGGCCATTTTGCTGCTCGGCCTGTCCCTGCCCCCCCTTTATGCCGACCTGCTGCGCAGCCTGCGCCGCAGGGCCAAGGCGATTGACCACGCGTCCTGAACACCATGCAAACCAAACTTGCCCCCGAATTCATCCACACCGCCGACGGCCAGGAGGCCGAAGCTATTTTGCGCAAGTGCGTGCACTGCGGCTTTTGCACCGCCACCTGCCCGACCTACCAGCTGCTCGGCGACGAGCTTGATGGTCCGCGCGGGCGCATCTACCTGATCAAGCAGGTGCTCGAAGGCGAGCTGCCCACGCGCAAAACCCAGCTGCACCTGGACCGCTGCCTGAGCTGCCGCAACTGCGAAACCACCTGCCCCAGCGGCGTGCAGTACGGTCACCTGATCGACATTGGTCGCAAGCTGGTCGATGAACGCGTGCCGCGCCCGGCCACTGAAAAAGCCATGCGCTGGGCATTGAAGGAAGGCCTGCCGTCACCGCTGTTTGCACCCGCCATGAAGCTGGGCCAGGCGGTGCGCGGCCTGCTGCCCGCGTCGCTTAAAAACAAGGTGCCCGCCCGCCAGGACGCCGGCCGCTGGCCGACCCGCCCGCACCCGCGCAAGGTGCTGATGCTGGCCGGCTGCGTGCAGCCCGCCATGAGCCCCAACATCAACAGCGCCACCGCCCGCGTGCTCGACGCCGCCGGCATTCAGGCCGTGCTGGCGCCCAAGGCCGGTTGCTGCGGCGCCGTCAAGTTCCACCTGAACGACCAGGACGGCGGCAAGGCCGAGATGCGGCGCAACATCGACGCCTGGTGGCCCTATGTCGAACCCGCCGAGGGATCGGCGGTGGAGGCCATCGTCATGAACGCCTCGGGCTGTGGCGTCACCGTCAAGGAATATGGCCATATCCTGAAGGGCGATGCCGCCTATGCCGAAAAAGCCGCCCGCATCAGCGCCTTGACGCGCGACCTGAGCGAGCTGCTACCCGACCTGGTGGAGCAGCTGCGTCCCCAGGTAGCCGCCCACGCAGGCCAGATTGCCTTTCACCCACCCTGCACCCTGCAGCACGGCCAGCAGCTGCGCGGCGGCGTCGAGCAGCATCTGGGCGCACTGGGCTTTGACATCAAGGTCGCCAGCTGCGAAGCCCATTTGTGCTGCGGCTCGGCCGGTACCTACTCGGTGCTGAACCCCAAAATCTCCTACCAGTTGCGCGACCGCAAGCTGGCCAACCTGGGCGAGATGCAGCCCGAAGTGATCGTGTCGGCCAACATCGGCTGCATCACGCACTTGCAAAGCGGCACCGAGACGCCGGTGCGGCACTGGGTCGAAGTGCTGGATCAGGCGCTATTGAATAAATAGCTGCTTGCGCCCGTCAGTATTGCGCTACAGGCACTTTTTACTTAAGGAATCAGGTTGCCAGCGCAGCCTCGATATCCCTCGCCAGGGCTGCCGGCTTGTCCAGCGGCGCATAGCGCTTGATGACCTGGCCATCGATCTGGCGGGCTTCAAAGTCGTAAACCGCGGGCTGGGGCATCAAAGGGGCGCCTGGTGGGCGGGGGGTCAGGTCGATTTTGCGTCAGCGGGTGCATCGGCGGAGGGTGCCGTCGCCGCCAGCAGGGCCGCCAGCACGATCAGGCTGCCGCCCAGCAGGATGCGCGGGCTGAACTCGGCGGCGCCCAGCGCGGCCGCTGACAGGCTGGCAAACAGGATTTCGGTCAGCATCACGAGGGCGGTGGTGCTGGCGGCCAGCCGCGCCGCGCCATATTGCAGCGCCGCATTGCTGGCCATGAAGGCCAGGCCCAGCGCCAGCGCCAATGCGATGCCAGCGGCCTGCAGGCTGGGCGCCGGCACCAGCTGCTGCTGCATGCCCAGCAGCGCAGCGGCCGTTGCCATCAGCCCGCCGCCGCCAAACATGGCCAGCATGCGCGAGCCGCTGGGGGCGTCGCCGTATTTGCGCAGCAAGGCATTGGTCACGGCAAAACTGAAGCCGCCGATCAGCGCCAGCCAGTCGGCGCCGCCCTGCGGCACGGGCCAGGCCGAGTCCGGCGTTTTGAGCACAATCAGCACGCCCGCCATGGCCAGCAGCAGGCGCAGCAGCGACGCCGCCGTGGGCTTTTCGCGCAGCAGCAGCCAGGCCACCAGCACCGACCAGGCGGGCATCAGGTAAAACAGCAGCACCACGCGCACCACATCGCCCACGGTCACGGCCCAGTTAAAGCCGACATTGGTGAGGCCCGCCGCCATGGCCAGCCACCACAACTGCGGATAGGCCACAAAGCCGCGCCAGGCCTTGAAGTGCACGGCCAGCAGGCCGGCGGTCACCAGCAGGTAGACCAGCGCGGTGGTCCACAGCGGATGCAGGCCATAGCCCTGCAATTGCCGAAGCGGCCACCAGGACAGGCCCCAGACCAGGGCATTGAAAACCAGCGCCCCGGCGGCCCAGAGGCTGGCGCGCCTTGCGTCAGGCCCCTGCATCAGTGCGACTTGTCGCTGCGGGCAATGCTCAGCAGGTGGTCCAGCTGGTCTTTGTATTTGATGCTGTTGCTGGTGTGCCAGCGCTGGATCAGCCACATGAAACCGGCCACCGTCAGGCCAAAGATGGTGATGGCGCCAAAGGCTGACAGGCCCAGGCCGGTGGACAGGCTGTAGCCCGCGCCCAGCGCCAGAATGCAGGCTTGCTCGTTGAAGTTTTGCACGGCAATCGAGCGCCCCGCGCCCATCAGGTTGTGGCCCCGGTGCTGCAGCAGCGCATTCATCGGCACCACCAGAAAGCCGCCCAGGCCGCCCAGCAAGATCAGGAAGGGCGCCGCCACCCAGACGTTGCTGATGAAGTTCATCAGCACCACCAGCACGCCCATGGCAATGCCCAGCGGCATGACGCGGGTGGCCTGGTCCAGCCGCATGCGCATGGACGCCAGCACGGCGCCCACGGCGGTGCCAATGGCCACCACGCCCACCAGTGACGAAGCCTGCGTGGTGCTATAGCCCAAGGCGGCCGCGCTCCAGGCCAGCACGATGTAGCGAAGGTTTCCCGACACGCCCCAGAACAGCGTGGTGGTGGCCAGCGAGATCTGGCCCAGCTTGTCGCGCCACAGCGCCGAGTTGCACGCCCAGAAATCGGGCAGCAGCGCCAGCTTGTTGCGCGGCATGGGCCGCATTTCCACGCCGGTGACCGGAATGCGTGTGTTGAACCATGCGGCAATCACGTAGAGCAGGATCAGCACCGCAATCGCCGCTTCGGGCGGGGTGTCGATGCCGGTGTTGATCAGGGGAAGTTCAAACGACAGCAGCCAGCCCGAAACTGCATGTCCGACCAGCTGGCCGCCCAGGAGCACGCCCAGAATGATTGAGGAAATCGTCAGCCCTTCAATCCAGCCATTGGCCTTGACCAGTTGCGAGGCCGGCAGCAGCTCGGTCAGGATGCCGTATTTGGCGGGCGAATAGGCGGCGGCGCCCAGGCCGACAATGGCATAGGCCAGCAAGGGGTGCGAGCCAAACAGCATCATCAGGCAGCCCATTACCTTGATGGCGTTGCTCATGAACATCACATTGCCCTTGGGCCGGGCATCGGCATAAGCCCCCACAAATGGCGCCAGCACCACGTAAAACAGCGCGAACATGGGCACCAGCGCCGCCGGCTGCCACTTGGGTGCCCCGCTGGTTCGGAGCAGTTCAACGGCCGTGACAAATAGCGCGTTATCAGCCAAAGAGCTGAAAAACTGGGCTGCCATGATGGTGTAAAAACCGCGCTTCATTAAACTGTATTGATCACCGCACACGGTGCATCAGTTGATCTGATGCCGCACGATAAGGGTGAATGTCTCCAAACGATGCTGGGTTATAGCATGGGTCCGGGTGTCAGAATCCACAGAGACCCTCATCCTCTTTGCCGCCATGTCGGCCCACCTAACAGATTGACCTTTACTTCGCGCCATGCCCCGTCCTATTCTTGCCACCATTCACACTGCGGCGCTGAGCCACAACCTCGTGCGCGTCCGCGCTAGCGCGCCTGACGCGCGGGTCTGGGCCGTCGTCAAGGCCAACGCCTATGGCCACGGCATCGAGCGCGTTTTTGACGCGCTGCGCAGCGCCGACGGCTTTGCCCTGCTTGACCTGGCCGAAGCGCAGCGCCTGCGTGCCCTTGACTGGCGCGGCCCGATCTTGCTGCTCGAAGGCTGCTTTGACGCGCG
>Ga0123337_10001683_pt1 | contig 27568 bp, 23 predicted proteins | sample frozenSSSSmetaG_FD_89792 | JGI IMG/M metagenome (GOLD analysis project Ga0123337, IMG submission 89792) | Glacier valley bacterial and archeal communities from Borup Fiord, Nunavut, Canada, to study Microbial Dark Matter (Phase II) -... | ecosystem: Environmental > Aquatic > Freshwater > Ice >...
CGCCGGCGGCGGCAGCGGTCCCGGTGGAATTTTCAATATTGGAAAATCACGCGCCACCTTATTTGATAAGGGAACAAAGGTCAATATCAATTTCAGTGATGTTGCAGGCCTCGATGAAGCGAAAGTGGAAGTGATGGAGATTGTCGATTTTCTCAAAAACCCTAAAAAATATACTGCCCTGGGAGGTAAGATACCTAAAGGAGCCTTATTGGTTGGTCCTCCTGGAACTGGTAAAACACTTCTTGCCAAAGCAATGGCAGGGGAAGCGCAGGTACCTTTCTTTTCCATGTCAGGTTCCGATTTCGTGGAGCTGTTCGTAGGGGTGGGTGCCAGCCGTGTGCGGGATCTTTTCAAGCAGGCAAGGGAAAAAGCTCCCTGTATCATCTTTATCGATGAAATAGATGCTATAGGCCGTGCCCGCGGAAAGAACGCCATGATGAGCAATGACGAAAGAGAAAGTACACTTAACCAGCTGCTCGTGGAAATGGATGGGTTCAGCGGTGAAAGTGGCATTATCGTACTGGCAGCAACAAACCGTCCCGATGTACTGGATACGGCCCTGCTACGGCCAGGAAGGTTCGACAGGCAGATCTCTATTGATAAACCCGATCTTAAGGGACGCGAGCATATTTTCAAGGTTCATCTGAAACCTATAAAAATTTCAACTAAGGTCGACATCCGTAAACTCGCTGAGCAGACTCCCGGATTTGCCGGAGCCGATATTGCGAACATTTGTAATGAGGCCGCACTGATCGCCGCGAGAAAAGGAAAGGAACACGTTGAAATGGAAGATTTTCAGGATGCGGTGGACAGGGTGATCGGCGGACTGGAAAAGAAAAATAAGATCATTTCTCCTGATGAGAAAAGAATCATCGCTTATCATGAAGCGGGCCACGCCGTTTGCGGCTGGTACCTCGAACATGCTTATCCTCTGTTAAAAGTGACGATCGTGCCAAGAGGCGTTGCCGCGTTAGGATATGCGCAGTATACTCCGCGTGAACAATATTTATACGATACCGACCAGCTGATGGACCAGATCTGCATGACCCTCGGTGGTCGCGCCAGTGAAGATATTTTCTTCGGAAAAATATCTACCGGCGCCCAGAACGATCTTCAGCAGATTACCCGCACGGCCTATTCCATGGTAACGGTATATGGCATGAGCCAGAAGATCGGAAATGTAAGTTTCTATGATCCGTCTGCCGAGAATTCATTCACCAAACCTTACTCCGAAGAAACCTCTAAGCTGATAGACCAGGAAGTAAGGAAACTGATTGAAGACGCTTACGTGAAAACAAAAGCATTGCTGGAAGAAAAAAGAATGCAGGTGGAAAAACTTGCCGAAGAATTGCTGGTGAAAGAAGTGCTGTTCCAGAGCGATGTAGAAAAATTGATTGGTAAACGTCCGTTCAAGGAATTAAAAACGCTTGATGTGGACGATGATCCAGACCATCACCATGCAGAAAACGGCGCCATTAGTGAAGGAGTGCCTCCTTATGACAGCAGTATAACCAACCATCCTCCAACACAGGCCTGATGAACGTTTCCCCTTCTAAGGAAAATATTTTAAAAAAAATAAGAAAGGCGTTGACACAAACAACGCCTATTCCTTTTCCGGGAAGTGAGGGCAGCAGTTCGGTTTTTCAACCGGCCAGCCAGGAGCTTGAAATTGAATTCGGTGAACAGTTTTCGAGGTTAATGGGAAAATTTGTTTACTGCATGGATACAGAAGAAATGCAATTGCAACTGCATGCATTACTGGTAAATAATAAATGGGAGAATATTGTATGCAAAGAAGACGGACTGATGCGATTTCTTCCCAAAACCAATAAGCCGGCCTTCACCGACCTTGCAAATGCTGATGCTGCAGTGACTTCCTGCGAGGCGCTTGTTGCCAGAACAGGAAGCATAATTATGAGCTCGGCACAGAAAAGCGGCCGCACAACGAGTGTGTATGCGGCCATCCATATATGCATTGCTTATACTGATCAGCTGGTGTACGATGTCAGGGATGGTTTGCTGCTGATCCGTCAGAGGTATGGAGGCAAACTGCCTTCACTGGTCACCTTTGCCACCGGCCCGAGCCGCACCGCGGATATTGAAAAGACATTGGTTGTTGGCGTACATGGTCCGAAAGAAGTGTATGTATTCCTGGTGGAAAAGGATTTCACGCAAAGCCGCAAAGATTATACATAAGAGCGCAAAAAGACTCTCTCTTATGCCCCTTTGCGCTTTCTTAGCGCCTTTGCGTGAAATAATTAAAAGTAATGCATTCAAAAAAAATATATTTCCTTTCTGATTTTCATTTGGGCGCGCCCGATGCTTCAGCAAGCCTCGTGCGTGAAAAGATCATCGTTAATTTTCTGGAAGAGATCAGGCACGACGCTTCTGCGATATTCATTGTTGGGGACATGTTCGATTTTTGGTATGAATACAGGAACGTGGTGCCCAGAGGATATGTGCGCATACTTGGTAAACTTGCTGAATTAACAGATGCGGGAATCGCCATTCATTTTTTTGTTGGCAATCACGACATGTGGATGAAAAATTACCTGCAAAAAGAATTAAATATTCCTGTTTACTTCGAACCCAAAGCGTTTGAATTTTATAATAAAAAATTCCTGGTAGGACACGGTGACGGACTCGGCCCTGGCGACAAAGGATATAAAATGCTGAAAAAGTTTTTCAGGAACCCGCTTTGCCAACGGATGTTTGGTATTTTGCCACCAGGGGCTGGCATGTGGCTCGCCAATTATTTCAGCAGAAAAAGCCGGGAATCAACAGGCAGTCATGAAGAAGTTTTTTTAGGTGAAAAAGAAGAGTGGCTGATCACCTACAGCAGGGATGTATTGCAGCAGACGCACTACGATTATCTTATTTTCGGGCACAGGCATCTGCCAATTGATTATAAAATAAACAATAGCAGGTACATTAACCTGGGAGACTGGATAAGATATTTCACTTACGCCGTTTTTGATGGTAATGAACTCACACTACGATCAAAGTTCCCGGAAAACGAAAACAAGATCGTACGCTCATGAGAAGCATTATAATAATAATATTTATTTTAATTGGTGCTGGTTTAAAAAGCTATTCACAATCGGACAGTTTGTTTCATTTTGAAAAAAACTACACCGGCTCTGTCGCGGATTTTACAGTAGACAACCTGGGCAATATGTATCTGTTGTATCAGAATGGCCAGTTAAAAAAACTACAGCCCAATGGTGATTCAGCAGCGGTATTTAATAATGTAAGAAAATACGGCAAAGTATATTCGGTGGATGTGACCAATCCGCTTAAAGTACTGCTGTATTATAAAGATTTCGAAACGATTGTAACGCTGGACCGATTTCTGAATGTGCGGTCAACGCTTGACCTGAGGCAGCAGAATTTTCAGCAGGTAAAGGCCGTAGGGCAGTCGTACGACAATAATATCTGGATATTCGATGAAATGGAAAGCAAGCTGAAAAGGATCGCGGACGATGGCAGGCTGATCGACCAGAGCAACGATTTCAGGTCTGTATTCGATTCCATGCCTTCGCCGGAAACCATTATCGATCAGGATAAATCAGTGTATCTCTACGACCCGCTGAAGGGCGTGTATATATTCGATTATTACGGAGGCTTTAAAAGCAGAATACCTTTTACCGGCTGGACAGATTTTAAAGTGATCAACCATGCGCTTGTAGGAAGAGACGGAAAGTTTTTGTACAGGTATGATGAAGGCAGCCTTCAACTGCAACAGTATCCACTGCCTGCCTTTATGAATGCAGCGGTAAAAATTGTTATTGCACCCGGTCTGCTTTACGTTCTCAGGGATGGGGCGATTATGGTATATTCGTACAAGTGATAAACAGATTATTCGATCTTAAGGTTCTTGATAACACACTGGGCAATTACCTGCTGATCACCGGGATTATCCTGCTTGCCGTTTCATTGAAGCGTTTTGTTTCAAAATATGTAGCGGGGATGGTTTTCAGGCTCGTAAAAAGGATTGCACAGGGTGTAGACAAAAGAAGTTTTGTAGACCTGGTTGTTTCACCACTTGATAACTTTTTAATCATCCTTGTGGTGCTGGTAGCGCTTGATAAACTTACTTACCCGGCAATCCTTGACATCTACATTTATAAAACAAGTTTGCACCATGTTTTCGACACCATTGCCGTATTCGTAATGGTTATTTCTTTTTTCTGGTTGCTGCTGCGCATGATTGATTTTATCGCGTTGATACTAGAGCAGAAAGCGAACCTTACTCAGAGCCAGACTGACAACCAGCTGGTGGTCTTTTTTAAGGATTTTTTTAAAGTGATACTGGTGATCGTGGGCATACTGATGATCCTTAAATTTGGATTTAGCTTTAAGATTACCAGCCTGATAACAGGGCTGAGCCTTGCGGGCGCTGCTGTAGCGCTGGCCACGCGTGAAAGCATAGAAAACCTTATCGCGTCCTTTATAATTTTCTTCGACAGGCCTTTTTCAACCGGCGACCTGGTCAAGGTGCAGAACATTACGGGGACCGTGGAAAAAATAGGTCTGCGCAGCACGAGACTGCGGACAACGCAAAAGACATATGTTACTGTTCCCAATAAACAAATGGTGGACAGCATCATGGACAATCTTACGCTGCAAACGCAGCGGCGGGCATTTATTCAGCTGGAGTTAGATGCCGTGACCCCTCATGAAACTGTTCGGCGCTTAGTAGAAGCCATTGAAGAATTAATTGAGAAAAAAAATGATCGTATAGAAAGCCATACTGTGTTTTTGGCGGACATAGTAAAGAATGCATACATCGTCACGGTGGAGTATTTTACTGCGACGATACCGATGAGTGATTTTAATGAATTGAGGCAGCACATTAATATTTCTATTATTGAAATAATGGAAAGTATGAAGATCAGGCTGTCCGCTAAAGAGTCGGCAAAAGAGGGAATTTAAAGCGAGGCCTTAACTTCCAGTAAAAATGATCTGATCTTTTGCAGGGACTGTATCATCACAAATCTTTCCTGTGATTTCTTATTATTCTTTAAGAAATCTTTCGCCCCTTCGATCGTTAATTTTCTCCTGCGCAGCAGGTCATAGATCAACTGCAGGTTTTTAATGTCAACGGGCCTGAAATGCCTGTCGCCCTTCCTGTTTTTTCTTGGCTTGATAATGTCGAATTCCGATTCCCAGAAACGCAGCAGGGATGCATTCACCTTGAACATCTGTGAGACTTCTCCGATAGCATAATATTGTTTCTGAAAGAGCACATCATCTTCAGGAACATTTACCAGGTCCGCCTCTGCCGCAAAAGTCTTTTGGGATTTCCTTCCCCTTCCTGAAGGCTTTTGAATTTGCCCGGGTATTATTTCCTGCTTTGCCGGAAGCGTTTCAGAGGAATCATTTTTTTCTATATCAGGATCAGGAGTTGATAGAATCCTTTCTTCGCCATCTATTGTTTGAACTTTGTTTTCTTCTGCGATAATGACTGTTTCAGCAAGTGGCCCCTGTGCGTCAAAATCGAATGTTATCTGTGAAGAAGATTTATTCATAACAATCTGTAATTGGTGAAAAAACGGTTTGGGAACGACGGGTACACGCAAAAACTGTGCAGTAAAGATACACCCTCTTAAATAAGGTTAGTAGGCTTATATTCAGTACTTTTGCAGATACTTCTTTTTGCTAAAAATCAACTGATTATCAATTAAATTATGAGTGTAGAAATTCAGGAAATTCTGTCCGTGGTTTCAGCCGGATATGGAGCAGACAGTATACAGGTTTTAGAGGGATTGGAAGCGGTTCGTAAGCGGCCCGCGATGTATATCGGCGACATAGGGGAGAAGGGTCTTCATCACCTGGTGTACGAAGTAGTGGATAACTCAATAGATGAAGCGCTTGCAGGTTATTGTTCGAAAATAGACGTGACCATTCATGAAGATAATTCCGTGTCTGTGCTGGATGATGGCCGTGGCATACCCACGGGAATTAACACTAAGGAGAAACGCAGTGCGCTGGAAGTGGTAATGACGGTATTGCATGCAGGTGGCAAGTTCGATAAGAATACTTATAAGGTATCCGGAGGGCTGCATGGCGTGGGTGTGAGTTGTGTGAATGCATTAAGCTCGAAATTACTGGTTACCGTTTTCCGGGAAGGCAAAATATTTGAACAGGAGTACAGTATCGGCATACCGAAATACCCGGTAAGGGAAATCGGTAAAAGCGATAATACCGGCACACTTGTTCATTTCTGGCCCGACACCTCAATATTTACAGCAGTGGTGTATAAAAAAGATATCCTGGAAGGAAGGCTCCGGGAGCTGTCCTATTTAAACAGGGGCATCACGATCACGCTGACCGACCTCAGGGAAAAGGATGAGGAAGGGAATGTATATGCCAAGACATTTTTCAGTGAAGGCGGCATCATCGAGTTCGTTGAAATGCTTGATAAGAATGCTGGCAGGACACCGTTGCTTCCAAGTGTAATTTATGTGGATGGAAAGGATGAAGCCAGCAATATTGTCGTGGAAGTGGCCCTCTGCTACAATGATGGCTACTCGGAGCATATTTATTCCTATGTCAACAATATCAATACCATTGAAGGGGGAACGCACGTGTCCGGTTTCAGAAAAGCGCTGACACGCGTTTTTAAAAGCTATGGCGACAAGCAGGGAATGTTTGAAAGAGCGAAAGTGGAAATTGAAGGCGATGATTTTCGTGAGGGGTTAAGCTGTATTATTTCTGTCAAGGTTCCCGAACCGCAGTTCGAGGGGCAGACCAAAACCAAGCTCGGCAACAGTGATGTAATGAGCGTGGTCGATAGCACCGTTTCCAAAATGCTGATCATGTACCTGGAGGAAAATCCCAGGGAAGCCAAAAATATCATTCAGAAAGTAGTGCTCGCCGCACAGGCAAGGGCCGCGGCCAAAAAAGCCCGTGAGCTTGTGCAGCGAAAAAGTGTGCTTAGCGGCGGCGGACTTCCCGGCAAACTGGCCGATTGTTCCGAACGCGATCCTGAACGCTGTGAGCTTTACCTGGTGGAAGGAGATTCGGCAGGTGGCACGGCTAAACAGGGCCGTGACAGAAGCTTCCAGGCCATATTGCCACTCAGGGGTAAGATCCTGAATGTGGAAAAAGCCATGGAGCATAAGATATATGAAAATGAGGAAATCCGGAACATGTACACGGCACTCGGCGTTACCGTCGGTACTCCTGACGATCCTAAGGCCCTGAACATCAAAAAACTACGTTACCATAAGCTGATCATCATGACCGATGCGGACGTGGATGGCAGCCACATCGCCACGCTTATCCTTACCTTCATTTACCGCTATATGAAGGAGCTGGTAGAACAGGGATACCTGTTTATCGCGCAGCCTCCCCTTTACCTGGTGAAAAGAGGAAAAGAACAGGCGTATGCCTGGACGGAGGAACAAAGAAAGGGCCTGGTGGAAAAACTAGGCAATGGCAAGGAGGATTCAGTTAACATCCAGCGTTACAAAGGGTTGGGAGAGATGAACAGTGAACAGCTCTGGGAAACCACCATGAACCCGGATACCAGGACGCTGAAGAAGGTTAGTATCGAGAGCGCCGCCGAAGCGGACCGGGTATTCAGCATGCTGATGGGTGATGAAGTGGCCCCCAGAAGGGAATTCATCGAGTCGCATGCTAAATATGCCAAGCTCGATATCTGATGACTGCAACGTTAACAAATAAATATTCCCCGGCTGATATTCAATAATTCCTATCTTTAAAACAGGCTACAGGAGAATAAAACCACTGAAGGCTGCTATTTACTAACCTAAAATAAGAACCATGTCTGAAGTAATCCTCACTGCTTATAACGTTAAGACCAAAGAAAAAAACGTTCCGATTAAAGATGCAATAATTACCAAGACCGCCAAAGGAGCCTACATGGCTCAGGGAAATGATGGCAAAGGCAATAAACTTACTACGCTTTTGGGCCAGCAAAAAGCGCTCGACGCGATCGCTGCAGGTGTTGCAAAACAAGGCTGGTAGACATTCCGATTTTTATGAGGCGAATGGTTGTTGGATGTGCATTTTCCCTGCTATTTCTGCTTGCGGTGAAAAATAGCAGGGCCCAGGTCAGCAATCCTTATCATTTGAATGGGAGTGCCAGTCAGAATAGCTGCCATTGCTATACGCTCACGGAAGGCGTCCCGAACGAGTCCGGTTCTTTATGGAACATAAATAAGATCGATCTCACCCGGTCTTTCGATTTTAAATTTAATGTGTTTCTCGGATGTGCCGATGCCAACGGGGCAGACGGAATGGTATTCGTATTGCAGCCAATCAGTACCAGTGTTGGCTCCGTGGGCCAGGGCCTGGGCTATGCAGGAATTTCACCTTCTATCGGCATCGCTATAGATACCTGGCAGAACAGTGATGATAATGATCCTTCTTACGACAATATCTCTATTCTTAAAAATGGCAATATCATTCACAGCATTACCAATGACGTTGCCATGCCTGTACCGGTACTGGAATCTGGCGGTAATATTGAAGACTGTGCATTTCATACGTTCAGGATCACCTGGAATGCTTCCACGAAATTACTGTCCACCCGGATAGACGGCGCGGACAGGGTTAGCGCCACCATCGATCTGGTTAAAGATATATTTGGAAATGACCCACTGGTATTCTGGGGATTCACCGGAGCTACAGGCGGGTCGTCAAACAAGCAAAAGGTGTGCACTTCACTCAATCCCATTTTCAGTATACCAGAAGGAGAGAACGTCTGCTATCCCACACCGATTAATTTTATCGACAGCTCCACTTCTTTTGGAACCATTGATAAATGGTACTGGGATTTCGGAGATGGCACAACCGATTCCGTTCCCAATCCTCCCACGCATATTTACAGCAAGCCAGGGAAATATGATGTAAAACTTTCTATCGTGGGCAATGATGAATGCTTGTCTGATCCCGGAGTGAAAACAATTGTGCTGGGATCGAAACCTGTTGCAGGGTACCGGTACATTCCTACCCAACCCTGCAAAGGTGTACCGGTAACGATCTCCGATTCCTCAGCCGTTGAATTCGGCACGATCGACAAATGGAACTGGAACATCGCCGGAACAAAATATTCAACAGAAGATCCCGGGGCAATACTTTTATCGGGAACCAACCGGGTTGAACTGACTGTCGGGACACTGGAAGGATGCGTGTCCGCGCAGATGGATGATTCACTAACAATTTTGCCACTGCCCTGCCCGGAATTTTATGTTCCTTCCGCCTTTTCCCCAAACCGGGATGGGCACAATGATGTATTTGAATTTGTTGCCGGTGGAATGGCATCCGTTGAAATGTTTAAGGTGTTTAACCGCTACGGTCAACTCGTGTACTCCTCAGCAGATATTCATGCCGCCTGGGATGGAAAATATAAAGGAACGGACCAGCCCTCCGGAGCCTATATATACCTGATCAGGGGTAAAGATCTTAATGGCAAAGAGCATTCAAAAAAAGGAACTGTTATTTTAGTCCGATAGCATCAGATCCAAAATATTTTCTAACGGATGCGGGTATGCGGATTTTGTTTTCTTCCTGATGATTTTCCAGCAGGGCAGCCAGGATCCTGGGCAGGGCCAGGGCGCTTCCGTTAAGTGAATGCACGAGCTGATTCTTGCCGGTGCCGGATCTGGACCTTATTTTCATCCTGTTCGTCTGGAAGGATTCGAAATTACTGACAGAGCTGACTTCCAGCCATTTATCCTGCGCGGCGCTGTACACTTCAAAATCATACGTAAGCGCGGAAGCAAAGCCCATATCACCGCCGCATAACCGCAGGATGCGATAAGGAAGTTCCAGGGAAAGGATAAGATTTTCCACATGGGCCACCATTTCATCCAGCACATCATAACTTTTTTCCGGGTCAACCAGCTGAACGATCTCGACTTTATCGAACTGATGCAGCCTGTTGAGTCCGCGGACATCTTTTCCATAGCTGCCCGCTTCACGCCGGAAACAGGGCGTGTAGGCGGTCATTTTCACCGGCAGGTCGCTTTCTTTAATGATTTCATCACGGTAAATATTGGTGATGGGTACCTCGGCGGTTGGAATAAGATATAAATTATCAACAGTAGCGTGATACATCTGTCCCTCTTTATCGGGAAGCTGGCCAGTACCATAGGCAGACGCTTCATTGACCATAAAAGGAGGCACGTATTCCAGGTAGCCTGCGGTGGTATTATAATCAAGAAAATATTGGATGAGGGAGCGCTGGAGCTTTGCCCCCTGTCCGGTGTAAAAAGGAAAGCCGCTTCCGGTGACCTTGTTACCCAGTTCAAAGTCGATCAGTTTGTATTGTTTTGCCAGTTCCCAATGGGGTCGGGCGTTTTCAGGCAATGAAGGCATAGGGCCGCCTTCACGGATATTGACGTTGTCTTCAGGAGTTTTCCCGGGAGGTACTTTGGCTGAAGGGAGATTGGGAAGTTTTACAAGCATTTCGTCGAGAAGCTTATCGGAATCGGCGAGCTCTTTTTTAACAGGTGCGGCAGCGTTATTCAGCTCCTCCACACGCTTTTTTATTTCCGCAGCCTCATCCTTTAGTCCCCGGGAAATTAATTGCCCGATTTCCCGGGATAAGGCATTTGCATCAGACTGGATGGATTCGCTTTGTTGCTGCAGATCCTTTCTTTTACTGTCCAGTACGATTATTTCATCCACGAGAGTAACGGTTTTGAAATTTTTCAACGCCAGCCTTTCTTTTACCAGCTCCACATTTTGCCTTATATAACTGAGTTGCAGCATTATCCTTTATTTCCCGCAAATATATTGAACCTATTGTGATCTTATCTTTGCTGAATGCACATACAAGACGACCTGCAGACGAGATGGTGGAACCTGGAAGCGAAGATGATCGATCGTTTTGGCAAAAAGCCTGATCTGGAAGGCATTTTATTTCTTGTCGGCATCCAGGAATTCGGCAACATCAGAGACAAATTTACTAAAGAACAAAAGCAGGATCTGATGCATGTTGCTGTTTGCTCACTGCTCTCCCGAAGCGGCTTTTACCAGCTCAACGGGACTGACGACGATGGCTGGCCGCATTTTACCCAGTTGAAGGAAATCCCTGTCATGAACATGATCGAGCAGGAAAACTTTATCAAAGATCATGTGCTTCTTTACTTTGACGGAGTTGATTTTTAACAGACATATTTTGTAATCTTGCATCACTAAAACCACGTTATGAATTTTCCGGACACACTTCGCTACACCAAGGATCATGAATGGGTCAAACTAGAGGGAGACATCGCAACTGTCGGGATCACCGAATTTGCGCAAAAAGAACTCGGCGACATTGTTTATGTAGAAATAGAAACCGTTGGCAAGCCGCTGGAATCTGAAACCGTTTTCGGAACGGTGGAAGCCGTTAAGACAGTTTCTGATCTTTTTCTCCCCATATCGGGGACTATCCTCGAAGTGAACCCGGCATTAGCGGCGCAGCCGGAACTGGTAAATTCCGATCCTTACGGGCAGGGGTGGATGGTGAAAATCAAGGTGAATAATATAGCAGATGTCACTGAGCTTATGGACGCAGCAGCGTACGGCAGTGTAGCCGGGGTATAAATCCAGTGAAATTCTTATTCCGTATATAATTTGAAAGTTAACCCTAGCATAGTTTTTTCATTATCTTGAAGGTGAAGGGGTAATACTTTTGGGAAACACTAATACTTATACCGAACATCAACTGGTTTCTTTGCTTAAAAGCAGAGATGACAAGGCCTTTGGTTATTTATATGATAACTACTCAGGCTCGCTCTATACTATCATATCGCAGATAGTAACTGACCTGGAACTGGCGAATGACGTTCTTCAGGAAGTGTTTATAAACATCTGGAGGAAGATTGAAAGTTACGATCCTGGCAAGGGTCGTTTATTTACGTGGATGCTGAACATCGCTCGCAATGCTTCTATTGATACATTACGTTCGAAGAGTTACCAGAACAGCCAGAAAAATCAGATGATGCCGGAACATGAAGACTGGAATGCGGGGGGAAGAATTGAAGGATTGAACATTGACCATATAGGGTTCAGAAAAATATTGGAGAGGTTGAAAAAAGAACACAGAGTATTAATAGAGATAGCCTATTTTAAGGGCTACACACATGAAGAAATTTCAGAGATCGAAAATATACCTTTGGGCACTGTAAAAACAAGGATAAGAAATGCTTTAATGCAATTAAGAGAATATCTGAAGTGAACACAAAGGAATACATATCAAGTGGAATAATCGAAAGCTATGTTTTAGGACTGGCCGACCCTGCTGAGCGGGAAGAGTTTGAGCGTACGTGTGTCAGTTATCCTGAGATCAGGGAGGCAAGGGAGACTTTTGAAATTTCACTGGAGCAATATGCAATGCTCAACCAGGTGCAGCCTTCGCGCAACCTGAAGAGCAGGATCTTTGCAGCTATAGATATGGAAAAAGACCAGGAAAACATTGGGTCTGTTCAATCCCTCGTTGCCCAAATGCCCTCTAAAAATAAAACCGGAGTGGTGGCAATGTCCGGCTGGCAGCGTTATTTTGCCGCCGCCGCAGTGATCCTTCTTCTTATCAGCACGGGTCTTAATTTTTACTTCTTCGATAAATATAAATCCTTCAATAATTTATACGACCAGTTACTGGCCAGCCAGACTGAGCTGGCTTCTCATAACCAGGTATTACAAACCAAATTACTTGATTATGAAAAGGCCGTGGGGTACATGAAAGATCCCAATATGGTTATCATCAGGATGCCAGCTAACCCTAAAGGTCCGGATGCAAACAGCCTGACAACTGTTTACTGGGATACTGTTACCAGAAATGTGTATTTGTCTGTAAACGTACTTCCCCCACCTTCAGAAAATCAGCAGTACCAGCTTTGGGCGCTGGTGGACGGTAAGCCAGTGGATGCGGGTGTGTTTGACATTAAGGAAGGCCCGGGGCTGGTAAAAATGAAAAATATTCCCAGGGCTCAGGCTTTTGCCATTACACTGGAGAAAAAAGGTGGAAGTGTCACTCCTACCATGGAAAAATTATACGTGCTCGGTAAAGTTTAGCTCACGGTTCGTAGCAGTATAATCACAATTTTAATATATCTTCCGGCCTTGTATGCTGCCACTGATCAGAAAAAGTATTGCTTATAAATTTTTTCCTGTTTGCTGGACCGTTTTGATCATCATACTCCTGTGTATTCCAGGTTCGATGGTTCCGGGGAAAGGCATTTTCAGCATTCCCAATCTTGATAAACTTGTCCATGTCATTTTATTTGGAACGAATGTATTGCTCTGGGGCTGGCATTATGGACAATCTGACCGCACGCCCGGGGTTTTAAAACAAATCATAGTGGCTGATGTGGTATTGACAACCGGCCTGGGGATCGCACTTGAATATGTGCAGGGTTCGGGCCTCGTATCCCACCGGTCATTCGATGTTAAAGATATAATGGCAGATACTGTAGGTGCGCTGATTGCCGGCGCCTGGCTGTGGTGGAGAACTTTACGCAAGCAACCCGGACAATTTTAATAATTCTTTAATATTGGTGCAGCGTTTTACCGTGATCGGTGGTCTCTCATAATCAGACTTCGTAAAGCAAATAAATCTCCCGGGCAGCTTAAAAATAAAATAGCCCCTGTAGAAACAGGGGCTGTAACCAAAACTAACTGCTTATGAGAAAATTGACTGCTTTATGAAGTCTTTTTGAATTTACTAAATATATGAACGCAAAAGTGGGGCCACTTGTATATTAATCATATTTTATTGCTTTGCCCTCTGGTTCTTTCCTAATATTGATTAACAGTAATGTAAAAGTACGCACCTGTAGATTTTATTACTCCAAGTGAGATTTGATTTCTCATAATCTTAACATTGGGCTTCTAATTCTGCTTAGCCAGCTTTTCTGAATTCTCTGTAAACTGAAGAGCATCAATGAATTCCTGAATATCACCGTTTAAAACAGCATCAAGGTTGTATACGGTCAGGCCGATCCGGTGGTCCGTAACCCGGCCTTGAGAGAAATTATACGTTCTGATCTTAGCGCTGCGGTCGCCACTGCTAACGAGGCTCTTACGGTGCCTGGAGATCTCTTCCTCTTGCTTACGCACCTGCTCTTCATATAATTTGGTACGCATCATCCCGAATGCTTTTTCTCGGTTACCAAGCTGCGAGCGTTCTGTCTGGCACACGATGACCAGGCCTGTCGGCAAATGGGTGAGCTGCACTTTGGTTTCTACTTTATTAACGTTCTGACCGCCTGCGCCGCCACTCCGGGAGGTTTCCATCTTCACATCTGCGGGATTCAGTTCAAAATCAACTTCCTCCGCCTCCGGCAATACTGCAATCGTTGCCGCAGAAGTATGCACACGGCCGCTGGTTTCCGTATCAGGAACACGCTGTACACGATGAACGCCACTTTCAAATTTGAGCACTCCATAAACATCCTCGCCCTTTACTTCCAGCTGTACTTCCTTGTAGCCACCTACTGTTCCTTCGCTTTCGCTCAGGATAGCCGTTTTCCAGCCTCTTTTCTCACAGTAGCGCAGGTACATCCTTAACAGGTCGCCGGCAAATAAACTGGCTTCATCACCCCCTGTACCGGCCCTGATCTCAATAATGGCATTTTTCTCATCCTGTGGATCTTTTGGGATCAGCAGCTGGCGGATATAAGATTCCATCTGTTGTTTTTTTTCTTCTGCGGCAGGCGCTTCATCCTTGGCCAGTTCGCGCAACTCTACATCGTCACCATTAAGGGCTTCCCTGTAAAAAGCAATATCATCAAGCAACCTTTTATATTCAGCGTAAGCGTTAACAACCTTTTCAAGGCTGCGGTATTCCTTGCTGGTTTCCATGAACCGCCTGTTGTCATTCACGATATCCGGGTTGGTGAGCGACACACCGAGGTCATCGAACCTTGCTTTTATGGCCTCTAGTTTATCTAGCATAGATTACTTTACTTTTAGGTAAAATCGGTCGTAAAGTTAATTGATTCATCGCTCATGGCTTACAGGAAATTCAGTGCGGATAATTTATTTACAGGATATGAAATGCTCGGGAAGGCCTGGGTGCTGATTACTGACGAAATGGGAAAAGTAGACGGGATCGTTGATTTGGCGGAAGCAGGAGAGGGTATTGAAAATTTCAACGGCACGCTGACACCTGGATTCGTAAACTGCCATTGCCACCTGGAGCTCTCGCATTTGAAGGGACTTATTCCCAAAGGAACGGGCATGGTACCGTTCCTGCTGGCAATAATGAAGAACAGGAATTTTCCTTCTGTCAGTGATGAGATAGCCGAAGCGGAAAAAAAAATGCTGGAGAGTGGCATTGTAGCGGTTGGCGATATCTGTAATACCAGCCATACCATTGCGCAAAAGCAACAGGAGAATATTCATTATCATAATTTTATTGAAGCAACAGGTTTTGTTGACGCCACGGCAGCACAGCGATTCGGCCAGGCACTGGAAGTCTGTGAAAAATTCGATGATGTCCTGGGGCTTAAGTCAGATTCTACTATTGTGCCGCATGCCCCTTATTCTGTTTCCTCCAGTTTATTCGGACTGATAGATAAACATGAAAAAAATAGTTTGCTCACCATACACAACCAGGAAAGCCATGAGGAAAATGAATTATTTCAGCATGCCTCGGGGGAGTTTTTAGAATTATATAAAACGATTGGCATAGATATTCCGGCTTTTAAAAAAACGGGAAAAACAAGCATACAAAGCTATTTAAATAAAATAGGAAAGCACCATTCGATGATCCTTGTTCATAATACAGTGACCAGTCAGCAGGATCTTGACTGGGTGCTTGACAATAAAAGTTTCCTGCCTGAATTATCCTGGTGCATTTGTCCCAATGCCAATTTGTATATTAATAATATGCTAACCGATGTGCCTATGCTGCAAAGGGCCGGATGTAAAATAGTTGTGGGTACTGACAGCCTCGCTTCCAATGATCAGTTAAATATTATAGAAGAACTGAAAACAATACAGGTACGTTTTCCTTCTTTCCCCATTAGTGAATTATTAAAATGGGCGACAATAAATGGTGCTGAGGCACTTAGGATCAATGACAAATATGGAAGTTTTGATAAGGGAAAAACGCCAGGAGTGGTGCTGGTGGAAAATATTTTAAATGGGTCTTTGCCCGATGCTTCATCCGTAAGAATACTTTAATCTAAAACGGCTTCCAGCACGGGCAGTGTTTTCAGGGTTCCGAAATCCTGGATGTGCAGGGCGTAAAATGTTTCATAAGCGTGTAACAATATTCTTCTTGTTTCCCGTTTTAATTTTATCTGGCTGAGTTCCGAAGGTTGCATGACTTTTAATAAATGAGAGGTCACTTCGCTAAACTCATCTTCCAGGAAATACAGATGGCCGGGCCGGGCGGAAACAAATTCACCTTCTTTAAGATCCAGTATACAGTTTTTATCCGAATGCTTGTCGGAAAAACGGAATCCATAAAAACCACTTAAATGCAATGCAAAGTATAAAGGAAAATTTGCCACCACGGCATCGTTAGCCTGGTCAAGGTGCAAAAAAGCATCTTCGATGAAATTAAATAATTCTGCATTCGGTTCAGGCTGCTTAAGGCTACGCTGAAGTAGTTCGATCATAAATAAAGCAACGGAGTTCTTGAACACGCTGAAAAATAAATGGGTGTATACATGTTCCCATTTAAATTCTTTTATACGCTGCAGATTTTTGAGATCGTTATGATACACGACCATGTCCAGCATAGCGGCGGGCTGGAAAAGGTTGGCGCGGCCGCTGCCTTTTCTGGAAGTGGAACGAACGCCGTTGATGATGTAAGACTGCAGACCGAAGAGCTCGGTGTATATGCCGGCAATGATGCTGGTTTCGCCATACTTTACGGTTTTGAGCACGATGCCTTTTGTTTTATGCGTCAGCATAATATGAAGGTAAGGTAAACCCTTTGGGGTGTTCGCAGACGAACTATCTTTGCCCACTTTAAATAAATTCAAACCTTCAGCAGATGTGGGGAAAAATCGCAGTGTTTGTTTTAAAATTCCGGGTACTGTTGCTAATTCTTGTTCTTGTGTTAACCTCCTTCATGGCCTGGCATGCTTCAAAAGTGCAGCTCAGCTACGAATTTACGAGGGCGATACCAACAGACAATCCAAAATACAAAGCCTACCAGGATTTTCGCGCGCGTTTCGGTGAGGATGGTAACCTGGTCGTAATTGGTTTTCAGTCGGACGATCTTTACAAGGCGGACCTATTTAATGATTACGCTACACTCATCGGTACTTTAAAAAATATTCCTGCCGTAACAGGTGTTCTCAGTATCCCTGGTGCTACCAATCTCGTCAAGGATACTTTATCGGAAAAATTGTTGGCCGTCCCGGTATTTCTTACAGGAAAATTATCACAGTCATCCCTGGACAGTTCAAAAAATGTTTTTCTTACCCTGAAGTTTTACAACGGACTGTTGTATAATGATTCATCCAAAACTTATCTCGCAGGTGTCAGCATCAGCCAAGAGGTCCTGAATTCAAAACGAAGAAATGATGTGGTAAAAGCCATCGTTGACGCAGGCGGGGCTTTCGGCAAAAAATATCAGCTGGATATGCGTTACAGCGGACTTCCGCTTATCCGTACCAACATGGCCACCCGGGTGGCCAGCGAAATGAAATGGTTCCTCTTTGGTTCGGTGGTTTTGTCGGCATTGATTTTACTGGTGTTCTTCAAAAGTTTCAGTGCAACGTTGCTGTCATTATTTGTTGTGGTAGTAGGAGTGATCTGGAGCCTGGGCACCATGCATCTTTTCGGGTATAACATTACTTTGCTAAATGCCCTGATACCGCCGCTGATCGTAGTGATTGGCATACCAAACTGTATTTATTTTTTGAACAAGTATCATAGCGCTTACCGGGACATGCCAGATCTCCCGGACAACGAAAAAAGATACAAGGCATTGGTGGAAATGATCAGCAGAATGGGAATTGTAACGTTATTCTGCAATATCGCCGCCGCCATTGGCTTTGCTGTTTTTGCACTAACCAAGAGCGCTGTGTTAAAAGAATTCGGCGTAGTGGCCGGGATCAACATACTTGCGTTGTTTTTTATCTCGTTGAGCATTATTCCTGTTGCATTAAGTTTTCTTCCGGTGCCAAAGCAACGGCACATGAAGTATCTCGATAATAAATGGTTGCTTACCATTCTTGATAAACTGGAATGCTGGTCGGTCCATTACCGGAAAACCATTTATGCCGTAACAGCAGTCGTACTTATTATTTCGGTAGCCGGAATTTTCAGGTTAAAATCTGAAGGGTTCATTGTTGATGATCTTCCAAAGACAGATAAAATATATACAGACCTGAAATTCTTTGAAAGGAATTTCAGGGGGGTGATGCCGCTGGAAATAATCATTGACACGAAAAGAAAAAACGGGTTGCGCATTAATCCATTAAAAACTTTTGGAAAGATTGATTCGCTGGCTGCATTCATAGGGGCAAAGCCTGAAATGAACCGACCACTTTCGGTTGTGGAAGGGATGAAATTTGCCAGGCAGGCGTATTACGACGGGGACAGCTCAAATTATGGATTGCCAAATAATTTTGATATTGCTTTTCTTGCGCAGTATCTCGGCGGAAAGGGAAAAGACACGGGCACCACGCAGAATAATTTTACAAAGCTGGTAAGAAGCTTCATGGACAGCACCAGTCAGCGCGCGAGGATCAGTGCTAATATGGCCGATGTGGGCAGTAACAGGTTGCAGCAATTGCTTACAGAAATACAGGCGAAGAGCGATCATATATTCGATACTGCTTCTTATCATGTAGAGCTTACCGGAAGCAGTGTGACTTTCCTGGAAGGCACTTCCTTTATTATAAATGGTTTGAAGGAGAGTATCATGTGGGCATTTTTGCTAATTGCCTTGTGTATGCTGTACCTGTTCCGTTCGTTTAGAATGTTATTGTGCTCACTTATCCCCAATGTTATTCCGCTGGTGATCACGGCCGGCGTGATGGGATGGGCGGGTGTCAGGATAAAACCTTCTACGGTGCTGGTGTTTTCGGTTGCATTAGGTATTGCCATTGACATTACCATCAGGTTCCTGGTAAATTATAAACAGGAGCGCGACAGGAATAACAAACCGTCTGCGGAGGCAGTGGTCGATACGATCCATAAAACGGGGATCAGTATTATTTATACTTCGCTGGTATTGGTAGCGGGGTTTGTAATATTTTGTTTTAGTGGATTTGGAGGCACCCAGGCATTGGGGTGGCTCACATCACTAACGCTGGTTATGGCAACGTTTACGAATCTTGTTTTTCTCCCGGCATTACTGCTGAGTATTGGCAAAAAGTAATCGCTATGATCCTCTTACTTAATGACTTCTTTTAATTTATTCATCAGCTCATCCCCACGCAGGCTCTCTCCGATAACCACTCCGTCCGGACCAATGAGAACGTTGTAGGGGATACCCTGGAATTTATAGGTGGATACCGCTTTGCTATCCCAGAATGCGAGGTCGCTCATGTGCGTCCAGGCAAGGTTGTCTTTTTTTATCGCTTCAAGCCAGTTGCTTTTGTCTTTATCAAGAGATACACCCAGCACTGTAAAATTTTTATCCTTGAAAGAATTAAAAGCTTTCACCACATTAGGGTTTTCCATGCGGCAGGGTCCGCACCAGCTGGCCCAGAAATCTACCAGCACGAACTTCCCTTTAAAGGAAGACAAGGACACCTGCTGGTCATTTACGCCAGGCATGGTAAGCTCAGGTGCCGGCTTGCCAATCCATGAGGAGGATTGCTGCGTTTGCTCCACCTGCTTCTTTCTTTCCGCCAGTTGGGTCTTTAAAAAGTTAAGTCCCTGAGCTGAAGGATTTTTAGCAATGGTTTTGGTTAACACCGCTTCATATTCGTCTGGTAAAAGGGTGGTGGACCCTGTTCCCAAAATAAATGTAGCGACAACCGGATTAGTTATTCCGGAAAGGGTATGCTCAATGAAATCATTTAATCCTTTTAAGGAATTATTTTTCTTTTCGGTGGCATCCATTAATACGCTGTCTGAAGCATTATACGTTTTCAGACTATCCATTCTCTTGAAAGCATTATTGGCGACGAGGCTTTTTTCGCTATATCCAAAAATAAACGTGCGAAGATCATCGCTGGCTTTCGAACCCGACACGGAATAATATTTATCCTTATCAAGGAGGTTAATATTCAAAGTGATATTATTTTCATCATTTACCAGCGGGATCATCGGACCATTTGCTATCATAACATCATATAATCCTTCGGAAGTTACCTGTCCGCTAAGCTTGAAAGAATTCATTTTGTCCGTAACAAAAGTACTGTCGAGCTTAATCGGAGAAGCATCGCTGCCAAACGGCACTTCGTACAAATACAATTGTACAGAATCTGATTGAAACATACCGGGATACTGCGACATGGCAGCTTTAATATTTTTCACGTTACCATTTACTTCTAATCTGCCGGTATTTTTTTGTTTGCAGGAAGCAAAGGCAATTACAGTAAAAGTTAATAACCATTTATTGATACGCATGTTTTATGATTGTAGTTTTTTAAGTAATATTTCATTAGTGAGTTTAGGATCGGCTTTTCCTCTGGAAACCTTTTTCACTTCTCCGACAAACAGGCCGATTAGCCCTTTTTTGCCTTTCCGGTATTCCGATACTTTATCAGGCATTTTATTCAGCACCTCATCCACCCAGGAATTAACCGATCCTTCATCGGCATCCTGAAGAAGGTTTTTTTCCACGGCTATTTCTTCAGCAGTTTTGCCGGGGTATTTAATTAATTCAGGAAATACCAATGAGGAAGCCGAAGAAAAATTCAGCTTACCCTCATCGTTCAGCCTGATCAGTTCCGCCATTGCTGAAGGCTTCATTGGAAAAGTAGAAATGACTGTGTTATTTTCATTCAGATACGATTTAACAGGGCCGAGGAGCCAGTTCGATGCGGCTTTATAATTGGATGTGTGAAGTATTACCTGTTCAAAATAATCTGATAATTCTTTTTCTTCGGTCAGTACCCGCGCATCATATTCAGGCAGCTGGTATTTGTGTATATAATCATGCACACGGGCTTCCGGCAGGGCCGGAATTGTTTTTTTTATGATCGCTATTGTTTCAGGCGTCACTTCAAAAGGCACAAGATCGGGGTCAGCGAAATACCTGTAATCATTAGCTTCTTCCTTACTGCGCAGCGCCGATGTGGTGCCCTTGAAAGCATCAAAACTGCGGGTCTGCTGAATAATCCCGCCGCCTTCTTTTAATATACTGATCAGCCGGTCGGCTTCGAATTCAATTGCCCGCTTTACGTTACGGATCGAGTTCAGGTTTTTAACTTCCACCCTCGTGCCAAGCTTTTCCTGGCCAATGGGCCTCACGGAAATATTGGCATCGCAGCGCATGCTGCCTTCTTCCATATTGCCATCGCACACACCTAGGTAACGAACCAGCTTTCTCAGCTCTGTAAGGTAGGCGTAAGCTTCGTCCCCGCTGGTCAGGCAGGGCTCCGTTACGATCTCCACCAGGGCCACGCCCGCGCGGTTATAATCCACGCAGGTGGCATTTTCATCCACATCGTGCAGGCTCTTGCCCGCATCTTCCTCAAGATGTATCCGGTTGAGGACAATATTTTTTTCGCCTTCGGCGGAACGGATACTGACATACCCTCCAATACAGACGGGGGTGGTGTGCTGAGATATCTGGTAACCCTTTGGCAGATCAGGATAAAAATAGTTTTTACGGGCAAAATAATTGAAGCGCGTGATGCCGCAGTTGCAGGCGAGGCCAAGCTTAACGGCGTATTCGACGGCTTTTTTATTGAGCAGCGGCAGGGTGCCCGGATGGCCTAATGTGATAGGCGAAATGTTGGTATTGGGCTCATTTCCGAACCCGGCACTGTCACCACTGAATAATTTGCTGGCAGTGAGGAGTTGCGCATGCACTTCAAGACCGATGACCGTTTCATAACACATTTCCAATGCCGTGATACTTTAGGGGTCAAAAGTACCAAAAAAATGCCGCCCGCAGGTGGGGTGTCATTCAGGCCTCTTTTGGAACTATTGATTTCCTGACAGCTTCAATAACGTCACGGAGATTCGAAGCGTCCTGGCCACCGGCTGTGGCGAGCGTTTTCTGGCCGCCTCCGCCACCTTTTATCACAGGAGCAACAAGGTCCCGGATCATTTTTCCCGCGTCAAGCTGACGTGCCGCCACTACCGTATCAGAGATACCGATAGCAACAAACGGCTTGCCGCCTATGTTTGCGCAAACCACCGCAACATAATCATGTAATTTAGTTTTAAGATCGTAGCAGAGTTTTTTGAGCGCATCGGGATTGCTCACTTCTACCACATCACCCACAAAGGTGACCCCATTTATAATTTCATCTTTCTGCAGTAATTCATTTCTTACCTGCACCAGGTGCCGTGCTTCAAGACCATCCACTTTTTTCTCCAGGGTGTTTTTGTCTTCTATTAATTTTTCTATCGCCTTGAAAGGGTCTTTTGTTTTAAGCAGCTCATTAATATTTTTATACTGGCCGACGCGATCCATAAAATACCTGATGGCTACTGATCCAGTGACCGCTTCTATTCTTCTTACCCCGGCCGCAACGGCAGACTCGGAAAGAACGGAGAACACTCCGATCATACCGGTATGATCAACATGCGTACCTCCGCATAATTCAATGGAAAAACCGGGATCCGCTATCACCACACGAACTTTATTTCCATATTTCTCACCAAACAGCGCCATGGCGCCCAGTTTGAGCGCTTCTTCCTTTGGCAGTTCGTTGGTTATAACCGGAACGTTTTCTCTTATCTTTTCATTGACGATAATTTCCACCTGCCTGATCTCTTCCTCCGTCATTTTAGAAAAATGAGAAAAGTCGAACCTTAATATATCCGGAGACACCAGCGAACCCTTTTGCGCAACATGACTGCCCAATACTTTTCGCAGCGCCGCGTGCAATAAGTGGGTAGCCGTATGATTGTAAGTTGTATTTAATCTTTTTTCAAAATTAACAGCAGCAATAGCCGGCCCGTTAATATTTTCCGGAAGCCCGTCTGTAAAATGAATAGTTAGATTATTTTCCTTTTTAGTGTCAACGACGCGGATGATTTCATCGCCAAAAGTTAACGTTCCGGTGTCACCTACCTGTCCGCCGCTTTCCGCATAAAAAGGTGTGTATTGTAATACCAGCTGGTACTGCTCTTTACCCTTCGCTTTTACTTTTCTGTATTTAACGATCTTTGTAGTGACCAGCAGATCGTTATATCCTACGAATTCTGATTTATCGTTATCGCTGATCGTTATCCAGTCTTCCGTATCAATCGTCGTTGCAGCGCGTGAACGGGTTTTCTGCTGTTTCATTTCCGCTTCAAAACCGGGTTCATCTATCTGCCTGTTATTCTCCTTTGCAATCAGGTTAGTAAGATCGGAAGGAAAGCCGTAGGTGTCGAATAATTCGAACACTATCCTGCCGGAGATCATTTTACCGCCGTCTTCGTCCAGATATTTATTTAATCTTTCAATGCCTCTGGCAAGCGTTCTTAAAAAAGCGTCTTCTTCTTCCTTTACCACCCGGGTCACAAAATCAAGTTGTCCAGTCAATTCAGGAAATACAGTATTGAATTGGCGGGCAACCACTGGGAGCAACTGAAATAATAAAGGCTGCCTGTACCCCAACGAGGAATAATAATACCTCACCGCTCTTCTTAATATTCTTCTGATCACATATCCTGCACCTGTATTTGACGGCAACTGGCCATCGGCGATCGTAAAGGCGATCGCCCGGATATGATCTGCCAGCACGCGAAAGGCTACCGCTTCTTTGCTGTCGCTGTAATCATATCTTTTACCGGTGATCTTTTCTGTTTCAGCAATCGTTCCTGAAAATACATCCGTGTCGTAGTTGCTTTGTTTTCCCTGTACCACACGCACCAGTCTTTCGAACCCCATTCCTGTATCCACATGTCTTGCCGGCAGTGGTTCCAGGCTTCCGTCTTTAAGCCTGTTAAATTGCATAAACACATTGTTCCATATTTCAATCACCTGCGGATTGTCTTTGTTAACCAGCATTTTTCCTTCAACAGCTATTCTTTCCTCATCGCTTCTGCAATCGACGTGTATTTCGGAGCAGGGTCCACATGGACCGGTGTCGCCCATTTCCCAGAAATTATCTTTTTTATTGCCGCTTAATATTCTTTCTTCCGGCACGTATTTTTTCCATTCGTTGTACGCTTCTTCATCCTTGTCAAGTCCCTCTTTTTCATCTCCCTGAAAAATAGTCACATACAATCTGTCCTTATCCACTTTATACACTGAGGTCAGCAGTTCCCAGCTCCATTCAATGGCTTCTTTTTTGAAATAATCCCCGAAGCTCCAGTTTCCGAGCATTTCGAACATCGTATGATGATAGGTATCCACGCCGACTTCCTCAAGATCGTTGTGCTTGCCGCTCACGCGCAGACATTTCTGGGTGTCGGCGACGCGAACATATTCCGGTTGCCTGTTTCCAAGAAAATAATCCTTGAACTGGTTCATCCCGGCATTGGTGAAAAGCAATGTCGGATCGTTTTTAACAACTATCGGCGCAGAAGGAACTATGGCATGCCCCTTTGACCGGAAAAAATCAAGGAACTGCTGTCTGATCTCTGCGCTTTTCATCATGTAATGAATAATTGTTGGTGCTGAGGGAGGCTTTTAATAAATTTGTTTACTTTGCCCTGCGTTAAAAGTCTTGCGAAATTACGGAAATAGGACCACTGAGATGTTTGAAGAAAGATTTCATGCAAAGGGACAAAGAAATACATGAGTTTCATAAATAAGGTTCTCTTTGCGCTTCCTTAGAGCCTTTGCGTGATACTGAATATTCATGAAAAAGATTAAATACTTCTATAATACCAACTCGCTGCGGTATGAAAAACTGGAAACGCCATTGCGCGTGAAGCTCCTGCGTGTGCTGGGCTTTCTTTCAGCGGCCATAGTTACGGCGGTAATAATCGTTTCCATTGCATACTGGTATTTCCCTTCCGCAAACGAAAAAAGGCTCAATCAGCAGAATGAAAACCTGAAGGATGATTATACAGTGCTGGAAGACAGGACCAAAAAGCTCCAGAACCGGATGAGCGACCTTGAAGAGCGTGATAATGAAGTGTACCGGGCCATATTCGAGGCCAACCCTATACCCGACAGCGCCAGGCTGATTGAGATAGAACAGCAAAAAGAAATAAAACTTGTGATGAAACTCGACCGGTTCGAGCTTGAAAACTCCATCGCCAAAACACTGACCAACCTTGATAAAAGGATGGCTTTCCAGGATAGATCGTATAACCAGATCAATGGGTTCATAAAAAATAAAGAGCAACTGCTGGCCTGCACACCCGCCATTCAGCCAGTAAGCAACTCCGATCTTAAAAGGATCGCATCTGGCTTCGGTTACCGCATCGACCCTATTTATAAGACCCCGAAGTTTCATGCCGGTCTTGATTTTACGGCCCCCCAGGGAACCCCTATCTATGCGACAGCCAACGGCGTAGCCAAAGTCGCCGGCAATACAGGCAACGGATATGGCAACCATGTAGTGCTGGAGCACGGCTATGGATATGAAACCCTTTACGGGCACATGGTGAGAACAAAGATCCATGCAGGTGATAAAGTACATCGGGGAGATGTGATCGGGTATGTAGGCAGCACCGGAAAATCAACCGGTCCGCATTGCCACTATGAAGTGCATAAGAACAGCGTCAAGATCGATCCTGTTTACTTCTTTTATAACGACCTTACCCCCGAACAATTTAATCACATTATTAAACTGGCCGCAGCAAGCAACCAGAGCTTCGATTAGCACAAATCACCTTCTTGCCTCCACAGGTAGGGTCAGGGATTATGACGACCTGGCTTTTGAGGTGTGGATGTTTAAAGTGAAATAAAATATAATGATGTTTCCATGACAGTTTAACGCTGATTAGGACAAACCTGCTTAGGAAAATTAACCTTCTACCGTTAAATTTGCGGTTCGATGTTTCAACCCCCGGATATACTTGCTTTAGCATACAAGCATCCTGTAATGCAGGATCAGATGATCGTGATTCGGGAGAAAGAGCAGCACATTCCGGGCTCGGTTCAATATTTTATTAAGAGATACCTGCGCAATCCCCAGCGGAGCACGGATGACATCGGCATGATGGTGTATCATTACAAAAAAGGAGATCCGAAAGAAAATTACCTGGAGCTGAAATTCTGTGTTACCGGTAATGTCTACTGCAACAAAAAAGAGGGGGAATGCGGGCAGTGCAAGGCTGGTGCGTTGAAAAGTTGCGAAGGCCGCATGGATACACTGGATGTATTGAGTTTCCGGTTTTCGGATTTGCACCTGTCACATTTTGCCAGCCTGGCTAATCCCGGCAGCAGACTCACCGATGATATTCTGAATTTCAGGCATCCTTCTTCCTTTTCCAAAATATTATCTATCTGCGGAAGAAGCTCGATGGTGCTCGAGGCATTGCTGAATAATAATTACACGGACAGCCTTGAGAATATCTACATCAATGCGCAAACGCAAATGCTGCTGTTGTATAGTCTGGAGTGTATGATCGGTGACAAGGAAGTTGACAGTTTTCAGTGTAAATTCCTGGCAAATGATCTTGACAGGGAAAAGATCATCCGCTCCCGTGAAATTTTGCTGCAGCATATCGGTGAGCCAATAACCATTAAGGAACTCAGCCGTAAAGTGGCCATCAATGAATGTTATCTGAAAAAAGGATTCAAAGAATTATTCGGGACTACTATATTTGATTTTTACCAGAGCCAGCGGATGGAGCACGCAAGATATTTATTGTACGAAAAGGGATTGAGCGTAACAGACGTTTCCCTGATGCTGGGCTATTCTTCCATTTCACATTTTTCCACGGCATTCAAGAAGCACACGGGCCTTAAGCCTTGTGAGTTGTTGCTGCACTGATTTCTTTCAGACTTTCTTTTGCGGCCTGAACCGTTTTTTCCAGATCTGCTATTGTCAGCGCGTTACTAAGGAACCAGCTTTCATAAGCCGACGGGGGAAGATAGACTCCACGCCTGAGCATTGCATGGAAGAATTTATTAAAAAATGCATTGTTTGCAGATGATGCCTCTTCGAAATTAGTCACGGCAGTACCGCTGAAATGAACGCTGATCATGGAACCCATGCGGTTGATCACATGCGGCGTTTTGGCGAAAGCTTTGTGCAGGCCCGCTTCCAGGTATGCCCCTTTTTCTTCCAGTTCATCGTATATAGAAGGATTCTCTTTCAATGTTCTTAGTAAAGTCAATCCCGCAATCATCGCGATCGGATTGCCGCTGAGTGTTCCGGCCTGGTACACTTTTCCAAGTGGCGCAATATGCGACATGATCTCTTTCTTTCCACCGAAGGCGCCCACGGGCATTCCTCCGCCGATTACTTTTCCGTAGGTGACCAGGTCTGCAAGAATATTTAATTTTTCCTGCGCTCCACCGGGCGCCAGGCGGAACCCCGTCATTACTTCATCGAATATTAAAACAATTCCTTCTTCAGTACAAATGGACCTGAGCTGTTCAAGGAAATTTTTTGCCGGA
>Ga0123337_10001684_pt1 | contig 27567 bp, 29 predicted proteins | sample frozenSSSSmetaG_FD_89792 | JGI IMG/M metagenome (GOLD analysis project Ga0123337, IMG submission 89792) | Glacier valley bacterial and archeal communities from Borup Fiord, Nunavut, Canada, to study Microbial Dark Matter (Phase II) -... | ecosystem: Environmental > Aquatic > Freshwater > Ice >...
GAACACGAACATATATTACCTCTTTTAATCATGAGTTAAAATTGTAATTTATTCGTGTTCCTAACTCCTTGCAAACCTTTTAGTACACAACTTTAACAATCCCTCCTTACGCAAAACTCAGGTGATTTTAGAACTAAGCTCTCGAAAATTGAATTTACCGATAATGTGAGTAACGGCAATAGTGGCGGGCCATTACTTGATAAGAATTCTAATATAGTTGGAGTAGTAACTGCTAAACACAGATATTACTCACCAGAAAATCCTGAAGTCACTACCCGCGCAGTTGCTGTAGCCATCGGTGTCGAGGGTTTGCAGAAATTTTTGCGACTACATAATGTTGTGTACGCTTCAAGCTCTACTTATGATATGGTTGCAAGTTACACTGCTGGCGTCCAAGCAAAAAATTACTTAGTAAATATTCACTGTATCAAAGCTGTAGAATAAATAATAACAATGACCCCTGAACAAATATTTAAATCACTAAGCGGCAAATGGAGCTTGAATAGGGTACTTGGAGCTTACGGTGAAATTAAAGGATTTGCCACGTTCAGTGAGAGTCGCGATATTAACATACTTGATTATCGTGAAGATTTTAATATAAGTAATTTCAATCAAAATTCTATGCATTCTTATAAAGAATATGAGTATCATCTCTTTGAGAGTAAAATTGTGAAATATTTCAAATCCGAAAACGATCAAAGACAAGTTTTTTATGAGTTAAAATTCTTAAGAAATGATTTTGCAGTCGCCAAGCATATGTGTAATTTAGATAGTTATGACGCTGAATATAAATTTAGTAGCCTGGGTAACTTCAAGCTTAAATACTCAGTGAAAGGGCCGCATAAGGATTATATTATCGAAACGGAATTTACCAAAATTTTAGCAGGATAAAACTTTGCTATATGTTGGTTTTGATATTATTATAAAATATTAACTACTTTAGAAATTATAATTACATAAATCATGAAAATCATGTTTGGTAAAATTTTCTCAACCTTCAGGCACCGGCCACTTCAGGTACTGCTAGTTTTAACATTATATTTTTTTACGGTAGATTATATACCTTTTGTAGTTCAGGAAGGGTTCTATACAGTTAGTCTGTTCATTAAAGAACTTTTAATGTGGTTTATTCCAGTCACGGTTGCAATGTATATCGCAAATACTGTTAAATCCTTTAAGAAACGCGCGCCGATCTTTATCCTTATACTAGCTATATTTGAAGCCTCGTCTAATTTTGCAAGCGTTTGGTACGCTTATTTCACCGCCGGTTTAGTCTCTGGTAGCGTTGATACATTGCATGTTATTTCCACTGATAATAATTTTACATATCTCTGGAAGATACCTTTCTCTAGGCCTGAATGGTTGTCTCCTGATAAAGGGATGATCGTCGGGATAATTTTGGGATGTATTGCTGCATATAGAAGTGGTTCAATCATCAATAATATTATCAGGAACGGCAGCTATATTGTAGAATTGATTCTTACAAAAGTTTTTAGCCGCTTGATTCCGGTTTTTATTTTAGGTTTTGCCGCTCAAATGTATCAAATGCAATTACTGACCAGAATATTTAAAAATTATTCTTTTTTGGTAAGTTGGCTGCTAATATTTTTAGGATTATATATTTTATTGCTATTTTTTGTAGGAGCCGGGGGTTCTATTAAAAAAACTATTATTCATATAAAAAACCTGCTGCCTGCAGGAATGATTGCATTAAGTTCTGGGTGCAGTCTGTCGACATTACCCTGGACAATAAAAGGTGCAGCTCAAAACCTGCAAAATCCCTTTTTTGCTAAAGCGATAATTCCTGCAACTACCAATATTCAACAAATTGGCGACGCGATTGTAAATACCTTCCTATGCTTTATAATCTACAAAAACTTCAATTCTCATAACCCTGACCTTTGGATGTGGCTACAATTTAGCCTGGTATTTATCATCGCGCGTTTTGCAACTGCTGCAGTAATGGGGGGAGCAATTTTTATAATGCTGCCGATTTACGAGCAATATCTAAACTTTAATGCTGAAATGATCGCAGTAATACTAGCGTTAAATGTGATACTCGATCCGATTGTAACTTCAACAAACGTGATGGCAAATGGGGCGCTTTGTAAAATATTTGAAGATGTTTGGCTCGGCTTTCAAAAAATTTCAGACAAAATATCAAGCAAGAAACTATCTTCAAGCTGATTTTAATATAGTTCTTAATGCTTGAAACAATCTTTTAAACTTGATTTAAGTACCGATTTTGTTGTTTTTAACTCATTTTATTTCAGCTCTTTATCTTTTTTTATTTTCTTTTTTTCGTTTTAAGTAATCCTGACTTCCTCGAGCTGTTAATCTATCGCCTATTTAATGATATATTCTTGCAAAAGAACATTCTCTCTTACTTAAGAAGACTCAAGAGAGAAAAGCAGCTTTAATATAATTTCAAAGCAACTCATGGCTTCACCAAATAAGCAGCATCCGTCTCTTTTGTAGTTATTGCCATAGCCTAAATGAGAGGTATTCAAGGTCTTAAGTCTTCATGCTATTTAAAGCCACTTATAACATAAAGATTATAGCTCTTTGCCTCCTTCAATCTAAGCTTTAAAGTTATTAACCACATTCAAGGTCAATAACTCATAAAGCGTTTTACCCGGCTAAAGAGCAGTGGGTAACTTTTTTTAGAGTGTTTTGCTAATAAAAAACAAGTAAAACTTAAGGATAACACTAACAGGATCACTAGCTTTAAACTACTGCACAAGTCACGAACTTGAGTCAATAATTTAAAACTATTTTGATATTTAACATATTTGTTAATCACCACTAATAGCAAAACTACAAAAATTTGATCCTTATTTTGCTTGTGAGAAATAACTAGCTACAGAGAGTGAAATACATTATGAGTTCGCATGACCTAAGCTTTGCCGCGAGGTTAGGTTTTAAGCTAATTGAACGCGCATATCTATTTGTGTGATATATTTTATTTGAGGTTCACAGTGAAGTTGGCGGAAGTTTTTTGCTTGATTTCGTCAATGGTTACGTCATCTGCTTTTTGAATTAGAGTCATCGCGTTGTCATTTATATCAAAGATTCCGAGATCCGTGATTACGCGATCTACAACTTTCAACCCCGTTAAGGGCAGGGTACATTTGTCAACTAATTTATGTGAACCGTCTTTTGCTACATGCTCCATTATAATGACTACTCGTTGGACGTTAGCGACTAAGTCCATCGCACCACCCATGCCTTTAACAATTTTGCCAGGAATAGTCCAGTTTGCAAGATCACCATTATGTGCAACTTGCATAGCTCCTAAGATACTTAAATGAATATGTGAGCTCCTGATCATCCCAAATGAAGCAGCACTATCGAAATAGCTGCTTTCCGGCAATGCTGTGATAGTCTGTTTGCCGGCGTTGATTAGATCTGGATCTTCGCCGCCTTCGTAAGGAAATGGCCCCATACCAAGCATGCCGTTCTCGCTTTGGAAAGTTATTTTCATCTCAGCTGGCATGTGATTAGGAACGTCAGTAGGCATCCCGATACCAAGATTTACATACATTCCGTCTTTAAGTTCTAAGTCAGCTGCAATCTTACACATTTGCTCTTTTGTCCAACCCACTTGAATGCTCCTTTTTTCAACTAATTTTTGGTCTGGTAGTGATTCTCTCAATCCTTTTCTCAAATTTTTCTCCTTGCACTAAGCGGTGTACAAAAATATTCGGTGTGTGGATATTATCTGGATCAAGCGCGCCGATCTCAACAATTTCCTCAACTTCGCAAATTGTAATCTTGGCTGCTGTTGCCATTACGGGATTGAAATTTCTTGCAGTTTTATTATATATAACGTTACCGCTCCTGTCAGCCTTCCAGCCTTTGATTATCGCAAGGTCAGCATGGAGTGCTGTTTCCATCACGTATTTCTCGCCATTAAACTCACGTATTTCTTTGCCTTCTGCAACTACAGTACCAACTCCCGTCCTTGTGTAAAAAGCAGGAATACCTGCACCTGCTGCTCTTATTCTTTCTGCTAAGGTTCCTTGCGGGTTTAGCTCAAGCTCAAGAGTTCCGTCCATATATTGTTGTTCAAAAGTTTTGTTTTCACCAACGTAAGACGAGATCATTTTCTTGATCTGTCCGTTTTTTAAAAGCAAGCCGAGACCAAAATCATCTATCCCGCAATTATTACTGATCACAGTAAGATTCTTAACTTCAGAATGTAAGATTGCGTCAATGAGATTTTCAGGGATGCCGCAAAGCCCGAACCCTCCGGCCATTATGGTCATGCCGTCTTTTAAAACACCTGATAAAGCTGCTTTACTTGAAGAATAAATTTCAGCCATTCCCACCTTGCAATTAAACTACTAATTGTAAGTGATATAACGAGAGCCTAGAGATGTCAAATAACTTACAATGAATTGATATAAAAATTTCCAAAAGAACAATTCTAATTAGACTTTTCAACTTGCTTTATATAGATTAGATTATTAACCGATGTTCAGCTTGAGAAACAAAACCCGATGATTATTGATAAAAATATACCGAACTACTTAACTATCATCAGAATATTGGTGATTCCGATTATAGTGTTGAGTTTTTACCTTGAGAATTCAAAATTTGCTCATCAGCTCAGCGCAGTATTATTTATATTTGCAAGCGTTACGGATTTCTTTGATGGCTATATCGCTCGGAGATTCAACATAGTTTCAAATTTCGGAGAACTATTTGATCCCATAGCTGATAAGCTGCTTGTTGGTTGCGTGCTTATAATGTTAGTTAAAAAAGGTAGAGTTGGGGAGATCCCTTGCTTACTTATTTTAGCACGTGAGTTTTTAGTGGCGGGACTGCGTGAGTTTTTAGCACAAATTCGTGTGAGTGTGCCAGTATCACGCCTTGCAAAAGTTAAAACTTTTGTGCAGATGTTTGCACTTACCATATTAATACTTGGTTCAAAAGGTTCGGGTATTAATTCCTTGGATTTGATTGGGCAAGTAGCCCTATGGATTGCTGCGGCTTTAACAGTAATTACGGGCTATTCTTACTTGAAAGCATGTAGTGATCATTTTTAGGAGATCAACAATGAAATTGCTCGAATTTATTGAAAATAAAAATTATGTGGGCGGAGAGTGGATAACATCTGCGAATTCTAAAGAAGTTATAAACCCAGCTACAGGCGAAGTTTTAGGGCGCACTTGTTTCATGGAGGAAGCTAAAATAAAAGCCGCTGTTGATAATACCGTACAAAATTTTAAATCATGGTCAGTAACACCCTTTGAAGTTAGAGTAGGTTTTTTAAAAAAATGGCAGGAGCTTGTAGTTGCGCGTGCCTCTGAGCTTGCTGAAATTATCACATTAGAACAAGGAAAGACTTTGGTTGACGCCGCGCGTGAAGTTTCATACGCCGTGTCGTTCATTGAGTGGTTTGCAAGCGTAACAGTAAAGCCTGATGAAAAAGTGGGCTCAAGTCCTGCTCACAAAATAATCACGCAGTATGAAGCCGTAGGACCTGTAGTTGCTATCACCCCGTGGAATTTCCCTCTTGCAATGATTACGCGCAAAGCTGCCCCTGCAATTTTAGCAGGGTGTAGCATGTTGCTCAAACCCTCAATACTTACGCCTTTTTCCGCTTTAGCATTGATGCGTCTTGCTGAACTTGCAGGATTGCCTGGCGGAGTTGTAAACGTCGTTACAGGTGATTCAAGCCTCTTTGCTGAAATTATATGTGAGGACTTTAGAATAAGAAAAATATCTTTCACGGGATCTACTGAAGTTGGGAAGTTGTTATATCAAAATAGCGCTACCACGTTAAAGCGTCTTTCCTTAGAGCTTGGCGGGAATGCTCCTTATATTATTTTTGCTGACGTGGATATTGAAAAGTCTGTTGATGATTTGATTATTGCTAAAACCAGAAGTAGCGGGGAATCCTGCACCTCGCCAAACAGAGTATTTATTCAAGCAGAAATCTATAATGAATTTACTGAAAATTTAGCTAGAAAATTTGGGAAGTTAAAAAGTGGAAACGGGCTAGATGCAACCTCAGATATTGGGCCCCTGATTAAAAAGTCTGCAGTTGATAAAATAACAAACTTGCTTGAAAGTGCTAAAGCAAAAGGTGCTAAAGTTCTTTGCGGGGGTGGTTGTAAAGATAACTTTTTTGAACCTACAATTATAATTGATTGTAATGATGAAATGGATATTGCTAAGGCAGAGATATTTGGGCCTGTAATAGCTTGTTATAACTTTGAAACTGTTGATGAAGTAGTCGTGCGCGCTAATAATACGGAGTACGGGTTGCAAGCCTATATTTGTACGAAAGATATCGAAAAAGCAAAAAACATCTCAAGGCAATTAGATTTTGGGATGGTGTCAATCAATTCACCTCTTGCTTCAAATGCAAAAGCGCCATTTGGCGGACGTAAAGCCTCAGGATTTGGGGTAGAAGGGGGCGACCAAGGGATTTTTGAATATCTTAATACCAAATATGTTAACTTGAATTTACCTTGAATTTCTAAAATACTGTTGATAACTTGACGCTTGGATTCAAATTAATTATGGGATATCATTGTGCCTTATAAAACTAATAAAGATCTACCGGATTCTGTAACTAACCATACCCCAACTCATGCTCAAGATATTTATCGCGAGGCGTTTAATCACGCGTACGAGGAGTATAAAAATCCTGCAAAGCAAAAAGGTAAAGCCTCTCATGAGGAAACAGCTCACAAGGTTGCATGGGCCGCAGTGAAAAAGAAATATAAGAAAGGCGAAGACGGCAACTGGAACGCTTAAGTAATTGAAACTATTTAAGAGCTACTTTTAAATTTTCTTGTTTTGCCTTTTGCTTGTTATAGATAACAAAAATAACTCCTAAGCAAATAGCCAAACAAAACCAGGTTAGGGCGTATTCTAGGTGATCATTTTTGATCCTTATAAGACCCTCTGCACTGATGGGTAAAATATACTGGGGGAGATCGATAGGGTCAATCTCGAGCAGGTAAAAATTTTCTAAAGTTTGCTGACTATAACTGTTCATTTCTTCATGTTTAAGAGTAAACCAAACATTGTTTTTAAGATCATTATTTGGGATGAAGATTTTTTGTTTTTCTAAAGGTAACACGATGCCCGTAATTTCAATCAAATTTGAGTCGTAGGCATTATGAATCAGAAGTTTGTTTTTAGCAGCAAACCATCCGCGCTCTACCATTATTACAGTGCCTTCAGTGGTTTTGAAAGGTGATAAGAGGTAATAGCCTTCTTTTTCAGGCGCCATTGCTTTTCTACCATATAAATATATATCGCTACCTTTTAACAACTCACCTTTGAGCTTGATTTTTTGATAGATCGTTGCTGGTTTATTAACTTCATAAACCGATGCAGGATCATTTAGATTTCGTGATATTGAAGCTATAAAAGCAGTTTTCTCCTGTAACCTATATAATTGCCAGCAACCAAGCACAGTTAAAAACAAAATTCCTACCAAAGTTATCATGAAAGGAATAAGTTCGATCTTGTTGCGGCCGACTTGGATCTTTTTTTGCTGATGGATCATTTTAAAGGTTCTTATAGAGAATAAATATCTAATTTAAAATAGACTTCTTTTTAGTTTATACTAGCATGAAAGCTTTGTCTATTATATACTATGTACACAGTATATGTATAGTGTATAGCGATTGCTTAAGGCTATAGTTGAGGCAGCATAATAATAAACTAAATTTTTAAATTAGTGTCAGAAGTTAATTTTAAATAAATTAAAAAATTAACTTTCCAACAATCATTTTATAGATTTGCAATAACTTAATTAATTTGTAGAAATTTTTTTGGCTCAAGCTATACTATTTAATAAAATTAAATAAGACAAATATTTCAAGGATCTACTGTTATGAATATAAATTTTAAAGCACCTGAAAAACTTGTTCTAAAGCCGGTGATTACTGTGTTTGGCGTAGGTGGTGCAGGTGGGAATGCTGTAAATAATATGATTGCTTCAAAACTGCAAGGAGCGTGTTTTGTTGTGGCAAATACCGATGCGCAAGCTTTAGAGCACTCATTATGTGAAAATAAAATACAACTAGGCGCTACGGTTACTAAAGGTCTTGGGGCTGGGGCTTCGCCTGAAATTGGAGCGCTTGCAGCTGAAGAATCTGCTGATGAAATCAGAGGGTACTTAGAGGGCAGTAACATGGTATTTGTAACAGCAGGAATGGGCGGCGGTACAGGGACGGGATCCTCGCCAGTTGTGGCAAAAATTGCTAAAGAAATGGGTATTCTTACAGTTGGCGTTGTAACTAAGCCTTTCCAGTTTGAAGGTGATCATAGAATGAAAACGGCTGACAAAGGTCTTATAGAACTGCAGGAATATGTCGACACATTAATAGTCATTACCAATCAAAATCTATTTAGAATCGCCAATGAGCGCACAACTTTTGCTGATGCATTTAAAATGGCCGATGATGTTTTATATGCAGGCGTTAGAGGCGTAACTGACTTGATGATAATGCCAGGACTCATCAATCTGGATTTTGCTGACATTAGAAGCGTTATGAGTGAAATGGGCAAAGCGATGATGGGGACAGGGGAAGCAGGTGGAGAAGATAGAGCGATTAAAGCTGCTGAGGCTGCAATCTCAAACCCGTTACTTGATCATAGCTCAATGAAAGGTGCTAAAGGCGTCTTGATCAATATTACCGGCGGAGATATGACCCTTTTTGAAGTTGATGCAGCAGCAAATAGGATCAGAGAAGAAGTTGGTGACAGTGAAGCAAATATTATTTTTGGTTCAACATTTGACCCGGACTTAGAAGGTGTTATTAGAGTTTCAGTTGTTGCAACCGGTATTGATGCTACTTCAGTTAAATCAAGTTCCAAATTCCAGCATACTGTTGAAAATATTTTGACAACAAGTAATATTGATTTGCAGACTAAAAATTCTGAAGAAGAACAAGTCCCTGCAAATGAAGAAATCCAAGAGAATGCTCCTAGTTTCAATGATCAAAATGTAAATTTTGAGATAAAAGATAACCCTGATGACCTAGCCGTACAGCGTATTCAAGCAAATAATTTTACGCATCCGGTTAATCCACCTGAACAACATACCGCAGAGAATTCGCAATCCAAAGCATCGTTCCTAAGTAAAATGTGGAACTCGCTGAAGTCTGCTGAGAAAACTACTGAAAGCCAAAAAAATGTTCAAGAACATTCAAGAAATGTTTACACTCAAGATCCGCAAAATACTCAAGGGGATATTCAAGATATTCCTGAATTTTTAAAGAAACAAAAATAAGCAAGCCCACTCAAGCGAGATTTTCAAGGAGTAATAACTTAAATTATTGCTCCTGAATATCTTATACGAAACTAAATATTTATTTCAAAAAAAATTATTTTTCATATTATTAATTTCTAGCCTTAACTGCATATCCTCCCAAGGTTTGCAGGACGAGAAATAGTATTAAACGCCCTAATTAGTGCTTGCTTAAAACTATTGTATATCTAGGCCTACTGTAGTTCAAGTGAGGTAACCAGTGCAAAAAAAAATAAATCAAAAATTAATAATCAAAACAGAAATATAAAATCAAAACTTGCATACTTAATGAAATGGAATTTGAACAATTTAATATTTTTTTAGAGCCAGCATGGGTAAAATTTTTCATTTCGCTTTCAAGATAATGGAGATTACAAAGTTGTCAAACAACAACTCGGAATAGGGGATGGGATTGCAAAAACTTTTCCTTTTTTAAACTTTATGAAGATCAGGTTGCTAGCTACTACCGAAGGATCACTAAACCTGTAAAAGGTAGCTTGAATTTATATGTTGATAATTCGCCCGTAAATGCAAATGTAAATTATGAAAAAGGGATAGTTGAGTTTGAAGCCCCATTGTCTTCAAAAAAGGCGCTGGTCGCTGACTTTATGTTTGATGTGGCAGTAAGGTTCGGAGCAGATAGTTTTGAATATAATATGCAAGAAGAAGGAGCATTTGAACTATCTGAAATTGAGCTTATTGAGGTGATAGAATGAGAGCGCTTCCTAAAAATATTCAAGATTCTATAGTGGGTCTTAAAAGCTTTTATTGGTGTTTTGAGATAGTTCTTATTTCCGGAGATAAATTGTTCTTAACATCACTTGATAGAGTGGTAAACCTCAACGGTATGATTTACAAACCGAGTTCTGGGCTTAATGTTAGCGAAGGAATATTTAATAATAGTGCACAAGATAATATTACCTTGGACGGAATGTATGATAATGAAGGTATAGAAAGGTACGCCGATTTGACTGATGCCAAAGTGAAAATATCAATAGTAATGGAAAGTAGCCCCTACTATTTAGTTACCTATTACTGTACCTTGTACACCAAGCATGATTTACATTTCACTATGTTTCTAGAGCCAGAATCTGTAAAATACAATCAAACAATTGTTAATGTATTTAGCAAAAGCTGTAGAACAAAATTTGGTGATGAGAAGTGCAAGATTGATAAGAAGATATATTCCCAAGATTATACCGTTACTAAAATGAATGTCCGCTCAATCGAAGTATCTAATATCTTACAGGAAGCAGGCTTTTATAGGGGGGTATTTTGCAAATCACGTCTTTAATGCAAAAATTCTGAGTACAATGGGTAATGACGTTCAGCATGACCGCGTAATTCCAGATAATGTAAAATAATATAAAAGTGTAAGCTTGTCAGCTGGATGCGATAAAAAGTTCATAACTTGTTGCAATAAATTTAATAATGCAGTAAATTTCAGGGGCGAACCTTTTATCCCTGAATATAATTTTTTGAAGATCAATCAATGAATAGTCAATTTATAAAATATTTTAGACTTGGGTTTTTAAGCCTGTTTAAGCCTGATATTTATAATTTACACTTTAAACAAGAAGTAAAACTGATTGAGTATTTTATAGCAGCGGAAGAAGATTTAATTACAGCATTTAATAAATTGAAAAGTGAATATGAAAGAAATTAAAACCTTTTTTGGTAAAGATAATAAGCTTAATAAAGGTTATATCAGGACTCCTAACGTCCGTGAAAACGATAATGTTTTTTACCAGAAAAAATTTGCCCATATCCTGCCTCCGGTCGATCTAATTACAGAGTTTGAAAATATCCATCCTGGAACTTTAGCTAAGCTTATTGATATGGCAGAAAGAGAGCAGCATCACCGTCAAGCACTCGATCTTGTAAACCTTGATTCTCAAGCGCGCGCCTTTAAAACCGGTCGCTATTTTGCCTTAATGTTTATGGTAGTAGCCTGCATAACAACGATTGCGCTTGTTGTTATTGCAAGTGCTTATATCGGTATAATGTTTGCTACAATCGCTTTTGTAGCAATTAGTGCTATCGCATTGTTTCCTGCAAAGAAAAGTTTTAGGAAGTTTGAATCAAGTAATAGTACCAGCGCTACTAAAACCATTATTAGTAGCGAGCAGGGGACTACAAGAAATCATCACACTGCTCGCCGGAAAATTAGGAGATAAGAGGTTAGGCTTGCATCTAACCTCTCGTACAGTTAAACACGTATTGTATTAAGCCATTGTTTAATATCATCAATGCTACCTTGACTAATTTGCAACTTATCTGAAGTACCTGAAAAAAATGCCCAAGTGCTTTGATGGGCTTCAGCTAGCCTTTGAGAGATTTGTGGAGCCAAAGGCTGGAAGGCTCTAATAAATCTAATATTATCCAATTGTTTGCCTTTAGAGAACAAGATATTTCCAAATTCTGCTACTAATTGCTGTCTTAAAGTCGGATCAATTTCAGATAACCTACTTGTAGCCATGGCTGTATCTATTGCAGTCTCAATTATAGTGGATGACTCCTCCTGAACTTTTCTGAATATTGCTCTCTCTGATACTTGTTTGAATGTTTCAGTTGTTTGGCGTACAACTGCAGATACTTTTAGAGGTGTATTGGTTAAAGCTGCCCTCTTGCGAGCGTTATAGATAGGCAGTGGAACTTCTAGAACTCCACCCATAGCATCACAGGCGAGCGCTACAGGTTTAACCGCACTTTTGGTAACTATTGGTGCACCGGTCAATTGCGGAACTTCCATAGCTCCACCCATAGCACCAGGTGCAGCAAGCGGTGCATGTGCAGCTACAAATTTAACCTTAGGCATTGCAAAAAGTTTAGGTGCGTCATCTACTTCATTGTTAGTAGCATATCTTGAAAGCTCAAATTTGTTGAGTTCTCCCCAAATATAAGCATTTAAAGAAGATTGTTTCTTCGAGCTCACATAATAATTAAATGACACATTAGATGGTTTGATATATGAGGAATCTCTAATAACTTGAATCAGTGAGTTTTTGTTGACTCCAAGTTTTTCATCCTGGTATAGACTTTTAAAAATCCCTGAAAAATCGATCAAGTTTACTTCACTCTTCTTAGACTTTAACAGTAATTTTTCTTGTGATCCATTAGATATAACCACTGCTTCAATTTTAGTTGCATATGATTTGATATTGATTTTAGAGGCCAAGCTCTTCAAATCGTCATTTGATGAAACTTGAATCTTCCTACCATTAAGTTCAATCGATCCATTTTTAAAAACTCTTTTGCTGCTAGCAACTCCTGCGAGTTTGACAAAATCTTTTAATTTAGGAGGTATTGAACCTTCAATTCTTACTGTCATATCTAAGGCTAATTTTAATTAAAAATTGTATATAATTTATCAAGGATAATATATTAATAATTAAATTATATTAACTTATTACCCAATTGTCAATATTAAATATTGAACAAATCATAGGGTACTTAAAATTAATTTTTCTAACTTAAATATGAATTAATTACTATTAATAATATCTTTTTTTATCGCCAATCATTTTAAAAAATTTAAGCTTGATAAGAAAAGACTCTGATAATAATTTGTTAGTTTACTTGAAATTCCTTTAATTTTGCTTTAATCCTATAGTTAGTGGAATGATTAATTAACTTATGGAGGATTATAATGCAAATATCAGTTTCAGGACAACATGTTGAGATAGGGAGCGCGTTACAAGTTCATGTTAAGGAGAAGTTAATTCAAATAGTGCAAAAATATTTTGTTGATATTATAAACGCTAATATCCATTTTACTAAAGAGCCTGCATATATAACTTGCGTCATAGAATTTACGGATTCTACAGGTAAGCATATAATAATCAAGAATCAACAATCTTCTAACGAGATTTATGCGTCTTTTGATAGTGCAGTAGTAAGCCTTGAAAAACAATTACGTAAATATAAAAGCAGGCTGAAAGACAGGCATGACAGAGTTAAACTTTCAACGTTACCTGCTTCCGCTGTTAAATATGTTTTAGATTCAAATTTCAGCGAGGAAGAAGAGAGCGCGGAAGATAATTCTCTTATAATTGCTGAGAAGCCAGTTGAAATTGAAACATTAAGTGTTAAAGAAGCAGTAATGGTTATGGACCTTAAAAATCTGCCGGCCCTGATGTTTATTAATAGCAAGAATGGTCGTGTAAACTCTGTTTATTATAGAAAAGATGGTCATATTTCTTGGATTGATTCGAAGTAGTAAATTTTCCTCGAGGGGATTATAGATATACTCTATAATCTCCTGACTTCAATTAAATGATCTGTATTTTCCTTAACAAAAAATCTTTTTAAAACTTTAAAGAAGGTTGCTTTGGGCTTACTCAAATTTCTCTGGTAAGTTTCACCGGTCATTAATTTGTGATTAGTGAAGGTATTACCTCGTTATAATAAATCTTATATAAATCCTGCATTAATTCCATTGTAGTTAAATAACCCCATTTTATCACCTGTTGTGGTACGCGAGCTAATGCTTCTATACAGGCAATGGCTTCTTGTTCTTCTGGGTTATCTCTTTTGTAAACATCTGCAACTGGGCTTAGATTAAATTGCATATCTGCAATCATTGCTTTAATCATTAGACCCATATATAAATCCGCCTTGAATCTTTTGATAAATAACAGCTTATTGTTATGAGCGAAGTAAAGGATCTTATACTTATATATAAACTGTAAAATCTTTAAAAATAATATTTTTAGTCCAGTAATTTTATTTTTACGATAAAAATCAAGCCTAGTATCATACTCAATTAATTGCTTAAGACCATTGTCATGAAGAATCTTAAATAATTTAATGCACCGGTTGATATCACTTTTTCTAGCAAGCTTTACATGGTCATAGCTTCTGGTGCCTGAGAAATTCGCTGAATGTCTGCCAATTTGGTTGCCTTTTTCATCTCTTCTAATATCTGCGAAATGACCAAGCTCTTGAGCAGCAATGATCTGCAAGCGTGCTACTGAGGGCCAGCCATCACCGTATGTGGGATGATCTATATTGTTTTCACCAAAAGGATTGCCTCCACATGATACAAAAACTGCTACGTTTTTGCCATCAGTACTCTGCATACCGCTATTATTACCTGAGTGCTGCCAAGTTTGGATGTCCATCATATCTCCAATATTGTGAGAATAGGTGATAAATACCTCAACCTTATCATGCAAGAGCCATTTAATTACGATAGGGTGAGCAGATTGCACTAAGAGCCGCGCTAGTTTCAACTTGAGCTCCATGCTTACTGGCTGGAGTTTGCTTAATTGATTTTTTAGATCTTTGAAAATCAAGGCGAGCTTATTTTCAAAATCTGCAGGACTTAAACTGTTTGCATATATTTTTTTAAAGAATAGTCTTGTTTGAGGTACAAGCTTTGGGTCGTAAACTTCTTGCTTGCTGATCATCCTACTTACATTTACTTTAGGATCTGTAAATCTTGCAAAGTTACAGCTGTGATCGGTGTCGATTCTCAGCTTTCCGGAATTTACAAGGCTTTGTGCAAGCTCTTCATATTCGATTTGCATGTCACTTTTATTGATTGCCGGGACTTTATCAATAATATGATAAATTGAACTCACGAAATCTCACCTGAAATATTTTAGAAATTTACTTATAATGTACTTATTATATTCCCTAAATAATATTTTATAATTACGTTGTTCAGATAGTACTGGATGAGGTATAATTACAGTTCCCAAACGAACGCGACTTTGCGTTTCCTCTAGTGCCCTTGGCATATGATATGAAGAAGTGACTAACCTTATTGATCTTAAATTATGAGCTGAAATAAATTCTGCAATTTCCTCAGCATTATCTTGGGTGGTATTGGCGCTTAAGCCATATATTACTTGATCTTCCTCTATGCCGTTTTCAGTTAAAAAGTTCTTGAGTTGGACAGGAGATGAAACTCCTGAAATGAACATCAGGGGAGCATAACCTGCTTTAAGCAGACTAATACCTGTGTTTATCCTTTGACTACCACCTGTGTAAACTACAATAGCATCTGTTTGGGAACGGTTGGTAATTACGTAAGATTCAGTGGAATAAATATAATAAAATCCTCCCGCGCACCATAGTGTGAATAATAAAGCTACAGTTGAAGCTATGTATCGCATTTTTAAAATACTCTATTAAACTCTTGCTTTAGGACTTCATCAAACTCTGAATGACTGATATCAACCCCAAGTTTTAATAGTGAAGTTACAGGAAAATCAGCAAGCCCACAAGGAATAATGCCGTTATATTTATCAAGATTAGTAGAGATGTTGACAGCAATACCATGATAAGTGACCCATTTTCTTACCCTAACACCAATTGCTGCAACTTTGAATTCTTGCGCATTCACCTTTACCCAAATTCCTACTCGCGACGGAACGATGTATCCGGTTATACCAAAATGCGCTAAACTATTGATAATCCAATGCTCTAAATTTCTAATATATAATTTAAGATCTTTTTGCCTGCGATCGCGGGATAAATCTAAAATAGGATATATCACTCTTTGCCCTTTACCGTGATAGGTAAATTTACCACCTCTACCTGTATAAACTACAGGTATATCATTACGCGCAAGCAGCTCTTCACTCTTGAAACTTGTACCTGCCGTATAGATATCAGCATGTTCAGCAAGGTATACAACTTCATCTGCAGATTTGTTGAACACTTGCTCTACTTTTTCTTCCATCAAAGCCAAAGTTTGCAGGTAATCTGCCGGACTTTTTAAAGTTTGAAAATTGACCATTTACAAATAAATATTGCGCATAAAAGTTTAAAAGTTTAGCATAAAGCAAATTTTTTACTGAGTCTATTTCAACGTTAGTATTTATGAGACCATTCAATTTCCTTGCAACAAAGAAGATCGGTATATTCGGCCTTGGAATTACCGGGACTGCAGCCTTTAAGGCTACCCATAATATCGCAAAAGAAATTATAGCATGGGATGATAAAAGCGCTAATAGGGAAGAATTTTCTCTAAAATTTGGATCAAGTTCCCTTGTTGATTTAAATGATACGCGCTGGCAAGATTTAGATCAAATTCTATTAAGCCCGGGAATTCCTCTAACTCACGTGATAAGACAGATTTTAGATCAGTATAATATTGAGATTATCTCTGATATCGACATATTGTTCGAAGAGTGCAAGACTGCCGAGTTTATAGGGATTACAGGAACAAATGGTAAAAGCACAACTACCGCTTTAACTCATCATATCTTGAAAAATGTAAAGTACAACTTTGCAATGGGTGGCAATATCGGCGTACCTGCTCTTACACTACCTCTTCACAAAAAAGGTTACGTGCTTGAACTATCATCTTTTCAGCTTGACTTGACTAGAAGCTTTAAGTCTACAATTGCAGTGCTACTTAATATCACGCCTGATCACTTAGATAGATATAAAACACTTAGCTCCTATGCTGCTGCTAAGGAAAAAATATTAAATAGTCTTAAATCTGGTGGCTATGGAATAATAGGAGTAGACAATGAGATTACAGCTAAAATATTTGAGAAATTTTCTGTGAATAACTCTAAAATAATTCCTATATCATCAACTAAAATTGCGAGTCATGGGATTAGTGTGATCGGAAACATGATACATGATAACATATTTGAGCCTTTAACGTACGCGCTTCCTGATAATAAATCATTACAAGGTAATCATAACAAAGAAAATATCGCTGCAAGCGTTGCAATATGCAGGTTGTTAAAAGTGGATTACGAAAAAATCTTAGAAGGTATTGAAAGTTTTAAGGGTCTTCCGCATCGTGCAGAATATCTAGGGGTTTATAAAAACATACATTTCTATAATGATAGTAAAGCAACTAATGCAGATGCCGCGTCAAAATCTCTATCTTTTCTTGATAATATTTACTGGCTTGCAGGCGGAGTGGCAAAAGAGGGGGGCATTAGTGAGCTTAAACCATTATTTGGTAAAATTAAGAAAGCCTATCTTTTCGGCCAAGATAAAAAATTATTTGCTGAAACGCTTGAAAATGCAGTTGAATTTGAGATTTATGAAGATCTAAATCAAGCTTTTTTGAAAGCTGTTAATGATGCTTTAAATGATGAATCTAAAGTAAAAAATATTTTACTTGCACCTGCTGCAGCTTCCATGGATCAATTCAAAAATTTTGAACATCGAGGCGAAGTTTTCAGACAATTATTCAATGATTTAAAGGTAAGGAATGAATAAAATATCTCAAAATCATAATTTTATAAGAGGTTGGTGGCGAAGCGTCGATCAGCAGGTGGTCATTGCGCTTGCAGTGCTGTTTGCCTTTAGCCTTATGTTAGTTACTACGTCAGGCCCGAGTGTTGCAACCAGGATCGGTCTTGAAGAACATTATTTTTCAAGCAGACAAATTTTTTACTTAAGTGCAGCAGCATTGATTGTTATCGTTTTTTCTTCTTTTGATAGAAAGTGGTTGAAGCGAATTGCGATCCTTGGATTCTTTATAAATATCATATTACTGATTCTAGTTAGATTTTACGGGTATGAAGTAAAAGGGGCTGTACGCTGGATTAATCTTGGTGGCTTTTCAATGCAGCCTTCGGAATTTATTAAACCTTTTTTTGCTGTTGTTGTTGGCTGGATATTATCGCTGAAATTTGAGGATGAATTTCCAAGCTTCTCATTCTGTTTATTTTTATATGCTATTGTTGCTACACTCCTCATTATTCAACCTGATTTTGGCATGCTTGTGATGATCACAGCAATTTTCGGAGTTCAAGTTTTCATAGCTGGTATGCCGATATTTTGGATAGTGCTTGCAATAATTTCAAGCGCTTTTGGAATAACAGGTGCATATTTTTGGCTACCGCACGTTACAAAAAGAATGAATAGTTTTCTAGATCCTGAAAATAGTGAAAATTATCAAGTGAGTAAATCAATTGCAGCATTTGAACATGGAGGGTTGTACGGGAGGGGGCCTGGTGAAGGTGCTATCAAGCAAATATTACCAGATTCTCACACGGATTTCATTTTTGCAGTAGCAGGCGAAGAATTTGGCGCAATTATTTGTATAGTTGTTATTTTTACGTTTGCTTTTATAGTAGTGCGAAGTTTACTAAAGTTAATCAACGAAGAAGATAAATTTACGCAGTTTGCCGCAACCGGAATCGTGGCACAATTTGGCTTGCAGTCTATGATCAATATTGGTGTGACTCTTAACGTGCTGCCTACCAAGGGTATGACCCTTCCGTTTATTAGTTATGGTGGCTCCTCGACCTTAGCAATTGCTGTTGCGATGGGTATGCTGCTTGGTTTCACGCGCGCGCGCGCATCCTTGGAGAAATACAAGATCAAAGACATTGAATTATGAAAAAAATCGTACTAAATGCAGGAGGAACGGGAGGGCACTTTTTTCCAGCCATAGCATTAGGTGAAGAGCTTACAAAACGTGGCTACCCGGTTCATCTGATTACAGATAAACGCTGCGAAAAATACTTGACCCCTGAGATAAAATTTTCTGTTAAAATTATTGATTTAAAGCTGAACGCCGGGAGTGTTCAAAGTAAACTTATCTCTTGCATGAAAATAATGTTTTCAACATTAAAAGCGTTAGTGTATTTGGTAAAACTGCGTCCATGTATCGTAGTTAATTTCGGAGGGTATCCTACGATTCCTGCGGCAGCTAGTGCGGTACTTCTTAACATCCCGACAATTATTCATGAGCAAAATAGCTTTCTTGGCGAGACAAATAGATTCTTTGTAAAGTTTGCTAAAGTTGTAGCTCTATCTTATACAGAAGCGAGTTTTGTAAGGGAATCTCGTCAAGAGTTGTTAATTACCGGAAATGTAGTCAGATCAAGCATCAAAAATTTGGTTCCAAAAGATAATTTTGAGAGCCCCGTTTTTCGTATCCTCGTAACCGGAGGGAGCCAGTCAGCTAAAATCTTTTCAACGCTTATTCCTGAAGCAATGAGTGAATTATTAAAACTAGGTCCAAACATCAAGTTGCAAGTCACCCAGCAAGCATCTAAAGACACTCATGAAAATATTGGTGAAATCTATAGTAATTTAGGCATTTCATATAAACTGTCAGACTTTTTTCACAATATGGAAAAAGAATATGATAATGCTGAACTAATAATATGCAGAGCAGGGGCCTCTACTATTGCTGAGCTCTCTCAAGTTGGCCTGCCTGCAATTTTTATACCTTACCCTTATGCTGCTGATAACCACCAGTTTCTGAATGCAAAAGTTTTAGAGGGTAATGGAGCTAGTTGGTGTATGCAGCAAGATTTAGTCACGCCTTTAATTTTAGCTATTAAGATCCACGAGTTGTCAGATAATAGAGAGATGCTGCGAGTTGCCTCAGTAGAGCTTCGAAAGCGTAAATGTGATGGGGTAAAGATCCTTGCTGACACAGTTGAAAAAATAATTTCATAATTTTTTTATTTAAGTTTCAACTCTTTGTTGCAGCTGCAAGCTTTATATGCAATTAATGTACTTAAAACCAGTTTATATCAAATTATAAATCCACTTACTTAAGAGTTAAAAAAATGTTACAAAAAATTATCATTTTAATTACCAGCGCATTTTTACTTACAGGCTGTGCTGACGGCTTTAAAGGATATTTCAAAAAATCAGCTAACAATAAATGGATCGACTCAAAAGGTTTTCAAGGCGGCAAACGCAAGCCTTTATATAATAAAAAATATATTAGTCTTGCGAAGAAAAACGTTCTAGATGAAAATTACGATGAAATTGATGATGAATTAGATTTTGATGATTATTACGAGACTAGAAGCCCTTCGAAATCAAATCGCGAAATGTATCAAAATATGTTGAAGGCGGATGCTAAACGCAGACAACGCCAAAATATAGAGCGTGGAGCCCGCTCGCAGGGAGACTATGAAGATGAAGACTATCCGTCACTAAATAAGGCTAATGACCGAATTACAAAGGTTCGTTACGAGGATAACAGCCAGTTACAAAAAGAACTCGCCGAGATCAAAGAGATGCTTAGTGAAGCTAAAACTGATTTAACAAGGTATAAATGCCCGATTGAAGGTGATAAGGTCTCGCCGTCTTCGCGTACTCAATCCCCTGCTAAAAGTTCAGGCGGTAAATCAAAAGCGTCTAATAACAAAAACAGCACGGGTTCCACAATGCCTCAGGTAGGAGATCCAGTCTATCATCCGATATAATCACCTACTTTATAAGATATTACTCAGAGTTGGCACGAAACTTGCTTAACTAAAGTTAATATTTATTTCAAGAATTCTTAATTATTACGCGAAATCAGCTAGGTTTAGATAGTTATTGGAAAATGTTGAATAATATATTATAATATCTAGTAATTAAGTAACTTTTAAAGTTTATATAAGGGCGATTATGGTATCTGCAATTAATCCACTTGGCACAGTGTACTCAGTAAGTGTAAGTGATATCGGTGATAAAAGTGCCGGTCTTACTAAAGCGATTGCTAACAATGTAAACCCTGATATATCAACATTTCATAGTATTTTTAGTCGGCAGTTAAATGCTGCTGCACTGCGTGGTACTCATATAGTTGAAAATTTAGGGATAGGTTATAATTTAGCAAGTACTGCTCTTAGTACTTTAAATAGTTTAAGTGAACAGCTGGATACTATTAGAAATACTATTATGGCACTTGATAATGCAAGTGCGCAACTATTAGATATAGAACAAGAAAATTATACCAGTCAAATTGGTAGAATATTTGATACTCTTGTAAACACCGATTTTAACGGCAAAAGACTATTTGATGGAACGCTTGCAAATGCACCCGTTCCCAGATTACCATCACAGAACTTACCTGATAATGCCGGATCATTATTGATTGAAACTAGCATTAGCTCGCAAAGTTATGTAAATATAACTATTCCAAGATTATTATCAGGTGATGGGACAATTGTAAATGCGCCGGTTGACGGAGTGTTTGATCCACTTTTCCCGGTGACTGATAATGCTATAGCTGCTTTGACAAAATTGAGTGCTGTAGCAAATATTGGATTTGGAGGTAACTTTGCTGGTCAAAAAGTATTGATTGATGCTGCTATACCTTCAGGCGTGAATGCTGAGCAGGATATAATTAGGAAACTTGCTTTAGACAGATATGATTTATTAAATGATGGAGCTCTTGCAGATACGGCAGCTAATGCTCAATTGGCGCTATTAGCAGCAAAAGCTGTTGGAGGATCTGCTACTCTATCCAGTAATAATAGAGAAGATATTATAGCAGCAATCAACAACGTAACAAACATCATGGCAGCAGCTGCACTAGGTCTAGCAAACAATGCTGCCGCTATTGCTGTAATTGTAGCAATTCCAAGTGATGCTACAGTTTCTTATGCTCAAAAATTAGTCAAGGCAGTAGCATTAGTGGCAGCAAGAAGGGAGTTGATAATTAATCCTGCAGGCGATAATCAAGCTTCAGGAGCAAATTTATTACAAGCTGCAGATGCAGCTATTACAGTTAATCCAGGAACTTTCACTAAAGAAATGCTAGATCGTTCATTCCCAAACCCTATATATATCGGTAGCATAAAGACACTATCCGGTAGAGCAGGGTCAATGAAGATAATTGATAATGCGATTAGGTCAATTAACACTGCTGCCGCACAAATAACCGGTCAAAGAGATGTTATAGAGACTAATACAGATGTTTTGAAACAGAATATAATTAGTCTGATAAAGTCAGCAGATAGTATATCAAATGCCGATTATGAGAAAATTATCCCAAAGCTTACAGAATTTCTCAGATCAGTTACAGTATTATCAGTAGCTTTTGGGCTCGAAGAAGAATTCATTGAAACTATCATCAATCGTTTGGAATTCATTGGCAATCAATAACGACAAATAACCAGTAGTATCAAACTTAAGAGCACTGCTAAAGCAGTGCTCTTAAAAATCTTTTAGAATACGATCTTATCGAAATTAATTTTAGCAAAATCCCAGTTTATCAAATGTTCCATGTAAACATTTACGTAATCCGGACGCTTGTTGCGATAATCAATATAATATGCATGCTCCCAAACATCACAAGCAAGTAACGGCTGCATCCCTTGAGTTATCGGGGTTTCAGCGTTTGAAGTCTTTATAACTTGTAATTTATCTTCATGACATACAAGCCATGCCCAACCACTGCCAAACTGACTTGTTGCAGCATTTCTAAACTCAGTTATTAAATTTTCAAAACTCCCGAAATCTTGATTAATGTGCTCAAGCAACTTACCCTCAGGCGCGCCGCCACCATTTGGTGTCATTGAATGCCAAAAAAATGTATGATTCCAGATTTGCGCAGCATTATTAAAAATGCTTTTAAGAAATTTATCGGTGTTTGACAAGATAATAATATCTTCCAAGCTTTTGTCTTTCAGCTCTTTATTGGTCTCAAGTAATTTGTTTAAATTTGTCACGTAAGCCTGGTGATGCTTACCATGATGATAGTCAAAAGTCTCAGCTGTAAAATGCGGCTGGAAACTATCTTTGCTATATGGAAGGTCTGGCAATACAAAGGGGGGGTTAATTTGATTGGCTTCATCAGAATAATACATTTTTTTCTCCATAATTAATTCTAAAAATCCTTGGGTAAGATAATTTGATTATAAGCTTAATGAAAACCACTCGGCAATAGTAAATTGAAGGTTATATCTATTTATAAAGAGATAACTGCTTGCATTTCTTCAATATCACCGCTGCAATGAAGGGCTATATCACAACCCGCCTCAAGTGATTGCTTTGCAACCAATTTAAGATTTGCGAGGTACTCGTCTTTAATTGCATAGTTGATGTTTACGTGCAATGCCTTCATGCATATGTCATCGCTCATCAAAATTCCTTTGAATCCGATATCTTCACGTATAAACTTGATGGTTCTGCTTGATAGAGTTGCAGGTAACTGAGCATCAAGTGCGTCATAAACAATATGCGCCGTCATCGCAAAATCAATGTCTTTATTTTTAGATAATTGCCTGAATACTTCAAAATCAGTTTTGTTTAACTCATCAAGAGAAGTTGTTACTCGCGGTAAACTCAAGTGACTATCGCTTGTTGCTCGCCCGTGACCCGGGATGTGTTTAATAACTACTAGACCGCCAGCCGCTCTGATTCCTTCAATTGCAGCATTACATAATTCTACAACTTTAGTGACATCTCCGCCGAAGCTGCGGTCACCGATCACGTTATCGGTATAGGCAAAACGAAGATCTGCAACCGGCGAGCAGGCACAGTCAATAGCTAAAGCCTTTAGTTCTTTGAGCAAATTTTCATGGTTGATCCTTACTGCTTCTAGAGCAACGCGTTTGTCAGAATCGTATAATATTCCGAATTCCTCCATCGCCGGATATTCTTTTTGTATGATGGGTGGCTTAATTCTTGCAACTCTGCCACCTTCTTGATCAACAAAGATTGGAACAGTTTTATTTGGATATAGCGCTTTTAAGCTAGCGACAAGTTTGATTAATTGATCTCGAGAATCTATATTCCTCTTAAATAAAATAAAGCCATAAACTTCATTTTCTGTGAAAAGCTGTTGTTCCTGGTCTGTAAGCGTGAGGCTATTTATGCCGAATATTATTGGTTTTGTCATCTGTTTAAATTATTGTGTAAATTGGTGATTTTTGAATATCTACTATCATAGAATACCTGAACATTACCAACAGGTCCATTACGATGTTTTGCAACCATAATATCGGTAACATTATGCACTTGCTCAAGTTTTGCCTGCCACTCAGCGTGTTTTGCATCACCAGGTGCCGGCTCCTTACGGCTTAAGTAATATTCTTCACGGTAGAGGAACATTACAACGTCTGCATCTTGCTCGATTGAGCCTGACTCCCTAAGATCTGAAAGCATCGGTCTTTTATCATCGCGCTGCTCAACTGCACGCGAAAGCTGCGAGAGTGCGATTACCGGAATATTGAGCTCCTTAGCAATAGCCTTAAGCCCTTGAGTGATCTCAGATATCTCAAGCACTCTATTGTCGCTTTGGCTGCTACCTTTAATAAGCTGTAGGTAATCTATAAATAATATGCCTAAATTATATTTGCGTTTTAACTTTCTTGCTCTTGTCCTTATTGCAGAGATCGAAAGCGCTGGGGTATCATCAATAAAAAAAGGCAGGCCGGAGATTTCAACCGCTGCCCTGCGGAGATCATTATAATGTTCTTCACTTACTTTCCCTGAACGTAGAGCGCTTGAATCTATCTTGGTATACATTGATAATAACCTGCTTGAGAGCTGCTCAGATGACATCTCCAAAGAGAAAAAACCGGCACATGGCGGATTTTCACTGTCTTTATTTTTTGCTACAAGAGATTTGCAAGAATTCAAAGCAAAACTTATCGCAAAGGCGGTTTTACCCATTGAAGGTCTGCCTGCAATAATCACTAAATCCGAATTATGAAAGCCGGAAAGTTTGTTATCTAGATCATTCAAACCAGTGGAAATCCCAATAACATGATCGGAACTTTTCATTGCTCTGTTAATACTTTCCAAAGAATCAGCAATTGAATCCTGAATTTTCATGAAACCGCGGTCACTAATTCCTTGGCTTGCTAAATTGTAAAGTTTGCTTTCTGCTTGTTCGATTTGCTGGGTTGAGTCATTCTCTAATGTCGAATCGTAAGCTTCGTTAACAACTTCCTCACCGATTTTAATTAAGTCTCTCCGTATCGCAAGATCGTAAATAACTCTGCCGTAGTCTCTAGGGTTGATTACCATCATTGAAATGGTAGCGAGCTTGTTTAAATAATCACTGCCACCCACTTGCTGGAAAAGCGGGTCTTTATCAAGCATGCTTTTAAGAGTAACAGGGGTTGCGCTTAGACCTTTCTCAGTAACTAATTCAATTGAATTGTAAATATTCTGATGTAACTTTTCAAAGAAATGCTCAGATTTTAAAAATTCACTGACCTGGTTCAAAAGATCAGGATTAATTAAAATCGCTCCCAGTAACATCTGTTCTGCTTGAATGTTTGCAGGTAAGGATCTTAGTAAAGCTTCTTCTAAAGTTTTCTTTGTCATTGATTTCAGTAATTATTTTTATCGAGTAGGCAGAAGTCTGTAACTTGAATTTCTACCATTTAGGAATTTCTGAATGAGTTAAATATTTTTCAGCCTCTAAAGCTGCCATGCACCCGGTTCCTGCAGCCGTTACTGCTTGCCTGAAAATCTTATCTTGAACGTCACCTGCAGCGAATACTCCATCTATGTTGGTCTTAGTTGATCCAGGGTCAGTTATAATATAGCCATCTGCATCAATCTTGACGAAGTCTTTGAATAGTCCGGTGTTTGGTTTATGACCGATAGCTATAAATACTCCACCGCACTCGTAATCTTGTTCTTGAGAGGTTTTGAGGTTACGCAGTCTAATTCCGGTTACGGTTTTCGGATTATCTCGCCCTAGTATCTCAACAGTCTCATGATCCCACAAGACTGAAATTTTAGGATTGTTGAATAATCTATCTTGCAAGATTTTTTCAGCTTTAAAAGTGTTTTTTCGATGAACTACGGTAACGTGGCTTGCGTGGTTGGTTAAGTATAATGCTTCTTCAACAGCACTATTTCCACCACCAACGACAAACACTTGCTTACCCTTGAAAAAGAAACCGTCACATGTGGCACACCCTGATACCCCGTATCCTTGATAATAAGACTCAGACGGGAGACCTAGCCATTTTGCTTCAGCACCTGTACAAATGATAACAGTCTCTGCCTCATAAATATTTCCTGAATCTGTTGTTGCAATAAATGGTTTTTTACTTAAATCAATTTTTTCTACATATTCACTGAAGATTCTTGTGCCGACATTCTGGGCTTGAAGGGTCATTTGCTCCATAAGCCACGGTCCTTGAACTGCACTTGCAAAGCCTGGATAATTTTCAACATCAGTAGTTATTGTAAGCTGACCGCCTGGTTGCATACCATGAAGTAATATTGGCTCCATTGCAGCACGGGCTGCATATATTGCAGCACTTAAACCTGCAGGCCCTGAGCCAATAATGAGAACTTTAGTTTTATATTTTTCCATTTTTCCTCTAACAAACTTATTTATCTTATCAGCTAAGATCACTCAAGAATATACTTACCATTATAGGCATATATATTAATGCAAATAGCAAAGAAAGCAACACAGTAGCTGCCACTTTTTCCGGATGAAACTTCTGCAACGAGGCAATGACAATAATATTTGCTGCCATCGGTGCAGTTGATAAAAGTTGTAGAGCATTGTAATGATTTTCGCTATAGAGATTGAAAACCAATTTATCTAACATAATGAAAGCGTTTATTACTAGAGGGTAGAATAGGAATTTTGCTGAAAAAGTAGCTGCTGTGAATTTCCAGTCGACCTCAAATTTCTTTAGAGTCGAGAGCCCAAGCCCCACCATAATCATACCAAGTATTGAATAAGAACCGCGCATGTTATATACGAAATCATCTAGGAAATCAGGCAAAGTAAAACCTGCAAAACTAAATAAACATCCCAAGATAAATCCGTTAAGTATAGGTAATTTTAAAACCTTGATTATACTTTCTCTCGTAGAGCTAAAACTTCGCGCGCATATATAAAAGCCAATTGAAGATTCAAAAATATTAACTCCAATAACTGCCATCATGTAAATGCTTAAGGTATAATCATCAAACAAAGCAGCAGCGATCGGTAACATGAAATAGCCGCTATTGGCAGTACCTGCAGACAGGGCAATAATGTTTCTGGTATGATCCTGCCAAAATCTCCCAAATAAATGATATGAGAAAATTGAAATAGCTGTAGCAATCAAAAACGTGACAAGCGTTATGCTTAATGCAGAAAAGGTTAAAGTAGTGCTTGCAGGTATCGCAAAAAATACAATAGGAGATATGAAATAGAAAAGTAAAGCGGCAATGCCATCACGCTCTACATTTGAGTACCTACCTGCTAAAAAGCCGATTATTACATTAAACAGGACAGATATTGTTTTAAAAAAAACTATACTAAAAATGGCCATAAAAATCAGTAGCTGCTGGTCATATATTATTGTTTGTTTTTTAAAGTATTAAACAGTAAATAGCAATCAAATTAGCTTAAGACTAATATAAATATATATTGCCTCATTGTAATATTGAGATGTTGAGCTTTACTTAAGTTTATTCTGGACGTTTCAATCGAAAAGCTGTATATGAGAAGTTTTAAAATCTTAATATGAAATTTCATTAGACCTCTTTCGAAACTCATTTATGAAGTTCCCAATTATATAAACCAGCAATTAAATTGAACCTAAGACCAAATCTTTTACGTCTATTTCGATATTTATCAGCAATTATTTTAAAAC
>Ga0123337_10001685_pt1 | contig 27553 bp, 26 predicted proteins | sample frozenSSSSmetaG_FD_89792 | JGI IMG/M metagenome (GOLD analysis project Ga0123337, IMG submission 89792) | Glacier valley bacterial and archeal communities from Borup Fiord, Nunavut, Canada, to study Microbial Dark Matter (Phase II) -... | ecosystem: Environmental > Aquatic > Freshwater > Ice >...
CACATACGACCACAGACTGAAGAGAACTGGGCATCCCGTCCGCTCTGCCATACATAAGCTCCAGATCGGCAGATTAGTAGTTGGGTGGGTGACCACCAGCGAATACCTGCTGTTGTATGTTTTGTCCTTTTTTCCCTTCTCCTCTCTTAATTGTTTAGTTCTAGCTCTATGAATAGGGACATGAAGGTCTTTAAGAACGTAACAGTCACATACGGCCATAGACTGGAGAGAATTGGGCATCCCGTCCGCTCTGCCATACACAAGCTCCATAATCACGTGGATAGTACTGTAGTCTCAATCGTGCCAATAGGCATAGCGTGAAATTTAAGCCCCTTGCCGCTTTGAAGGGTGAAGCGACGGGTGAGCAGGGTGAGCAGGGTGGGCAGGGGTGGGCATAATGGGGCGCAGCAATTCTTCGCGTCAGTTTCGCGTCAAGTCTGAAGTTTAGCCGCCTTAGCATAGCATAGCTAAGTAAGGCTATCTTTACTTGATTCGTCATGTATCTGAGCCACCTAGTCTAAGCCTCGAAAGAGGGAACTATCCACTCAGCTCATTTTCGCTGTGGTTATGATTGGCAGTTGGCTTGCTATACTATAAAGGGAGAGGGAAATCAAACAAGGAGACAAGTTCTTGCGGACTAACGATTCTCCATCATGCTGCACTCGACGATTTTCGGTCATAGGTTGGCTTCAGACACAACAAACCTCATCAGCGTTCCGGACATCGACGCCTTCATATATAAATATTCAGGGGATTTTGCGAGTGCGGGATTCATAAGGCCAAGATGGCAGGTTTGAGCGGTTAGTTTTCAATCTGAGGTGGGCATTAGATATCCGAGATGCGAAATAGTGCTAACGATCAAAAGCCGCCTCCTAAGCATATACTACTTCCTGAATGCATGTCCTTAACCAAAGAACACACAAACCAAAATTCTGCATACCTACACAAAACCAACTCTGAACTACAGCTCACACTTAGTTCCCTATTGGGACCTTGCCACAACACAATTTGCAACATACGAACTTGGCACGGAGGAGCTGAGATGGAGATTTAGGTTGAAGCGCTGAGGGGCACGACATGATAGCAGACAAGGGACAGTAAGAGTGCAGTTCTGGACCAGTACACCGCAAAGCCTTTGGTAATTGACCTGACAGGGCCCGAGCCACTCACTTCAGAGATACCAATCAGTCAACCCAAGGATGACGGCAACGATGTCGTTGAAGTTCGCCAAGACTGCAGAACATCCTTTTCAAAGAATGGTACGTGACTGTCAATATACCTTATTCAAATCCAACACATGACGATAAATGATGAGCCTCTGATGGAACGAGCCAATGGACAAAATCTGAGTCCTAGAGCAGTGGCGTTGTCCACAGAACGCAAGCAAAAGCGTCCGACTTCGGCCTTAAGTGGTTCTGGCCGACGAACACGGAGGAAGACAACGGTTTAGGAATATGTCGGTAGCGACAGATTATTTACGAGCATAGCGTTGAAGGAAATTGACGATTTGATGAAAGCACAGCCGAAACATTTTGAAGACACAATGCTGGGATTGATGACGTTAAGGGCACTCATTGTCAACCATGGAGCTTTCGAAGAGGAAGTGACAAAGAGGTGGGAACAGTCACGTTGAGCGTCCGCAGAGTCCAAGACATATAAATGCCACAAACAAGCCACATCACTTTTGGATCTGCCTCTTCTCTGAACCATTCGTTTGATCTGTCTCTTCCACGAGCCTTTGTTCCATGCCACATATATTAAGCTCTCGCAGAGCCCGGGCTATGACGGACAGGCAAAGAGTAAAGTCCTGGGGGCCTTGGGATAAGTCGTATATCCAGCAGGCCACTGACGATTGGAATGAGGAAATTATGTTCAAGGCAATGACCGGTGATAATGAGGATGAATACGAGGATGAGTACGAGGATGATGACTGGTACACAACGTGACAAGTCATGCCAAGGAAATAAACATCTCCAGCACCGCCCTTGTACATATCAGGGTCCACAATTTCCAGTCTCCTCAAATTTATGCAAACCTGAAAACGCTCATCTGCTCATGATAATTTACACTTTGCATGCACTTCGATGGAGGATGGTGGGGTAAAAGTGCGATATTTTAGTCAGCAAAACGTGTCGGTTTGGATGCTCAAATCTTTGCGAAACAACCTGCGATGAGCAGCACTTATACAGGTGGGTCAGACGAAGCGAGCTTGGGCAGAAACGTTGTTTGCCTTTTGATGCAGGAATTCCAAGGCAAGTGTCAATTGTTTCTCATGTTCCAGAGTCTTCTCAGACGGCATTGTCAGTATATCATTTGTATTCATCTATGTACAGTGTATTTATGTTCTTGATGTTGGACGATGCGCTCTATCTAAAAAGCGGTGAGAATTCTCAGGAATTCTCACATCACGTGGGGTGGCGGACTCGCTTTCCGTGGCGGACTCGCTCCCCCCTCCCTAACGAGGCACGAGCGATGAGTTGCAAGTCTGCCGAATTTAGCAGCCCAAACACCACTACCTCGACTTTTTTTTTGTAAACCCATCGCAAACATTTCTGCTCGACACTTTGCTGGCAATCTTTTAGCTTGGGGAAGAAATCAGAGTTTTATAAGAGAAGCTAAGACGACCAAGATGTCCATACTAACCATCAAAAATACTCCCCGTTCTTCTCCTTATCCTCTTCCCAACCTATACAATCCCGAGCCGATGTATCATCTTGGTGGTGAATCGCGATCCATACGGGGTTATACAGGGCTCTTCGTGAGCATACGATATGCATTCAATTAGGAAGAACATCACTATCCGTCCATGCACTTCAAGCACTTCCAACAAATCCTACACGTCGCGCACACGAAATCACTTTCTTCCAGGCTCGGGAAACATTAGACGGTAGAGATACAAAGCCTATACAGCTGCTAATACACTTGATAGCTACTAATTACACAACCCATGCCACCCCTTTACATCATCAGCAACCTCTTCCCGGAAACAAACCCACATCCCGTCTTCCCGTTCTGCGTCTGGGCCCCGACGCCCGAGCAGATGCCCGAGGGACCGGCGCAGCAGCCGCTTGCGCAGTCCGCGGCGCTGAGGCACTGGCCGCCGATGAACTGCCATGCCTTGCCGTTGCCGACGTTCTTGACGCCTGCGGGATCGAATGCCGGGCTGCCTTTGCTGGCAGTGCTCGCACCGGTGCCAGCTGGAGCACCGGTAGCAGCAAGAACAGCGTCAGCACCGGAGGCCTTAGCCGCAGGGGCCTTAGCAGCGGGGGCACCGGCAGCGGGGAAGCCGCAGCCCGTCTTGCCGTTCTGAGTCTGGGCCCCAATGCCGGAGCAGATGCCGGTGGGGTTGGCGCAGCAGGTGCTGGCGCAGTCGGCGTTGCTGAGGCATTGGCCGCCGATGAATTGCGTGCCCTTGCCGTTGCCGACGTTCTTGGCTCCCGCGGGGTCGAAAGGAGGAACGGCGGCTGCGAGGAGCGCGACTGTGGGTGTTGTTAGTTGGCGTTGTTGTGGGGGAGGGAGATCTTTGACGACTTACGGTTGAGGATAGCAGCGATCGTGAAGGTCTTCATTTTGGCGGTTGAGAGTGGTTGGAAATAATAATGTCGTGTGGATTTTAAAAACTTATTGAAATAGAAATTTGTCTGTCGGATACTAGTATCTGCAGATGAAATATAATGAAAATTCGTATCAAACGAATGAGTGTGATTAATGAATGGAAGAGAAGATAACTATTGATGTTGCGAAAGTGCCAGACTTGATGAACAGAAGAAAGAGAAAGAGAAATCAACGAGACCTACCCGTGGTTCTTATACACTCGTCGAATCGTCGTGTATAGATTTGTCGCGCGCGATATTGAGAAATTGAAGATGCCTCAAACATGCGACCCTTGAATCAGTTCACTAGCCCGGTCAACCGGAGTTTGAAATCTGTTTGACAGAGATGCAGAAGTGGGTTGACGCCTTTGTTGGTCAAGGGCTGTAGCAGATGCTGCGAATCGGGCGAGTAGGGGCCCAGGGCGCGCACGGAGATTACGTGGGATTAGAAGCATCTAGGTGCCGGGAATGGGCTTTTTGCCCATAGTATATCTTCATTGTTGCCAAGGATACGACCTGCAATCAGAGTTATAATCGTTGGTTTCGACCAACTGTACTCGGGTACAGTTGGTCCAAGCAAGATGGGACATGTCGGTAGATACCGCTTATACTGTAAATCATATACTATTACTATCAATGAAAATGAAAATGAAAAGCTGTTAATTAAACAAATCTGGATCAATATGATCCTCAAATAGATCTTCTTCTTCTTCTTCTTCTTCTTCTTCTGATGTAGTGTCAAATCTAATGAAGCCGTCGTCCAATTGAGCCATATTGTCCAATTGGGCCTCTTTTTTACGCTCAACATCTGGGTTAGGAATTGGTGTTAACAGCTCAATAGTAATAGGATCCCCTCTCTTTTGGAGCTGTAGTACAGCCTTCTTTCTCTGTCTCTCTGCCCATCTTGCATCAATTCCCTTTCGCTCTTGCATCCATCTCTCAATATTCTAAAGCTTTTTGAACGCCCGTGCCTCCCTTTCTACCCTCTTTTTCTGTTCTTTTGCTTCTTTCTTAGCAATTGCTGTATGGGCTTTTACAACTAAGTAGATACCCCCTTTTTAGATTGATTTGCGGCTTCTAATTTTGCGCTTCATTTGCTTAGACAGCTGCGTAGTGATCTCATCCAATTGAGAAAGTAGTAGGGTGTTCTTAGTTAGTTAAGCCTGCACCTTTGAATAGCTCTGCTCCCATTTCTAAGTAGATGGAGAGCTAAGGACGTCCTTAAGCCGTAGATCCCATTCAATGAGATTAAGACTAGCTTCCATATGTGGTAGTGGTTGTTACGAATATGCGTGGTGCTGCGATGCACACCTTCATATAGTAGAATAACTGTTAAGTCTCTAAACTTAACATTGTGCCTTTTGGTTAGTTTAGAGAGAGGAAAGCTATTCCCGTTCACATGACAGAATGTTAAGTTCCCCTGTTATGAAGTCGTGGGTTTGACTCCCGTTAGGGAGGAGGCGAGGGCTTTCCTATAGCATTAAAACTAAGTCACTCTACACTCTCCGCATGATGCGCTCTGCGTGACACTGCAAGATACGAAGTTTATGGTTAACTAATGAAACTGCAATTGTACCTACGAGCTTAGGGCGAGCCCTTCCGAAGGGGAGAGGTAGTGTTACGAATATGCGTAGTGCTACGATGCACACCTTCATATAGTAGAATAGCTGTTAAGTCTCTAAACTTAACATTGTGCCTTTTAGTTAGTTTAGAGAGAGGAAAGCTATTCCCGCTCACATGACAGTGGTGTAGTTGGCCGTGATTCTGCATAGACAGCTATCTTCTTCTTAATGACAGAGAAGCTTAGTGGCCACATTCCTAACTCCCTAAAAGACTTAATAATTATCCCTTTTTAAAATGTCTTCTCTCATATTTTAGAAAGGTCCTATAAGAAAGAGCTTACTATATAATTAATATCCATATTTCTTATAGCCTTTTATACTGCTCTATTATGCTAATGTTTATAAATAGCAAAGACAGAGACATCTAGAGGCTAGAGTATATGTGTAAGATGAGACAGAAATTAATAAGGGTGTATATGATTTACATGCGTAAGCAACGTAAATTTAGGGGTTATATAGGAGACATGAGAATCTATTAAAAGTAGTTTTAGTGTAGTAGTTGCACTTAAATGAGTATACATAATGAAATGTTTTAAATACTTAAGAGTAAGCTCTGAATTTGTATAGCTAAAATCACTAACTGCACTGCTTTCTTCTCCTTATAGGTTCTTATGATACTGACTCTCCATATGGAGTTTCCCTTAAATGATGAGAAATAGAGGTATAGAGAGGCCGGCTGCAGAGATGGTCTTAAGTATGGTTAAAGACTGTTGGTTTTTAGGTGCTTTAATATACATCTACTCTAATTAGCTAGAGCAACTATGGAGAGACTCCTATATAGACATAAATGCACACACCTCTTTAATATGAGAAGGCACAAGCACTTCTTGCCCTAGGGCAATCCTCACCCGGAATCCCACTTCATCAAAATTGAAGATGTCTTCCTTTTGTACCCCTATTTCCTCACAATAGTCCTTGTATTCCTTAAACTAGGATCTCACTTCATCTATATTATGTGCTGACACTCGTATTCTGTCGATTGGTCGTGTTTTGATAGTGTGGAAGTGGTGAGTTTGCGTCTTAATCTAATTTGAGGACCAGCTCTTTAATGGAGTGGGTTTTAGAGGAATCTCTGCCCTTTTAAACTCAGCTATGGCCTTAAAGACCATTGCCTTCGTAGCCCCATACCCTGCCTCATATGACCTTCGAATATTTCGTCGAATTGCCTCATTTTGGGTATCTGAGAGCACCTTGTTGTGGCCTCCATGTTAGGGTGTCACTTTTGAGACTGTCTGCTGTTGGTATTAGAGCTGGCGGGTACGGAGGGTCGATTCATTAACATTGAATATACGGCTCGCAACAACCCCTTTTTCTGTAGGGTTTTGTATAGAGAATTCAATCGCATCTTCTAGACGCTTTTTAGCATCCGGAGTAAGTTTTGGTGGCGTAGCTTCGCCCCTTCTTCTAGCAGCCTTTTCCTTCGGTACCAAGCTCTCAACTGGGCCGTTAAAGGCTACTGCTAAGATTCCTTTGAATTCGCTTGGTTTGCGAACGTACTTTCTGTTGAGTTTCTAGTCTCCGAGTCTATGGCCAGGACCAAATTGAACCGCATCATCATCTACAATGTTACTCTCTTGATATAGCGTAGAGCGTAGATACTTGCGCGAATTCCTAGGCCCATATGCGACTATGACCCGCGTAGACGTGCCGTGCTCCCTCCAAGCAACAATTTTTCCATCCGTCTGAAGCCCAGCATTTTTTCTTGCTTCCTGGGGTGTAAACAGATATTCCTCTTCGGAATCAAGTCATGCAGCCGGATGTCACGATTCCGATTCATTTCGATGACTATGATGTTATGGTGAGCCATTAGATGACTTCAAAAAGGCGGTCAAAAAGGCTGGACTGGAAGGGAAGGTGGTGTATTTAGATAGGAAGGATGAGTATAAGTTCAGGGTCAAGAATGAGTAGATGAAAGCATAATATGTATTTCTTCTTTCATGTTGTAACTGCACTGTGCTTTAACTCCTTCTCCATCTCTCGACTCTCGATTTCCTCCTGATCAAGCTGCACCGCATCTGAACAATCCCATAACAGCTCTTGGGTGTTGTCCGCCCTGTTGATCTCTTGGCTTTGTTGCTCGAGTTGTAGCAATAACGACAACAGGGTATTTGGTCACGAGAGCCGTGAAGAGACACTTCTTACTTTCGTCAAGCTCCTCTGACAGAGTACAAAGCCAACGCAAGGTAGAGCGTCCTACATCGGCCCAAACCAAGAGTTATCATACAACATCCCCTCAATGGGTTCGTCGCCGACCACAAAGCCCGCCAGGGCTATGGGATCCACCATGTTCGCCCAGATCCCGCTTATCGAAGGATCCATCACCCAAGTAGCATCATTCATATTCGATTGCGCGGGACTCGAGAACCCCTGATTTACCTCCACACTCCTGTCCGTCTCAATTCTAGGCACATGAATCTGCAGCGGATATTGCACATGGTGGGTATCCTGGCGCTTATGCCGCTGGGGCTGCTGCACGTAGCTTTTTGCAAATTCCAGTAGTTCCTGGATGAGGTCAAAGCAGCGCCGTGCGACGCGTGCTTCGTCCATAGAGGCTAGAATGTCAAGGGATTTCTGGACATCGGTGAGGAGTTCTTCGGTGGACACGACGCTATAGTCAAGCAGGATCAGATACAAGATGATTGTGGCGGCGTAGATCGTGTAGGTGGTGTTGTAGCGCCACAAACGGAAGTAGTGGCGGTGGAGGTAGGACTCATAGAGGAGGCTGATTGTGCGACGGGCGGCGATGAGGCAGGCTTCGACGTTGGCGCCGAAGTCATGGGACTGTTGAACGGCGGATGCAGCAACGAATGGCCGATGCAGCAGTATTTTGGCATTTTGATATCCTGCAAGACAGATGAATTTGCTGCCATTTACTATGCATAGATGAGGGGCTTACTGAGTTCCAAGACAAGCTTCTGCTTGCTAACCCATTCAGGCTCTTTTAGAGCATTTGAACCAGGACCGAGCCATGAAGGAAGGTTGTTTCTCCATTCTGTAAAGCAGGAATCCAGGTCAAACGCAATCTTCGATTTTTCTAGCATGGATAGATGCTTTGCCTCATGGTATACCTCTTTCGAAGCTCTTAACAGAAGCCCTGCAAATTTAACCATTTCTGGAATGATTGCGACGTGTTTTGCTTCAGTGCTGGTCTTAGCAGAGTATGATGTGCCCTTAAAAATGCCCACAGGGTCAATTTATGCGCTATCAGATAGACTCGAATTGGAATAGCATACATTGATCTCCGGGAAGGAAATACCATAGCTTGATGGTTTCATCAGACTGCTCATTCGCCCAGAGGAACAGCACATATCACTTTGAACATACTTGTCAGCAGTGAAAAACAAAAAAAATCTATATGGCATCATCTTACACTTCTTGCGAATAGATTGCCCTATATGAGGCGTAAACTAGTCAGTACTGCTTGACGCAAGGAGGTTTGGTATTCGGATAATGTTGTTAGGATCACAATATACTGACCACCAGGTTTTTCTCGCGGAGTTTCGCCATTCAACGGATTGAGGCATTGACGCATCTGGTAATCCTATGGCAAGTGCCGTACGTACAGCCATCCCACTGTACATATAACAAGCATGAGGCTTCAAGGCATTTTGCCAATACAGTGACTGCCGCCGCGATACTCGAATCAGTAAGTTCTCGTCCGAGAGAGCTGAGCTAAGTGATGACTTACCATTAAGATCAGTGTTTGGGCGCTTTCCAAAGAGCAGACTTCGAAGCAATCCCCAAGTAACCTTTTTGATCTATCGAGAAAAATCCTCGAAAGCTGGATAGACGAGGTAGCGCTTGACATGTCACTATGACTAGCACTGAGATCATGCTCTAGCTGCTTCTTGTGGCCCATAAATGTGTCCTGACTTCCTATGAGTGCACCAACAGCCAGGATAACGTTATAAAGTGCGAGGAAATGTAGGTCGCCTCGGGCCAATTCCGTCAAAGGCCATCGTGACCAGATCGTTGTTTCGCACCTTGCCTCAAACTGAGATTGGGACAAAAAAGGGTGAATATAATACAAATTGGCGAAGAAGAGTCTCAAATATTCCTTCTCTATTGCCAACTCGCTACGACTTCGTCCAAAATTATCGCTTGCTTGATTAGTCGGGAAAGTCCCTCTCCTGAAAGGATGAGCGGGGGCAACTCGTTCTGTCTTGTTTGCCAACCTAGCCGTGGGAAGATCATCCGTAATCGCGAATTCATTTGAATCTGCATCTCTATTTTCGAGGCGACTGCGTACAGAGGCAGAAGTGTCTGCTCGAGCCTTTTCTTTATGCGTGACAACAAGGAGCTCCGGATTTGGTTCACTGACTGATGTTTCATCATCATAGAGCAAATTGACGATAGACAACCTATCAGTTCCTAATGGAATTTTCCCAGTCGTCTGATTCTCTCCCGCTGGACGATACGAATCGAGTCCGAAGTTACGCAAAGGTACTTCTTGGGTAGCCGCAGCAGTTGTTGATATTTGTGACTGTTGAGACAGCTCGGAATTCCCACCGGCAGACAGCTTTGAGCGTGCATGAGCAAACAGTTGTCCGAGAAGTGCGAAGTTTGACGAGCGCCCATAATACTCTCTACCCGTCGTGTGCTCATTGACATCGCGTAAACGCTCGCTCTCTTGCTGATTTTTGCGGGAGACGGTTTCAAGGTCCTCTACACTAGAGTCAGAACGTCCAGACATGCTCCACCATAACACGGCCAAACCTCCGGAATTTGAGAGGGCCTTACCATCTTGCTGATCTTCTCTGTCTTGAAGTAAGATATACGATACAGGTGGCGTGTTCCCTTGATAGAATATCCTTTCACCTGGTTCTGCTGTGCCAAAGCTTGGTGACTTAGACAAAAGACTACTGACTCTTGGAGCTCCCGATACTTCTGGTAGAACCGCCGAATCTGTCGTTTCTGAGTCCATTGCAAGCGCGGCTCCCTGACCATGGCTTCGATTCGTACCATGGGTTGATTGTCTGCCTCGATTCTTCTTCTCGTAGACGCAAGTCCAGCCATGGGCTACGCATCTCTCAGCACGACACTCAATTTCTTGACAAAAGAGAATTTCGAACGCGGATACACGACCCGACGACCCTACCTTGGTCGCTAAGCCGCGCCTAGAAGCTGGAAAAGAATTCTCTACATACATTCACAATTTTTACATGGTACAGTAAGACCACACTATAGTGAACGAGCAGATTAGTTCACAATCCTGATTCTTTAAGGGATTCGCATCATAGAAACCGGTCAGGCGTACCTTTGCTTTTTTGATTTTGCACATTTGGCATGCTTGCGAAACACGTGCCCGGGAACGACGATTCTCTGGAAAAGCTGTTTAGGCCGTCAGTCTGATGGCACTGCTGAGAAATGGCAAAGGAATGAGCGTTATTACAGGCAGAGGTGGTCTCCATTGTGCTCAGCAGCGAGACGCGGGGTAGTGCCACAGGTTCTGATAGGGCCGCTGGTCACATCAAGTCCTTTCGCTGGTGGGTGATGGGCGTTAACAGCAAAAGGATAGCTAAAATGCGACGAGTAGATTAATGAGCAGGCGTATTTCAACCTTTGATGCAAAGGAATCGATGTGGAAATTTGTTATCCTCGAACTGGTGGGAGGGAACTGTGGAGGTGGCAGTGTCGCAGCGAAACGCGGGGCCGTCGGTTCTTGGCGTGCCTAAGAATGCGCCAAAGGTAAGTGCTGAAAGACCAGGCAAAAATCTCTTGGTAGTCGTCTCCTCTGACCACGTGACTGCATCAGATATTCTAATGTGCATAGGAAGACGATTCCTCCCTAGTTGGGCTACGCAGTAGAGGTGGAAACAAAAGCAATACTGTGTCGGCAACCACGGCAAAGTAAGGCAGATAACTCGAAACCAAAAGCATTGAAGGCAATGCTGAATAAATAAGGTAGTTTGTGCGCAGAAGTGGTCACGTGGGTGCAGCTGGAAGCTGAACTTGCAAAACTCCGGAATTCCTCTGGAATTCAAGTTCTCGACGACGAGAATTCTCACGATCGCGCAGCGCAAAATTTGGCATAAATGGACGATTAATCCGTCAACCTCGTCTTCACCATCAGCTTCACGACAGTGAAGACCACGCGCACAACGTCAATCATCCCGACCCTCCCCCCCCACCTCCTTGTTGAGATTGAAAGTTGCGGTGCAACCTGCGCATTGTATAAAATTGAATTGATTAAATGAAACTATCTAGGCTATGAAGCTCTATTTGTATTCAATAGAGCGTTTGCTATTAAGTTTGCTAGAGAGTGTGTGTTGAACTTTGGGCATTTCGTCCATCCGTTACCCCTATTCAGGGGGCCTGGGTCACGTGCCCGCGCGCATAAGACGAGATGAAGATCCTAAAAACAGTCTTCACCAAATGCCAAGACCAGTAGTCGCCCTATTCAATGGGCATATATATATATATTACTAGACTATATAGATTAATAAGACATGCTTTTATCAATTGATCTTCCGTGCCACCATACTATTCAGTATAGTGTTCAACAGTGTTTGTGTTTGCTAACACAATGTTTGCTTTGAGTTTGCTAACAAGTGTTTTGCTTGATGCATGAGAATTCTTATGCACCATTCTCCAAATCCGGGGGCTGGCCCGGGGTCACTATTCAACAACCCCGTCCCCTCGCTGAGGTGCACTCTCGTCACCACGCCACCTCGCCACCAAGCACAACCTCACCGCCGCAAGGCACGCAACCGGCGCGCCCTCTCCGTCGTGCCCACGCGCCAACCAACCCCAGTGCCGTTCCCCTTCCCTTCTTTCCTTCTCCCTTATCTCGGCCCGACCACGACCTCTGTGACGCCGCTTCCCACTACCCGCAGCCGCCATCCGACAGCGCGCCGACCGCCACCTCGCCGGCCACCGCAGTCTCCTGGGCCTGCATGCCCTCAAACTGCTTGCATACATCGACAACGGCCAGCACGCCCCGCAAAACTGCCCGGCCGGCCCGCATGGCCCTCGAACAACTGCGCGGTCCTTCGCCGCCTCGAGCCAGCAAGCCTTAAAACTGTTGAACCGAATCCAATGAATGCGCTTGAATTGAATTAATGAAACTATCTAACCTATGGAGCTCTATTTGAATACAAATAGAGTGTTTGCTACTAAGTTTGCTAAAGATGTTTGTGTTTGCTAAATGAATGTTTGCTTTCGAGGATGCATGAGAATTCTCATGCATCTGTCCTAAAAAGTCATTCGCCGGGGCGAGTCATCCGGCCCGAGCCCCGGACCCTATTCAACAAAAACTGCAGCGACATGGCGCCCTTCGCGCCCTCTGTCCGCACACCACGTCTGGTTCGCCGTCCTGGGCGTTCCTGGAATCCAGCGATCGCCAAGGGAAGGGATTGCGGCTAGCTAGGCACCACCCCCCACTAGTTCGGAAGCCCGCTGGGCGGAGGTCATCTCGGATACAAAGAGACTGGCCTGGGTATACTATCCCCCAGGCGCAGATGTTGGCTCTCTGAGGATTGCCGCTGAGCGGACCCCCACCACGATGGGTATCGCTGCACGCGAAGGCTCACCGCCACCATCGAGGTGAGCACGAACCTGGACCCCGATCAGAACCCCTGGACCAAACCCGCCGGTGAGCCGCCCACACGAGAGCCCCTCGCAAACGGGTCGACGTCCTTAGAAGGAGCCCTTTCCCCGCCCGGCTCATCGCGTACCTGGCGTTCCCCCCACTCCCCACGCAACGATGCCCCCCCGCGCCAACAACTCGCAGCCTCCGCCGCCCGCCATGGCCGAACCAATGTTCACTAAGGAACAGCAGGCCCAGCTTTTCACGCTCCGCCTCGCGCACGACCAAGCCCTCCTCACCGCCGCCCGGGACGCGAATGAGCACTCAGCTCAGCTCCGCGCCCTCGAGATCCAAGAGATCAACGAGCGACGAGCATGGACGCAGGGCCCCCAGTCCCCCAAGCAAGCCAACGAGGCCACCGTCGGTGAAATCCCCCCCGCCGCTCTGGCGGCTTTCAAACCGTTTTCTGTCGAAGGGAATTCAGTTCTGTTGAATGTACATCACAGACCAATAGCTGTGTTTGCATCGTATGATTCTCTCTGTTTGTAGAACATGAGAGAATCTTCACGGGAGGAAAAAAAGGCTTAATGCATGATGAGGGTTCTCGGACCCTCATGTAAACGCAAGAGATCATGCAAACGGCGCACTGGATACAAATAGAGATCCATAGTCTAGATAATTCTAATAGAATCATGCTTTCTCAACTCTATTTACCGCTGCCCACAAGTATTATCATCTTGTGATTCAACAAGTTCTCACATTCAGGTTTCGCTTCATGCATCTGCCTTCAGAGCAGAGTATTCACCTGCCTTCCAGTTCAATAGCCGACTGGTGCCTATTCAGGCGAGGGCATATAAAATACTTGTAGATTCATAGTTAGTTAATTCTATTCTACATGCTTTTATTACTTTTGCTTCGGTGCCCACAGTGTCCATCGATACTGTGTTCAACATTTTCCCGCCTCCCAGAGAAACAACTCCTAGCGATATGGGAGATGAAATTCAACCCCCTAGACCTTTACCGCCTCGGCTCCGCCCAATTCCTATCCAATCGGTCATCGACGGCACCTTCACAGCCACGAAGGTTACGGCCCAGTTCAAGGACTATGGCACGACCGTGACGACTTGGTCCCGTGCTTTCATTACTTACGTTAAAGTCATGATGCATTTCTTTGGCGCGAAACATCCCTCCCTCCATTTCGAAATGGTTACCTTCTGGGAGAAGATTGAAGACCTCGCCCAGCTATACAACTGGGCAACGGCTATACTGCGCCCGAATGTGTCGCCCGATTTCCCCGTCTTCAACCCCTCCTCCCCGCCACTCCGGAACTCCCCCTCCCCCTTCGTGCCCTGCGCTTGGCAACGGATCCTGCACGATTACCCGGGCCCTCTCCCTTCTCTCCTGGCCGGTATCCTCGAGTTCGAGATCCTCGTCGGCTATTGCCGCTCAGAGGCGACTATCGAGTCCCAAAACCTAACGACAGCAATGCTAGACGAAGCCGCCATGTCCCAGAAACTAGAGTCGGACCTCGCCCTCGGCCGCGTCGAGGTGGCTGTACGCCGCGACCCCTTCATCTCCTCACCCCTCGGCTTCGTCACGAAGGCATCTGGGGGATTCCGGCGCATCCACCACCTCTCTCACCCTTACGCCCAGTCGGTCAATGCGAACATTGACAAAGCCGTCGGCCACCTCGTGTACATGACGGTACGCGAGATCCTCGACCTTGTCATCATTGCTGGCCGGGGCTCCGTCATCATGAAACGGGACATGCGCGATGCCTTTCGCAATATCCCCGTCGCCCTGGAAAACCGTTGGCTCCTCGGCTTTCACTGGCAAGGCGCCTCGTACCAAGAGTGATGCCTGCCCTTCGGCCTCACCGCGGCCCCCTTCCTCTTTAATCTCTTCGCCGAAGGATTCCACTGGATACTCGCCTCGTGGCTCGGCTGCGCTCACGTCCGCCACTTCCTCGACGACATGATCGCTGTCTTCCCCCCAGCTACGCAACTCCTGCGGACATCGCCGCTTCTGCCGCTTCGTACGTCCAACTCACGGACATCCTTGGCATTACCCGGAACGAAAACAAGGACGGCCAAGGCACCGCCGTCACGGTCCTTGGTTACGAAACAGACACTGTCCAATTCGTGATGCGGCTCAACACGGAGAAGCTCGACAAAGCCCGGCGCCTCGTGGCATCGGCCCTCGCGGACAGCTCTATGAGCCTCTCTGCGGCCGAACAGCTCGCGGGCTTCCTCTGCTTCTGCGCCCCGGCCATCCAACTTGACTGGGTGTTCCTCCGTCACGTCTGGTCCTTCGTCGCCTCCTTCCCTTCCCGCCTCTCGAGGGCCTTCCGACGCCGCATCCCGGCGGCCTTAACCGCCGACCTTACATGGTGGGACACCTTGCTGCCCTTGGCGAACGGCATGCGTTTCTTCGACGACGGCAAACGTCCCCGTTTTCACTTATGGACGGACGCCTCTGGCTACGGCATCGGCGGTTTCTGGTACCATGGTGGTATTCGGAATTGGCGCCCATACGCAAGAACGCTTCCTCCTGAGCACGCCTTTGCCGAATACACCCTCGCCCTCCCGACTGGCAAACTCCCCGACATCAACGTGTTCGAGGTTGCCGCTGTCAAGGCGGCCCTCCACCGCTTCGCCCACATATGGGCTCACGGCACCCTTGTCCGTCTGCACCGACAATGCCATGACGAAAGCGGGCCTCGACCACCAAACCCTTCGAGGAAGGGCGAATGCACCTCTCCGCAGCCTCCTCATCACGGCTGCCGCCCACGACGTCCAACTCGAGCCGCATTGGATCCCCGGCGTCACAAACGCCTTAGCAGACGCCTTGTCCCGCTTTGATAACGGCGCGATCGCTAACTTGTGCCCACACTGGCAGGACCCCTTCCTTTCCCTCCGCCGCCCACAAACTGGCGCCTCGACATCGGCCCCATCACGAACTCCGTCGCAAACTTCCTTTGGTGCGGACTTAGCCACGACACCCGCATCACTTACACCACGGCCGTCCTGTCATACGAGTACTTTTGTACGACTAACGCCGTCACCGCTTGGCAAGCCCAAGCCACTGTCCTAGCGGAGTGGGCAAACACGATCGAGAACTACCTCTCGGCGTTACGATCTGTCCACATTGACCGCCGCCTCCCAACTACCCTTTTTGAAGGCGAGTGGTTAAAACGCTTGCTTGCAGGGATCCGCCACTGCAAACCCCCTGCGACGAAGAAGCAGGCCGCGCCTCTCACCATCGAGTTACTTCGAGCTCTTCCTGAGCCTTCCCCCGTATCACTACTCTGTCCTACTCGTCGACGATCGACGACTTAAACATGAACGCCGCCTCAATCGTGGGGTTCTCGGGTTTCCTTCGTTCCGGGGAATTTAGGTACGCTGCCTCAGACCAGCCAGCATCCGCTGCATCCAGGCGACTCATTTGTTACGTTCCGATATTACCTTTGGCGACGGCGACGAACACGCCATCCTCACGCTTAAGCGGAGCAAAACGGACCTCCTCCACCACGGAGTCGAAATCATACTCGCAGCCACCGGCACCACCCTCTGCCCAGTTACAGCCCTCCGCCGGTTATTCGCAGAGGACCTGCAACCGCTCTGTGCCCCCCTCTTTCGGTTCGCCACCAGTGCCTTCACCTACGAACGTCTCGTCCTCGAACTCCGCGAACGCCTCGCAGCTCGAGGCGTTAAACACACCGCATCATTCACAGGGCATAGCTTCCGCCGTGGCGCCGCTCAAACAGCATCAGATAAGGGCAGGTTAGACAGCGACATCCAGAAACTTGGGCGCTGGTCGTCCGAGGCTTTCCGCCTTTACTTTACTATTTCTAAACCCCAACGCTATGGGCTAAGCCTCCGTTTCTTCACCGGCTGCTCACCCCTATTAGCGTAAGCCCTTCCCCCGTACACCATACTCTACATCTGGCCACAGCTACAAATGGCAGACCCATTTTGGTACTCGGAAGAGCGAAGCGTTGTTTCGCCGTTCTGCGAGCGCCTCGCTAGTCCTAGGTAGCCAATAAGGGCGCACTGTGCCTGGCAAAATGCAAGAAGGAATTCATAAATTCCGGTTCACCCTGTGCGAGGAGTGACAGCACAAATCGAAAAATATGTATCATTCGCCTATCCAATTGCAATGCTAATTAATCAGTTGATACAGTCATATGCGTTGTTCCCTTATGCACTCCCATTTGTATTTCCCACGCGCACAAGACACTCATCCAGATATCTCGTAAGCCCCTCACCATCTTCGATTGCGCATATGATTCCCACATAGCCATCCGGCCTAACCACAACGACGGCTCCCCTTGTTGCGTCTACGCCGTACTTGTTATACACCTCCTCAGTGGCACCAAAAGTTCTCATCTCCGCATCCCGTTTCACGCAACTGGGAAGGTCAACCCATTCGAATCGATTCTCACGCGGAGGATACAGGATGAGAAGCTCTAATACTCCTGCAGGGTATTGAGGGATGATGGAGGCGCATAATCGAACGAGGCAATTTGCTGATCTGCCTCCAGTACATGTGAGGTCTCTCGCTGTGAAGACAAGGATGCGGTATCGTCCGATCGATGAGAGTTCTAGCATTTCGTTAGTTGCTATGGAAAGAACTGTAAAAGAATTGATGTCTTTGCACTTACCATCTTGGAGATGTCGGGGATTAGCATCCGCATATCTCGTCACTACGCTGTCGTTGACTCGTCTTCCAGCCTTCAACGTGCCTCCCAAATAATCTGTACCTGCTATCAAAGTTTCCCCGGCCTCAGTCATGCAGGAGCTCCTCACCAGTCGACTTTCTGGGTACTCAATACCACAGCCACTTGTGAAGCCGCTTCCATCCAGGAATATCTTGAGAAAGTCATCGTGTGTCAAACCTCCGGCATCTGTAGCCTCCAATTCAGAAATCTGGCCAGAGAACATAGAGGAAAACTTGGTGTCAAAATCAATGAGCTGTCTGGCTATGGTTAAGCGTTCTTCGCCGAATGTGGAGAGAATCGGATTAGATTGCTTCGCCGTCTTTGGCGAGAGCCCGTTGATGTCGTGTACGAGCTTCCATGACAGATTATACGAGTCCATCATAGAGACGTTCATACCTTGACCGGCTTTTGGACTGTGTGTATGGCAAGCTTACATAGTATTAGCAAAAGCGTTTGATTTGAATTTTTCGCATCTGCAGCTTACCATCGCCGACAATGAATACTCGCTCAATACCCTCAGAATCTTTCATGGTAAATTCTGGTGTCATTCGCTGACCAATTTGGTACGCAGCAAACCAATCTGGTTCAGTTCCTGCCTTTAAACCAATCTTGTATGGGTACATGACTTTCTCGGCCTGCGACAGAATAGACTGATAGGTTATAGCTGAACGACGTTGTTTCGAGCTGACCTTGTAAGCATTTTCGGCTTCTAAATTCTCATTGACGTCTGTGGGTATCTCTTGCTTGATTTGTACATAAAGACGAGTGAGATACTCGCCAGTGGGTATCCTCTCTCTCGGGATGACCATAATAGAGCCTGCATCGGAATGGATTGCGCAACGTTTTCGAATGTCGGGAAAGTCCGTGTCGGAAACGAAGTCTAATACTCCCCAAATATGGTCTGTTGTCTCGCCCTCAAGTTTCAAGCCCATACTTTTACGGACGCGCGAATGTGCACCATCTGCTCCGACCAGATATTTAGCTCGGACAGTCCGCCTCGCTGCGTTGGAATCTTTTATTGCACCATCTGTCAGAGAACTAAGCGTGATCTTGACGGGGTACTCTGGATCAGAAGCCGCATCTATTTCAAAATGCTCAAAGTCGGTAGAGCGTACAATTCCCCTTTTCGAGTATCGGCAAATGTTCTCATCTAAGATACGCTCAATGCGCCCTTGGTGAATGGTGATTTCATGCTTGAATCTTGCATCAACCACAACGTCTGGCACAAACGAAGTCCGCTCGATGCCTCTGCTACCAGATTCGGTTTCTTTGGCACCGTCGGCCGAATTGCTTTTGGGATTCCAAAAAGCCACCTCTGTCATGTGACAGCTCTCTGTCAAAATTTCGTGTGCGAGATTGAGACTTTGAAAGACCTCGAGTGTGCGCGGTTGGAGACCATCGGCTTGACCAGCTTTTAGAGTTCTAGGTTTGGAATCGAAGCAGATCATAGACTCGTCAGACAGTCCATAACGGGCGAGTAAAGTAGTGAGAAACAGGCCCGCTGGTCCTGCCTAGGGGTTTATTGCGTCAGTCGAGCTGCCGCGATACATCCTTAACTTTGGACTCACTCCGATCACAACAACTTCGTATCGTTCTGCCTCATTGGCTGCATATTTTGTCAACGGCGGGGTCAGCCGAGGAAGTGGAGGTGCAAAGGAAGGCAAAATGCGAAGATCGCGCCATGAGCTTGATGTCTCAGTGAAGACTGGCATTATAGGATTTTGCAGAGTCCGATGGGATGGTTACATACAATATGAGAAGAGTAAAGCCACCAGAAGGTTATATGTCAAAAATATAAATAAGAAATATAAATAAGAAATATAAATAAGTGTAGAGGTCGATGAGATTTGTAACAGCTTCCATGCGCCGCGCGCTTTGTCATGGATGATCTGTGAATTCGGAGACGCCCAGTTTCCCGGAAAGTTGCAAGGCAGATCCCCGGGAAACTGAGGGGTCGATCAACCATGGCCCGCCGGATATGTGCTTTATGTAAGTGTGCAGGCAGAGGCTGCGGCCAGGCCAGGCCAGGCCAGGCCGTCCTTTTTGTCAAGTTTTTCCTATGCAACCGTACTCCCGTGGTTGCCTCTTCGGCATCTGCATCTTTCGCATTTTGTGGCTCATTTTTGGCCGGGTGGCTGGTGGCGGGTGGCGGCGGGTGGTTGGTGGCAGCAAGGAAAGTCCAGCCCAGCGACATTGGAGATACAGGGAGGGCTTCAACCGCCCGGCACGGGGTGCCTAACGCTGCCGAGAGTCAATTCCACAACAAATTAGACGATTGGATGGATGCCTTCCGATCGGCAGGCACAAATACGGCAATGATTCTTATTTGATAGACTGTGATTATGGCTATGGCTTGTAGCATGCTGCGTCGATTAGTGTTAGTGAGTGCACTCTTCTCCTCGCCTCCACACTAGCCGGCCATCCGGATAAACCCCGTGTGTTCGCGGCAAGCCATCTAAACATCTCCCAGCTAGCCGAGCCCCCGCATTAACCATCGTAAGTGTCGTGTGGGGAACCCATGCCTCCAAGATCTCTTAAGAGCAAAAAACCCATTCCTCCTCGTTCTTCGACTCATCCTTGTAAACGCATCTGAGTGAATCCCAATCCGCACATTAATACAGCCATTCCCACCTCCCTACACACCCCTCACATAGTTGATAATCACTCTCATCACATGCAACAATCTCAATACTCTGGTCGCATTCTTGCCAAAGCAAAAGCATCTTGTCAAAGTATAGCACGTTGTGCATTGTGGAGGCAAGCAGTCTAGTCCGTAGACACTAGCCCGTCATGGAGATGAATTACAGTGAAAAGGTATCGCAGCATCCATCACTTTTCAAATGAAGCGTTGAACTCGCTTACTGATGAATTGTGATCTAAAGACTCTTCATGAGCTTGAGAATGAGCTCCATGTCGAATTGCTTCCCGGCACCGAGCTTATGACAGATGTGGGCTCTCATCATTTCGTAAAGGCGGCCGGCTCTTCTAGTCGGGTTCTTGTTCCTCAACCTTCTGACGACCCGCACGATCCCTTAGTTGGTTCCACCTGCCTTTGGTTAAATCACAGTCCAAACACTTATCCAAGCTTCGGCTTAATAGAACTGGTCGCTTCCATGGAAGGTTGTCACTTTGGCAAACGCCCTGCTTTCTACTTTTGCACAAGGATTTGGTCCATTGGCCCTCGCTCCTATGTTCGGGGATTACATTGTGGATTTCGGATCAAACTTGACTGATGTCGTTCAATTTGTTGGTGTCTGTATTCTTGTTCTCGGATTCAGCAACCTGTTTTGGTAGGCATTGACTTCCGCTTCTGCGACCATGCTGACTTTGTCCTCCTAGGGTTCCAATAAGCTCTCGATATGGGAGACGGCCAGTCTACGTCGCCTCAGGGCTTGTTTGTCTCGCGAGCATGATCTGGAGAGCAGAAGCCAAGACATATGGAAGTTTCATGGGTGCTTGCGCGTAAGTTCACTCATCTAGGTTTCCCAAGCGATATTGACGAAGCCCTAGTGTCAACGGTTTTGGTGCCGGCCCAGCAGAGACTATCGCGCCAACAGTGATTGCAGACATTTTTTTCCTGCATGACCGTGGGACCTACAATACCCTCTACTTCCTTATCTATTTTGGGTCTCTCATGGTGAGCCATCTACTCAGGCCCCTACAAGTTTAGGGCTCATAAATATTAGGTTGGTCCTATTGTTGCCGGAGCCATGGCAGCTCAGATTGGGTGGCGCAGCTTCTGGTGGCTTAACGTCGGTCTGTTCGGACTGTGCATCATAACAACTGCTGTGTCATTCCCAGAGACCAAATGGCACCGCCTCCATCCGTCCGAACTCGACCAAACAAAAGCATCTAATGACGATATTCCCGCCGTTAAATCTACCACAGGTACTCCCAAAGATAATGAGGACGGGATCTCTACAGCGGTAACTCATGAATATCAACCAGCATACCCAGGTCTTCAAGCCTCGGAGACCGCCCAGAGAGACCCTTATCTCGGAAAGGGGTCTCCTTCAAAGACACAATGGAGACTCTGGCAACCAGCTGATACTCATGCCAGCCTCTGGACTGAGATCTCCACTCCCTGGAAGCTATTCGCTCTTCCTATTGTCGAGTTTGCTAGCTTCGTTGTCTCGTGGAGCGCCAGTTGCTTTCTGACCGTCAATTTGACGCAGTCGCAAAACTTTGCGGCTCCACCATATAACTACAGCAGTACTACAATAGGTATGCGACACTCTTTTCTAACGTGACCTTTCACGGACCTTAACTACTCTGTACAGGATTTTTCAATTTCGCAATGCTCATTGGCGCTATTATCGGCCTGGTTACTGCCGGTCCATTGTCAGACTGGGCCTCCATGAAGTTGACGACACAAAATCGCGGTATTCGTGAGCCTGAAATGCGTTTGATCGCCATGATACCTTATGTATTTATTATGATCATTGGCAACGTGATTACTGCTGTTGGATATGAAAAGTCCTGGTCTTGGCAGGTATGGAGCTCTCACATCGAACCACTCAGGCTTCTCGTAGTCCTCAAATACTCCTTTTGAAGTCATGACTAACAAGACCCTCAGATAATCGTCATAATCGGTTACACCTGCGCAGGAATCCAGGTAACCGCGCTGCCTGCCATCGCGTCAACCTATGCCGTTGACTCCTACAAACCAGTCGCTGGCGCGATTTTCGTCTCCATCACCATCAATAAGAACCTCTGGGGTTATGGCTTCAGCAAGTTTATCACGCCTTGGATTATCGAGTCTAGTTATATCTCTCCGATTATGACAAACATGGCCCTGACGACTTTGTGGTGCTCGTTTGGCATTCTGTTTTGGTATAAAGGGAAGACATTTCGGAGGTGGTCAAAGAATTATAAGATCCATAGCCAGTAGGGATCTATTGTATGATCTACGAACCTTCGAAATCTCCTCCAATTGGGCGAATTGCAAAGGAAAGATGTTTTGTTTTTGGCTACTATGTCGTCCAAGTCAACAAACTGTATTTGTCTATATAAGTGGATTCTCATATACAATGCCCTAGCTCGTTACTCTAATAATGTGATACATTATTTCTAGTTCAACAGTCGTTGGGATCATTGCTAGGCTGAGGGATGAGGATTGTACGACCATCAGGGCTGGTCTTGAGATGGCGGGTGTCGGCATGGCCGAGCTCAGGGTTAAGAACGTAGCCCTCAAGCTCACCGAGCTTATCTAGGTCAACGAGCGTTTCAACATGGTCGGTCACGTTGTCATCTGCACTGTGGGCGAAGTGTTTTCCGTCGTAGGACATCACGAGGATGTAGGGAAACTATAGAAGGAGTATATAACACTTGATCACTGTGTAACTGTGTAAGCATCATGGATCGACCGAGATCTACTTAAGGCTCCATAGCCGGCGAGTTGTCAATCTTCGTCCCGGCCTGTCCCATATTGATTCTCCGCACTACCTTGCATCCGACTTCCGCTTTGAAGGTGCGGGGTAAGCTTCCGGCGGTGACGTCTCGCCAGCCCAGTACATCCGGATAATTATGGGGATATGCACGGATTTCTGTCAGTCCTCTACTGTGGTGCGTGTGGTAAGGTTAAACGTCCATTGAGAAGCGTGGCTCGGGATTGCTGAAGCTGCCGTTCACTTAAATTCTTCCTATCCCTATCGCGTCTTCACCAATAGTCAGACAACCCGTGTGTGATCCTAAACTCAAGCTGAGAAATTTATAATGTTAGTCGTATTAAGCGTCTTCATTATTTTCTTCTATCTCGTCGTAAACCAGACCGCTAGTTCCATCCCTCTGCATCCTGCGGACATATCACCGCCTTGACTTCTTTGCCCGCTCCAACATCCTCCAACGCTTTTTGTGCATCCCTCAACTTATACTTATGCGTAACACACTCCACCAGCGGAAAACGCTTCCAAACCTGCCCCACCAGCTTCGTAGCCCTATAATACTGCGCTGGACTTGCATACACACTCCCGACAATCTTCAGCGCATTTTGAACGATCTGAAATGGTGAAAGCGTGACATTACTTGCTCCGGCCCATGTTCCAACTAGCAAGTACTGTCCACTTCGGCAGAGGAGGTTGATACCTTCCTCGAAGGCGGATGCATTGCCACTGCATTCGATTACGAGGTTGATGCCCCGGGCGCCAACGGTTGTCGCAATGTAAGCTGCGCGAGAATCTTTGGTTTTGAATTCCTCTTTTTGGAAGTCAACTAGGATTGTGGCGCCGAAGTCTAGAGCACGTTTTAGGCGTGATTCATTTCCCTCAATACAAACGATGTTTTCAGCCCCTGCGAGACTTGCAAGCATGATTGCGGCCAAGCCAACGGGGCCGGCGCCCTGGACGACGACATTAGAGCCCCACGTTATACCGCCTAGATTTTCAACTGCCTGTAGCATCGTCGGGAGGGCGCAGCCAAGGGCGATGTACGCGTCGAGTGGGACTTCTGGGTCGACTTTGTAGAAAGAGTTATTTAGAAGCAGAGTCGCAACTTCTGTATAACTTGCCCAGACGTGTTCTCCCTTCGCAGGTGACCAAAATCTGCCATGAATACAAGCTGTGAAGTCTTCCGTTACAGTGCAATCGAAGCATGCGTTGCAGGGCCGCATAGGGTTCCAGTAGACCACATCACCGACTGCGATGGGTTGGCCGGCGTGGTCGGTTGTTACGCCTTCTCCAAGCTCGATCACTCGTCCCAAACCTTCGTGTCCGAGCACCACTGCTTGCTTAAACTCGAAGTCGCCGTTCCATAAGTGAGGATCGGTGCCACAAACACCTGCTCGCAGAACCTTGATATTGATGCATCCGGGACCCGGGAGAGGGACATCACGAGTCCAGATCTCAATCGGTTTCCGCGCGCCGGTGAGGACTGCTGATTTGGCTTTGAGTTCGCGTGACATGTTTGCGTGTTTTTCTTTTCAAAGGGTTTGTCTTTCTTTCGTTTGATCTTGCTTATACTGAATTTATAATAAGCGTATGGTGCTTCGCTTCGTAGTTCAATGTTGATCATTTATCGGGAGGTGCAACATCTAGAGCGAACCCCCGGAAACAAACATTGGGTAACCTGAAGGACTACTGTATGGACGGAACTTCACTTCACTTCGGAAGACCCGCTTGGTGTGGGTTTGCGGGGAAGGGATTCCTGGGGTTGATTACCCCGCGCGGCGGATTCACGATAGATGATACGTCCCAAAACCTGGGAATGGACTGCCCCATTATGTTTTTCAATGGATGGTCCGGCACGAAGACTGCTTTGCGAGCAGGAGCAACAGCCATTGGCGGTGCATGACTTACCCCGGATACTTGGCCAAATCAGCAGCGACCCGTCTCCGCGGCATGGACGCATATACACACGATGCCTCGTAGATTCTCAAGATTTCGAGCATACTCCAATCACATAATCGTTGGATCCAACTGGTCACATATCGCTTCCTCCAACTGGTCGCTTCGCTCCGAGTTGGATCCAACGATTATTGTTAATTTAGTTCTTGCCACTACTATTGACCCAGACAGCTTTGGTGGATACCAATGCGGATACCACCACTGATTCGTGGTACCTCGGAAGCTTAGATATTTATATATACCGTGAACCTCAACCGTTTAAGGTACACAAACATATGAAGTACATTTTTTACGATCAGCATCACCCCTCCTGCTCCTCCTCAAGATATCTTTCAGTCTGTGCATCACAAATTAGTCTAGGGACCACTTCCAGCATGTCTGCACCCGCAAAGCTCAAGGTCCCTAATAGCCCAGTCACGCACCGCAACCCAGGTGATCCTCATGTCCTCCCACCAAACACCACCTCCGCCCAATTTGCAGAATTCATCAGACGCGTAACGTCCGTTGTCGGCTCTGAAAATATCTTTATTCTCGAAAACGAACAACAACTCAAGGATGGTACCTACAAGGAGCCAAACAAGACCCATGACATGCACGCAGTACTCGACAGAGACTATTTTGTCTGCTCAGCATGCGTATCTCCACGAAATGTTCCAGATGTCCAGACTATGATGAGGTTTGCCAATGAGTTTGATATTCCGGTTTGGCCATTCTCCATCGGAAGAAATACGGGATATGGAGGTGCAGCGCCAAGAGTACCAGGAAGTGTTTCCTTAGATTTGGGAAAACATATGAACAGAATCCTAGAAGTAAATACCGATGATGCGTATGCTGTTGTTGAGCCGGGTGTTACATATTTTGGCCTCCACAAGTACATGGAGAAGAGAGGGTTGAGAGAGAAGGTTTGGATGGATGTAAGTGTTCGTGCTGTGTTTCATGTGTGCTTTTTACTGATTGAGACGACCAGGTCCCTGATTTAGGTGGTGGTTCGATTATTGGAAACACCATTGAGCGTGGTGTTGGATACAGTCCATATGGAGGTGTGTTGTCCTCATCTTCCAAACTCCTGAGGATCAGTGCCCATGCTAACTTGGAAGACCACTGGATGATGCACTGCGGTCTCGAAGTTATTCTTCCAAATGGAGATCTGGTCCGAACGGGTATGGGGGCCATGCCGGACAGAGATAATGGCCACAAGGATGGCTTGAGACCAGATGAACAGCCAGGCAACAAAGCATGGCATCTTTTCAACTATGGATTTGGCCCATACAACGATGGTATCTTCAGTCAAGGCAGCGTCGGAATTGTCGTCAAGATGGGAATCTGGCTCATGCCTAACCCAGGCGGATACCAATCCTATATGATCACTCTGCCCCGCGACGAGGATCTTCACCAGTGTATGGAGATCATCCGTCCTCTTCGTGTCTCGATGGTATTGCAGAACGTCCCAACACTTAGGTCCACTCTTATGGATGCAGCGGTGTATAACCCTAAGGCGCATTATACCAAGTCCGATAAACCCCTCTCGTCTGCTGAACTCGATCAAATTGCGAAGGATCTTAATATCGGCCGCTGGAACTTTTACGGTGCTCTTTACGGGCCAGAACCTATCCGAAAAGCTCTCTGGGCTGTAATCAAGGAGGCCTTTTCTGCCATCCCAGGGGCAAAGTTCTATTTTCCAGAGGACCGCAAGGAGATGCACTCAGTACTTAGGACTAGACATCTTACCATGCAGGGTATTCCAACTTATGATGAGTTGAGATGGGTTGACTGGCTGCCAAATGGAGCTCACCTGTTCTTTGCTCCTATTGCAAAGATCACAGGCAAAGATGCTGTCCTACAATACGAGATCTCCAAAAAGCGTTGCGAGGAAGCCGGCCTCGACTTCATCGGTGATTTCATCGTTGGCATGAGAGAGATGCGTAAGTATCCACTAAGTCCGTTTGAAATATCGTCTCTGAATGCAAACTAACACTCGTACAGATCACATTATCTGTATCGTATTCAACCGCGAAGACCCTGACTCCAAGCGCCGCGCTCTGTGGCTCCTCAAAATCCTCATCGCGGACTATGCTGCTCACGGCTGGGGCGAATACCGTACTCACTTATCTGTCATGGACCAAATCGCTGGAACGTACAATTTCAACGACAATGCAAACATGAAGCTCAATGAGGGGATCAAGAATGCTCTGGATCCAAAGGGAATTTTGGCACCTGGAAAGAATGGTATCTGGCCGGCGACATATGATAAGCGGGCTTGGGTGGTTGAGGGACCGGAGACAGCAACAGACGCCGTTGTGAAAGAGAAGGGTGTAGTTTTTGCTGGGAAGTCGATGTTGTGAAGTCTCCTTTGAGGATATGTAGCGTTTGTTTGACAGACATCAGGATACTTCTGCTGCGTTGACGCGGTGTCTCAATTTGATGTTATTTTAATTCCCTAGTCAGCACCAACTCAACCTAAAAGAGCTTTTCATCAGTAAATAATGAAGCCGTCACTTTGTTATATAGAATTTTCACTGTTCTACTCTGTTTGATGGAATAGGTTAACACCTAAGAAGTAGGAATCAGTATTTGTGCTCGAGTAAAATAATAGAGAATGAAGAGGATTTAGCCAATGGAATTTATATTATGTAAGAGTTGGGGCCATTACTCTCCGCCCACCTAAGCGAGACCACGATTTTCAACACTCCCATTTTAATGAACTATTATAATTTAAATATCAATTATTTTAAACTAAAATCAAAAATAGA